>JAESFK010000390.1_pt1 | contig 24575 bp, 26 predicted proteins | sample 9269391 | NCBI WGS metagenome assembly JAESFK01 (sample SAMN14506231, study PRJNA617097) | algae metagenome | isolation source: Drouetiella hepatica UHER 2000/2452 and co-occurring heterotrophs from... | place: Slovakia: Slovak Paradise National Park, Hrabusice, Kosice Region | collected 2000-01-01
GGCGATGACGTCGAGCGGGGGGTCGTCGGCGACCCGGCGCGCCGGCTCCTCCCACGACGTGATGGCGGTGTTGACCGGCACGAGGTTGTGCTCGGAGGTGACGTCGCAGGTGACGTCGGCGACGACCCGCAGCTCGCGGGGTGCCGTGAGGTCCTCCGGCCCGACGAACGGGGGCTGCCGGGTCGTCGAGAGGACACAGTTGACGAGCAGCTCGTGGTCGAGCAGCGCCTCGCGGTCGAGGTCGAGGGTGTCCTCGCGGTCCCATCCGTCGAGGATCGTGCCGGCGGCGATCAGGGCGTCGACGGCGCCCCGGCCGCTCCGGCCCTGGGCGCCGACGACGAGCGCGGACATCCCGTCGGCGCCGGCCGCGCGCACGAGGGCGTCGAGCTCGGCGCGCTCCATCGGGTGCAGGGGGGCGAGCGTGCCGCGGGCCGCGAGCACCCCGAGCGAGGCGCCGACGTAGCCCGCCCAGTAGCCGAAGGCGATGACGCGGCGCCCGCCGACGGTCAGGTACTCGAGGTCGAGCAGCCGGCCGCCGCCGGCGGCGAACCGGGCGAGCAGCGCGTCGGCGCCGTCCTGGCCCTTGTAGGCGTGGCCGAAGAAGATGTGGGTGTGCCGCAACGACTCCGGTTCGTCGGGCAGCTCTTTGATGCCGAGGACGTGCGCGTCGTCCGGGGCGTCGACCCAGGAGCCGGCGGGGACGATGCGGCAGCCGCCCGCGCGGTACGCCTCGACCCCGAAGACACGCTGCGGCGACTCCTCCACGGTCACCTGCACGCCGTCGGCGACGAGCTGGGCGGCGTCGTGCGGCACGAGCGGGGCGCGGCGTTCGGTGGACCGGGTCTCGTGGCGCAGCCACAGGTGCACGGGGCTCATGCGCTCATTCTCCCGGGTAGACCACGCCGACCTGACGGCGGACCTCGTCCATCACGCCCATGACCCTCCGGGTGGCCGCCCACGGCACCGACCAGGCCTCGGAACGGCCCTCGGCCAGGGCCCGGGCGACCTCGGCCGCCTGGTACCGGAAGCCGTGCTCGGTGAGGGTGGGCTCCCACGTGTCGAGGAGGGTCCCGTCGGGGGCGACGAGCCGCACCGTGGTCGCGGCACCGTAGAAGAAACCGGGCCCGACGAGCTCGAGACGGGCTGCCGAGCCGGCCACGAGGGCCTGGCACGGGGTGGCGGCGGCCATCGTGCTCGTCATCCGGGCGAGGGTGTCGCCCCGTAGAGCCGTCACGCCGACCGTCACGTCGACGCCCTCGGGACTCAGGGTGCCGCGCGCGGCGACCTCGTCGAGGCCGCCGAGCACGTGGTCGGCGAAGGCGATGGGGTAGACGCCGAGGTCGAGCAGCGAGCCGCCCGCCAGCGCCGGGTCGGAGAGCCTCTGCGGCCCGTCCGGCCAGAGCCGCTGCCCGTGGTCGGCCTGGACGAGCGCGAGGTCGCCGAGCGTGCCGGCCTCCACCGTGCGGCGCACGACGTCGTACTGCGGCGAGTAGCGGCTCCACATCGCCTCGGCGGCGAGCAGGCGGGCGCCGAGCGCGGCGTCGAGCACCTCGTCGGCCTCGGCGAGGCTGCGTGTGAAGGCCTTCTCGACGAGCACGGGCTTGCCGGCCGCCAGGGCGAGCAGGGCGTGGGCGTGGTGCTCGCTGTGCGGGGACGCCACGTAGACGACGTCGACCGACGGGTCCTCGACGAGGGCCTCGTAGGAGCCGTGGGCGCGGGCCACGCCGTGGCCGCGGGCGAACACGTCGGCCCGGTCGACCGAGCGCGAGCCGACCGCGACCACCTCGGAGCGCGTGCCCTCGCGCACGGCGGAGGCGAAGGTGTTGGCGATCCCGCCCGGGCCGAGGATGCCCCAGCGGACCGGCGGGGCGTCCATCGGGTCGGGGATCTCCGGTGCGGCGAGGGTGGGCTTCGACGGCATGGGCGAAACCCTAGGCGCTGGCACGCCTCGGGCCACCGCGCGAGCCGGGTCAGAAGGGAGGTGGGTCGCTCGCGGGGGCGGGACGGCGGTGGGGGTGGCGGGTGGTGACGGTCATCGGGAGTGATGGTCGGACGACGTGGACGCGGCAGGTCCGGGCGATCTCGGGATGGTGTTCGAGGTGGTGCTCGAGGGTCGAGTGGGGGCCGTCGGGCAGGACGAGGGAGTGGTTCGTCGGTGGTGGTGGGCGGTCGGTTCCGGTGTCGGGGAGGACGGCCGGGTGGAGGGCGTCGGGTGGGTGGGTGGTGCGGGAGCGGCCGGTGGGGTCGGTCCAGGTCATCGATGCGTCGTGGTGGAGGGTGGCTCGCCAGCCGGGGCGTTGCTTGACGCGGTGGTGGCGGCGGCAGAGGCAGACGAGGTTGGCGGCGCTGGTCGGTCCCGCGGGGAAGGGCCGGACGTGGTCGAGGTCGCAGGAGCGGGCGGCGATGTGGCAGCCGGGGAAGCGGCAGTGCTGGTCGCGGGCGCGGACGAACGCGGCAAGCCGGGCTCCGGGGCGGTAGGCGGTGGTGGTGAGGTCGCCGTCGGGGTCGAGAGGGGCCCCGCTGGAGGGGTCGCAGGGCAGGAAGCGGGGGCGTCCCATCCGGTCGGTTCCGGTGACGCAGGTGTGTTCGATCGCCCGGTCGAGCCAGCCCCGCTCGACGAGGACGGGGTCCCCGGCGCGGAGCCCGGTGACCTCGACGAGGTCGGTCGAGAAGCCGCCCTGGACCCGAACGAGGTCCGGATCGTCGGCTGTGCTTGATGCCGTGGTGAGGACGACCTGGAGGTCGATGGTGGCGTTGCTGGTGACGAGGTCGGTCAGGGCCTTGGCCCGGGCGCGGTCGACCCGCTCGCAGACACCGTCGGCCACGTACTGCTGGGCGAGCGCGTCGATGGCGGCCCAGGCGGCGCACGCTTCCTCGGAGGGGAAGGTGCCGTGCCAGGTGTCGACGCCGGGTTCGTCGACCCAGCGTTGGAGGGAGGACTCGGAGCGGGCGCGGGCCGCTCGCTGCCGCAAGAGGTCGGGGCTGATGCGGGCCAGCACCCGCCGGACCCGCCTCCGCAGCCTCGGGCCGTCCTCGCTCTCGAACCAGTCCGAGAGCGATGCCACGACGGTGGCGGCGACCTCGGCCGGGACCTCCTCGAGCTCGAACGCGACGACCCCGGCCCGATAGGCGTCGAGCCGGCCCGCGGCCATCGCGTCGTGCAGCCCACCAAGCCCCGTACACGTCCCGGTCCCCTCGGGGCCGTCCGCCGCGCGCCGGACCGCGTCGCGCACCCGCAGCTCGGCGTGCACCGCCGACACGCACAGCACCCCCGAGACGATCGCCGGGGCATCGAGCGCCACGTGACCAGCGGCGTGACGCACCTCGACCAGGGTGCCGTCCTCGGCCACCTCGGTCTCCACCGCCGCCAGCGCCACCAGTGCCTCGTCCTGCACCGCGGACGCCACGATGACGAGGGCATGCAGCTCACCGACGAGGGCGGCGCACTCCTCGATCGACCCGGTGGTCACCGGGAGGTCCGTGGCCGCGACGAGCAGCTCGCGCGCCGACCGGACGGCATCCACCAGCTGTGCTGCTCCGGTCATCGGCTCCCCCTCCCCTCGATACCCCCATCCTACCGGACAGGCGTTCGAGAAGGAAGGGGTGAACGAGCCAAAGCCACTGGGCGGCAGCGAATTTCATGGACATCGGGCTCGAGGCACTGGCCTCCGTTGCGGACCTCAGAAGCGGGTCGTGGCCTCGGCGACGAGGTCCGCGACCAGCTCGCCGGCGTCGACCTCGAGGCCCTTGCGCCGGAACCACGTCACCATCGTCGTCGCGTCCCGCTCGAGGAACTCGAAGCCCTGTGGGTTGCCGATGACGTCGACCACCTGCGGCCAGTCGATGAGCACCAGCCGGTCCTCGTGGACGAGGACGTTGTACGGGCTGAGGTCACCGTGCGTCCAGCCGTGGTGGGCCAGGGTGAGCATCGAGGTGCGGAGCTGGTCGTAGAGGTCGGCGAGCTGCTCGGACGAGGGACGCAACGACACCAGGCGGGGTGCGGCGACCGGGGTGTCGCCGTCGGTGGTCCCGACGAACTCCATGAGCATCTCGGTCTCGTCGAGCTGCACGGGGTAGGGGACCGGCAGGTCGAGCTCCCAGAGGGCGCCGAGCGCGGCGAACTCGGCTGCGGCCCACTGCCCGGCGATGACCTGCTTGCCGAAGTCGGTGCGCCGGGCCATGGCTCGCATCTCGCGGCTCTTGCGGACCCGTCGCCCCTCGAGGTACCCGGCGTCGCGGTGGAAGAGGCGGTGCTCGCCGCTGCGGTAGCGCTTGGCGGCCATCGTGACGACCCCGGCCTCGCCGGGGACCCAGCGGCGGACGACGTGGACGTCGGCCTCCTTGCCCGTCTTGAGCACGCCGAGGTCGGCGTCGACGGCGCCGAGCGCGGTGACGACCCAGCCCGGGCGGGGCGTCGGCCCGTGGGTCGCGCCGTCCCAGGAGGACCAGCGCTCACCCTCGGGCGGGGCGTCAGGGGAGGTGTCGGTGGAGAAGGCGGCCTGCTTCTCCGGCAGGTGGAACGGCATGTGGGACAACGGAGTACTCCTGTGCGAGGAAGGGGATGGGGACCGCGGAACGGCCCTCGACAGCGATCGACATGTCGGCCTCCTCCTTCACTCGCGGGCGCACGGAGCGGCGCCTCGTCCTCAGGGTGACGCAGGCCGGGACGCTGCGCCACCCGTTTTCGGTGCCCGGCCGGCCCTCAGGTGGCCCGGACCCGGTTGTTGCGCGGCTCGTGCTCGAGCTCGGCCCATCCGAGCAGCTCGAGCACGGGGGTCACGTAGTTGGCGAAGCGCCCCCGGTACCCCTTGCGGAGCCCGTAGTACCCGCCCACCGGGTTCGCGGCGTCGCGCGCCCACGCCTCGACGGTGCCGTCCTTGACCGGCTTGCCCTCGTCGGCGTTGCCCAGCGGCACCCAGCCACCGTGCTCGGTGAGCATCGCCCGCAGGTCCTCGAGGGCCCGCAGGTGGTACGACAGCCGCGTCGTCCCCACCTGCACCACGAGCGCCGGCGGGTCGGCCGCGTCGTCGCGCCAGGCGGAGTAGGTCGACGTGCGGGGCGGGGTCTCGAGCAGCCAGGGGTCCTCGGGCGTCCCGTCGCCGTAGGTCACCCGGCTCATCGTGCTCCCTCCGTGCTGCGGGCCAGGCCGTCGACGAGCTGGTCGAAGGACGGCTGGAGGTCGGGCATGGTGCGCCAGACCAGCCGCAGCAGCGGCCCGGTGAACTCCTCGCGCACGTGCACCTCGGTGCCGCCGTCGGCCTGCGGGGTCAGCGTGAAGGTCCGCACCCCGCGGAACAGGCCGGCCGGCAGCCCGCCCTCCCACACCATCCGCCGGTACGGGTCCATCGCCGCGACCCGGGTGCGGAACCCGCGGCCCGGCACCGCCTCGGACCACAGGGTGAACCTCGCTCCGGGCTCGATCCGCCCCTCGATCCGCGCGATGCCGGTGCCGGCGGCGACGAGCCGCTCGGGGTCGGTCAGGGTCGCCCAGATCTCCCGGGCGTCGGCCGCGATGTGGCGGCGTACCTCGTAGGACGTCATCGAACCTCCTCTTCCGTCGCGGAACGTAGCAGCACTAAGGTGACATCTACTGTCACCTTTCCTCGACCGGATGCGGGGGTCGGATGCGCGCCTCGCGGCTGCTGCTCATGCTGCTCCTCGTCCAGAACCGCGGGCGGATGACCGCCGACGAGCTCGCCGCCGAGCTGGAGGTCAGCCGGCGCACGATCCTGCGCGACGTCGAGGCCCTCTCGGAGGCCGGCCTGCCGATGGTCGTGCGCGCCGGGCGCGGTGGCGGCATCGAGCTCGGCTTCAGCTACCGCACCCGGCTCACCGGTCTCGCGGCCGACGAGGCGGAGGCCCTGGGCGTGCTGCTCGGCCGGCAGTCCCCGGAGCTGGCCGCCCTCGGCCTCGCGGCGCCGGCGGCCCGGGCGAGTGCCAAGCTCCTCGAGTCGCTGCCGGACCCCAGCCGCGCCATCGCCCAGCGGGCGGCCGGGGCCTTCCGGCTCTCCGGCCCCGCCCCGCCCGAGGACGAGCGCGTCCCCGCCCTCGCCGACGCGGTGCGCCGCCGCCGGGTCGTCCGGCTCCGGGCGCAGGACCCGGACGTCCGCACGGTGCATCCGGTCGGCCTCGGCCTCGGCGAGGACGGCTGGCACCTCCTCGACGCCCTCGCCCCGGATCTGCCCGTCCCGCAGGCCGACTGGGGGACCGTGAACGTCTCCGGACGCGGCTTCGGCTGAACGACCGACGCGCGCCACACGGGGTGGGCGCCGTCACACGGTGGGGGGACTCACACCCGGCTCGCGTTCCGACCGCCCGCGCGCGCGGGCATACTCGCCACCATGTCGCGCCTCCAGACCACCGACGGCCTCTCCGAGGAGCAGCACGAGCTCATCAAGCTCGTCCGGGAGTTCGTCGACGAGCAGATCCTGCCCGTCGCCACCGAGCTCGAGCACAAGGACGAGTACCCGACGGCGATCGTCGAGGGCATGAAGGAGATGGGGATCTTCGGGCTGATGATCCCCGAGGAGTACGGCGGCCTCGGCGAGAGCCTGCTGACCTACGCGCTCGTCGTCGAGGAGATCGCCCGCGGCTGGATGAGCGTCAGCGGCATCATCAACACGCACTTCATCGTCGCCTACCTCGTCCTCCAGCACGGCACCGAGGAGCAGAAGCAGCGGTACCTCCCGCGGATGGCCACCGGCGAGGTGCGCGGCGCGTTCTCGATGAGCGAGCCCGGCCTCGGGTCCGACGTCGCCGCCATCCGCACCAAGGCGGTCAAGGGGGAGGACGGCGGCTGGACCATCGACGGCCAGAAGATGTGGCTGACCAACGGCGGCTCGGCCAACCTCGTCGCGGTGCTCGTGAAGACCGACCTCGGCGAGTCCGACAGCCCGTACAAGAACATGACGACCTTCCTCGTCGAGAAGGAGTCCGGCTTCGGCGAGACCGCCCAGGGCGTCACCGTGCCCGGCAAGATCGAGAAGATGGGCTACAAGGGCGTCGACACGACCGAGCTCGTCTTCCAGGGCCACCGCACGACCGACGAGCAGATCCTCGGCGGCGCCCCGGGCAAGGGCTTCTACCAGATGATGGACGGCGTCGAGGTGGGCCGGGTCAACGTCGCCGCCCGCGCCTGTGGCCTCTCGCGGCGGGCCTTCGAGCTCGGCATCGCCTACAGCCAGCAGCGCGAGACCTTCGGCAAGAAGATCGCCGAGCACCAGGGCATCCTCTTCCGGCTGGCCGACATGGCGACCAAGGTCGAGGCCAGCCACCAGATGATGGTCAAGGCCGCGAAGCTCAAGGACGCCGGCCAGCGCAACGACCTCGAGGCCGGGATGGCCAAGTACCTCGCCTCGGAGAACTGCGCCGACGTCGTCGAGCAGTCCTTCCGCATCCACGGCGGGTACGGGTACTCCAAGGAGTACGAGATCGAGCGGCTCTACCGCGAGGCCCCGATGCTCCTCATCGGTGAGGGCACCGCCGAGATCCAGAAGATGATCATCGGCCGCCGGCTCCTCGAGGACTACAAGGCCCGCTGAGCCGGCGACCGGCACCCGCCGGGACGACCGGCGGACGACACGCAACGTCCGGATGGCTCCCGGCCCCCGCCTGCCGGTCCGGGTCATCGGTGCATCGTGTCGTCGGCCCGTCGGGTCCGGCTGTGCCCGTGCCCACGAGGGCCGTCCACCCTCCCGGTCCGTGGGTTCGTGAGCGTCAGGACCGCCGCCGTGTCGAGCCGACCGCCGCGGGTCTCCCGGGCCGTCGAACCACACAGGGGGCGTCCAGCGGACGCCCAGCGAACGGTGTCACACTGGTGCCATGAGCAGCCAGCCGATGCGCCCGGGCCTGCGTGCGGCCCTCTCGCTCGAGTACCCGATGTCCCTGGCGGTGTACGACAGCTACGAGGACGCGCAGAAGGCCGTCGACTACCTGTCCGACCACGAGTTCCCGGTGCAGGACGTCCTCATCGTCGGCACCGACCTCAAGCAGCTCGAGCGGGTCACCGGCCGGCTCACCCAGGGCCGGGTCGTCGGCGCCGGGGCTCTCTCGGGCATGTGGCTCGGTCTCTTCGTCGGGACGATCTTCGCCCTCTTCGACCCGAGTGGCTTCAACATCGTCTCGATCATCTCCACCGTGCTCTTCGGTGCCGTGTTCGGCATGGTCTGGGCGTACTTCGGCTACCGGCTGACCCGCGGCCAGCGCGACTTCACCTCGGTGAGCCAGGTCGTCGCCGCGAAGTACGAGGTGCTGTGCGAGCACAGGCACGTCACCCGCGGCCGCGAGCTGCTGACCCAGATGGACCCGATGAAGGCCGCCCAGGAGCAGGTCCGCCAGGCCCAGGAGGCCGAGCGGGCGCGGATGGCGGCCGAGGCGCACCCGACCCAGGCCCAGCAGCCGCAGCAGGGGCCTCCCCAGGCCTGAGCGCCGGGCGTATCGTCGCCGCATGGCCGACGACCGCCCTGCGCTCAAGCCCCTCGAGGGCCCGTTCCGCTCCGTCCTGTGCGTCGTGGCGCACCCGGACGACATCGAGTACGGCACGTCCGCGGTCGTCCACCGCTGGGTGGGGGAGGGCGCGGACGTCGCGTACTTCCTGCTGACCCGCGGTGAGGCCGGCATCGACACGATGGCCCCCGAGGAGGCCGGCCCGGTGCGCGAGGCCGAGGAGCGCGAGAGCGCGCGGCGGGTCGGGGTCGAGACCGTCGAGTTCGGCGGGCTCCTCGACGGCGCCATCGAGTACGGCGTCCCGCTGCGGCGCGCGATCGCCGCCGCCATCCGCCGCCACCGCCCGGACCTCGTCGTCGGGCAGAACTGGGCCGAGTTCTTCGGGCCGAACATGGTCAACCAGGCCGACCACCGGGCGGTGGGGCTGGCCACCCTCGACGCCGTCGCCGACGCCGGCAACCGGTGGCTGCACCGCGACCTGCTCGACGAGGGGCTCGAGCCCTGGGGCGGCGTGCAGGTCATGGCCGTCGCCGGGGCACCCGAGCCCAGCCACTACGTCGAGGTGACCGAGGAGGAGTTCGAGGCCTCCGTGCACTCGCTCGAGGCGCACGACGCCTACAACTCGGCCCTGCCCGCGGACTTCCCGGTGCCGCGCGACCTGATCCAGATGATCCTCGGCGGGGGCGGCCAGGCAGCCGGGGTCGAGCGGGCGTGGACCGCCCAGGTGGTCATCGACCGGCGCTGAACCGGACCGCGGTCACCGACCCTGGACGCGTCGCATCCAGGCCTCGACGTCGTCGGCCCTGCGGGGCATCGCGGCGGAGAGGTTCTCGCAGCCGTCCTCGGTGACGACGACGTCGTCCTCGATGCGGATGCCGATGCCGCGGAAGCGTTCCGGTGCCTTGAGGTCATCGGCCTTGAAGTACAGGCCCGGCTCGACGGTGAGGACCATGCCCGGCCTGAGCTCGGCATCCATGTACTCCTCGCGGGTGGCGAGGGCGCAGTCGTGGACGTCGAGGCCGAGGTGGTGCGAGGTGCCGTGCACCATCCACCGGCGGTGGAACTGGCCGTGCTCCTTGTCGAGGGTCTCCTCGACCGAGATCCCCTCGGGCAGAAGGCCCCACGCGTGCAGGTGCTCGGCGATGACCCGGATCGCCGCTGCGTGCACGTCGGAGAACTTGTTGCCCGGCCTGACCGCCGCGATGCCGGCCTCCTGCGCTGCGAAGACGGCCTCGTAGACCTCGCGCTGTGCGTCGGTGAAGGTGCCGTCGACGGGCAGGGTGCGCGTGATGTCGGCCGTGTAGAGACTGTCGACCTCGACGCCGGCGTCGATGAGGACCAGCTCGCCCTCGCGGACCTCGCCGGTGTTCTTGATCCAGTGCAGCGTGTTGGCGTGGTCGCCGGCGGCGCAGATCGAGTCGTACCCGACGCCGTTGCCGCGGTGGCGGGCGGTGAGCCCGAAGGTGCCCTCGAGCCAGCGCTCGCCGCGGCCCTTGCCGACCGCCTCGGGGAGGGCGGCGATCATCGCCTCGAAGCCCTCGTGGGTGGCGGCCACCGCCTCGCGCATCTGGTCGACCTCGTAGTCGTCCTTGCACAGGCGCAGCACCGAGACCTCGTGGGCCAGTGCGTCGTCGGACTCCTGGAGGCCCTCCTCGGCGGCGCCGTTGGCGAGCCGGGCGGCGTCGAGGCGGGCCGTCAGCTCGGTGTCGGCGTCGCGGACCAGCCGGACCGTGACCTCGCCGGCGTCCTTGGCCACCGCGTCGACGAGGCCGTCGACGTGGCGGGCCGTGAGTCCGAGCTCGAGCTCGATGTCCTCGATGCTCGGGCGCGCGCCCACCCAGAACTCCCCGTACCGGGCGTCGGCGAAGAACTCGTCGCTGTCGCGCTCGGCGAGCGGCCGGAAGTACAGCACCGCCTCGTGACCGCCCTCGTCGAGCGGCTCGAGCACGAGCACGGCGTCCGGCTCGCGGTCTGCGCCGAGGCCGGTCAGGTACGCGAAGGCGGTGTGCGGGCGGAAGACGTAGTCGGTGTCGTTGCTGCGGACCTTCAGGCCCCCGGCGGGGACGACGAGGCGCTGCTTCGGGTAGGCGGCGCTGAGCACGGCCCGCCGGGCGGCGGCGTGCTCGGCGGCGGGGGCGGCGGCCTCCGCCGTCGGGCGACGGGGCGCCCAGTCCTCGCGGATGAACGCCCGCAGCTCGTCGGTGGTCGCCCGGGCGCGGTTGTCGGCCTGCTTCTGCTCCTCGCTCACCCGGTCCATGCTGCCACGGACCTCGGCGCGGCCGACCACGTCCCTGCCCTGCGGGTTTGCGACGCCCGTGCCGCCGTTGCGAGACTGGCCGGATGGGCAAGCACAGCGCACGACGCCGCCGGGCCCCCTTCGCGCTCGCCGCCGGCGCCGCGGCGGTCCTCGCCGCCGGGGGCTTCGCGACGACCCTGGCCGACGGGAGCCTGGAGGTGCCCCGGGTCGCCGCCGTACCCGCCCCGGCGACGCCGACGACTACGCTCGAGCCCGTCACGACCCGGACGACCGACCGTGGGGACGGCCTCAACCGGGCCTCCCGCAGCTTCACCCGCACCGCGCCGCCGAGCACGGGGTCGGCGCCGGAGGACGACGCCGGGAGCCCGTCCGCGACGCCGTCGGTGTCGGAGTCGGCGTCGTCCGGCGCCGCCCGCACCCGCAACCCCGGGCCGAGCCCCACCCCGTCGGCGACCCCCACGCCGTCGACCGGCCCGAGTGCCCCGAGCAGCCCGACGACGCCCACCACGCCGAGCGCCACCCCGTCGCCGACCCCCACCGGCAGCGTCCTCGACGCCGTCCCCGGCATCGTCGGCGCTCTCCTCCCGTGACCCCCGCCGCGGGGTCGACGCTCGCCGACCGGCTCCGCGAGCACTTCGGGCACCGCGACCACCTCTACGGCGTCCTCCTCGCCGAGATGGCCGAGGACTGGGACGCCGGGGGCCTCACCCGCGAGCTGTTCTCCGGGTGGGAGGAGGCCGAGGCGCGCCAGTTCCCGCAACTACGCCTGCTCGCCGGGCTGTTCCGCCTCGTCCTGCGCGGTGAGGCGCCCCAGCTCGTGCCGTACTACCCGTGCCTCGGGGGAACCGAGCCGCCGGACGACGCCTGGGCCGCCGTCCGCCCGGTGCTCGCCGCCCACGTCGACGAGCTGCGGGCCGCCCTCGACGAGGCGCCGCAGACCAACGAGCCGGCCCGCACCATCGCCCTGCTCGCCGGGCTGTCCGAGGCGGTGCGGCGGACCGGGCTGCGACGGGTGCGGCTGCTCGAGCCGGGCGCCTCGGCGGGCCTCGGCCTGCTCCTCGACCGGTACCGGTTCGTCGGTGACGGCTGGTCGCACGGCCCCCTCGATGCGCCGCTCGTCGTCGAGGGATGCGGTGCCGCCGGCCTGCGGCCGGAGGCGTTCGAGGTCGTCGAGCGGCGCGGTTGTGACGTCGCACCCGTCGACGCCACGGCGGAGGCGGGTGCCACTTCCCTGAGGTCCTTCGTCTGGCCGTGGATGCTCGAGCGGCACGCCCGGCTCGACGGGGCGCTCGCCGCGCTGGCCGTCACCCCGGTCGCGCTCGACCGGGCCCGGGCCGCCGACTGGGTGGCGCAGCGGCTCGCCGACCCGGTCGAGGACGGTGTGCTCACGGTCGTCTGGCACTCGGTGACGCGGCTCTACTGGCCGCTGGAGGAGTCGCGGGCCCTGGCCGACGCGGTCGAGGAGGCCCGCTCGCGCATCCCCCTGGCCCACGTGGCGATGGAGAACCCCTGGACACCCGACGGGTCGCGGCCCGACACCGCACCCGGCCGGATGCCCGTGGTCGAGCTCGACGGCGAGGTGCTCGGCACCTGCGGCCATCACGGTCCGCCCCTGGAGCTCCGGCCTCGCTGAGCGGTGGTGCGCGACCATCCCCCGTGGGACGATCACGCGACACGATCGGGAGGAACGGGCATGGGGAGTGCAGCACCGGGACGACGAGAGCTCGTCGTCGGAGGGTCGGCGGGGGTCGCGTTGGGGGCCCTGGGCCTGGCGACGGCGCCGGCGAGCGCGGCGGGCATCGACACCAAGGCCCAGCTGACCGCCGCCCTCGACGCCTACATGCGCACCCGATCAGGAGATGCGGGTCTCGTCCTGCGCGACAACCGGAACGGCCAGTACTACTACTGGCGACCGCCGGTCGGCCGACAGACGCACAGCGCCGTCAAGGTGCTCATCCTCATGGCGACGCTCAAGGTGGCGCAGGACCGAGGGCGTGACCTCACCGCGACGCAGCGCTCGCTGGCCTCCCGGATGATGCGCTACTCGGACAACGACGCCACCGACGCGCTGATGACCCAGGTGGGGGTGTCGGCGTGCCGGCGCGTGGCCGCAGACCTCGGGATGCGGCACACGACGGTGCTCGGGGGCACGGTCTTCCGGTCGAGCACGTGGTGGGGCCACTCGACCTCGACCCCGAGCGACCTCGTCCGCATGGTCAACCCGCTGGCCCTCGGCAGCTACCTCACCGCCGGGCGGCGCCGCTACGCCCACACCCTCATGGGAGCCGTCACGTCGAGCCAGACGTGGGGCCTGGGCGACGGGCTGCCGTCCGACGTCCACGTGGAGCTGAAGAACGGGTGGGGCCCGAGGTCCGACGGGTACCGTCTCAACGGGGTCGGGCTCGTGTACGGCCGCGGTCGCAGCTACCAGATGGCCTTCATGTCGCGGTCGCGCAACGGGTACGCGTACGGGCAGACGACGGTCAACCGGTTGTGCCGCATCGTGTTCGACGCGCTCGACCAGCCGCTGCGCTGAGCCCGGGTGGGCGGCGTCAGTCGTCCTCCGCCCAGTCGAGGGTGCGCTCGACGGCCTTCTTCCAGCCGGCGTAGCCGTCGCGGCGCTGCTCCTCCGACCACGTCGGCTCCCAGCGCTCGTCCTCGGCCCAGTTGGCGCGCAGCTCGTCGGTGTCGGCCCAGAAGCCGACCGCGAGGCCGGCCGCGTAGGCCGCCCCCAGCGCGGTGGTCTCGGCGACGACCGGACGCGAGACGGGCACCCCGAGGATGTCGGCCTGCAGCTGCATGCACAGCCGGTTCGCGGTGACCCCGCCGTCGACCTTGAGGCAGGTCATCTCCACGCCGGAGTCGGCCTCCATCGCCTCGGCGACGTCGCGCGACTGGTAGCAGATCGCCTCCAGGGTGGCCCGGGCCAGGTGCGCGTTGGTGTTGAAGCGTGAGAGGCCGACGATGGCGCCGCGGGCGTCGCTGCGCCAGTAGGGGGCGAACAGGCCGCTGAAGGCCGGGACGAAGTAGACGCCGCCGGTGTCGTCGACCTGGGCCGCGAGCCGCTCGACCTCGCTCGCGCCGCTGATGATGCCCAGCTGGTCGCGCAGCCACTGGACGGCGCTGCCGGTGACCGCGATCGAGCCCTCGAGGGCGTAGACCGGCTTCGCGTCGCCGAGCTGGTAGGCGACCGTGGTCAGCAGCCCGTTCTTGCTGCGGACGAGCTCCTCGCCGGTGTTGAGCAGGAGGAAGTTGCCCGTGCCGTAGGTGTTCTTGGCCTCGCCCGGCTCGAAGCAGACCTGCCCGACCGTGGCCGCCTGCTGGTCGCCCAGCACCCCGGCGATCGGGACGCGCGCCGTGCCGCGGTCGCCGGAGGTGGTGCCGTAGGCCTCGGCGTGGCTGCTCGGGTGGATCTCGGGGAGCATCGCGCGCGGGATGCCGAAGAAGCCCAGCAGCTCGTCGTCCCAGTCGAGGGTCGTGAGGTCCATGAGCATCGTCCGGCTGGCGTTCGTGACGTCGGTGACGTGCCGTCCGCCGTCGGGGCCGCCGGTGAGGTTCCAGACCACCCAGGTGTCGGGGGTGCCGAAGAGGGCGTCACCGCGCTCGGCGGCGTCGCGCAGGCCGTCGACGTTCTCGAGCAGCCACTGCACCTTGCCGGCGCTGAAGTACGTGGCCGGGGGGAGGCCGGCCTTCTGCCGGATGACGTCGCCCCGGCCGTCGGCGTCCAGGGCGCGGGCGATGGCGGCGGTCCGGGTGTCCTGCCAGACGATCGCGTTGTGCAGCGGGCGGCCGGTGCGCCGGTCCCAGACGACCGCCGTCTCCCGCTGGTTGGTGATGCCGATGGCGGCCAGGTCGGAGGAGGAGATGCCGGCGCGGGTGAGGGCCGAGCCGATGACGGTCTGCGTGCGGTCCCAGATCTCCAGCGGGTTGTGCTCGACCCATCCGGCGCGGGGGAGCAGCTGCTCGTGCTCGAGCTGGTGGCGGGCCACCTCGCGCCCGTCGTGGTCGAACACCATGAACCGGGTGCTCGTCGTGCCCTGGTCGACCGCGCCGATGAAGTCCGCCATGGCCCGAGCCTAGGCCCGCCCGGACAGGCTTGTCGGCGTCCGGCAGGGTTGTCTCCGCGCCCGACACCGACAAGCCTGCCGGCGAACGACTGCCTGTGGATGACGTCCGCGCGCCGGATGCACTGCGGAGCAGGATGCTGCGATGGACGAGCGACTGGCGACATGGGCGGCGGCACGCGGTGGTGTCTTCACCAGTGCGCACGCCGGGGAGCTCGACGTCGACGAGAGCGCGCTGCGCAGGATGCGCCATCGGGATGAGGTCGTGCGAGTCCGCCGCGACGCGTACGTCCTCGGCACGGCCTGGGCCGCTGCCGGCCCCGAGGAACGCCTCGCCCTGCGCACCCGGGCCGTGCTGTCGACTCGCGGGGAGGACGTCGCGTCGCACCAGGCAGCGCTGGCACTCCACCGGCTTCCCCTGCACGCGGTACCTCTCGACATCGTCGACGTGCTCACCGAGGTGGATCGGGTGCGCACGGCCTCCGGGCTGCGTCGCAACCCCCGCCCCACGGTGCTCGACGTCGTGACGGCCGACGGCTACCGCTGCGTCCCCGTCGCCCGGGCCGTGGTGGCAACGGCTCTGAGGTACGGGCTGGTCGCCGGCTTGGTGCCGCTCGACGCGGCCCTCCACCGCAGGCTCGTGGCGGCCGATGCGCTCGCCGCCGAGGTGGAGGCGCTCGCACGCACCGACCGCGACCGCCACCGGGGTGCCGAGCTGGTGTCGCGCGGGGACCCCTGTGCCGAGTCGCCCGGCGAGACCCTCATCCGGTCGGTGCTGGTCGACCAGGGCTTCTCGCTCCGGTCACAGGCCGAGCTGCGTGACCCGCACGGGCTCCTCGTGGGCCGCGTCGACCTGCTCGTCGAAGGTCGGGTCGTCGTCGAGTTCGACGGAGCCGTCAAGTACTCGGGTGCCGACGGGCGGGAGGCGCTCGTGCGCGAAAAGGTCCGGGAGGACGGCCTGCGTGCTCTGGGCTACGAGGTCGTCCGGGTCACCTGGGCCGACCTCGCGCATCCTGAGGTGATCGTCGCGCGCGTCCGGCGGGCCCTGGCACGCTCAGCGGCGCGGGGCATGGTTGTTGCCGTGTCCTGAGCCGACAACCCTGCCGAGCCGGACCGCCGCCGGGGTGTGGGGAAGGGCACGCGATCAGTGCCTGCCGCCGGACCGGCCGGCGGGGGAGGATGGCCCGGTCCCCACGAGCGAAGGAGAGTGACGTGCAGTTCGGGCGCAGCTACGAGGAGTTCGAGGTCGGCGCGACGTACAAGCACTGGCCGGGCAAGACGGTCACCGAGTACGACGACCACCTGTTCTGCCTGCTGACGATGAACCACCACCCGCTGCACCTCGACAGCCACTACGCCGGGGAGAGCACGCAGTTCGGGAAGAACGTCGTCGTCGGCAACTACGTCTACTCGATCCTGCTCGGGATGTCCGTGCCCGACGTCAGCGGCAAGGCGATCGCCAACCTCGAGATCGAGAGCCTGCGCCACGTCGCGCCGACCTTCCACGGCGACACCCTCTACGGCGAGACGACCGTGCTCGACAAGTGGGAGAGCACGAGCAAGGACGACCGTGGCGTCGTGCACGTCGAGACCATCGGCTACAACCAGGACGGGACGGTCGTCTGCATCTTCCGCCGCAAGGTCATGGTCCCGAAGCAGAGCTACCTCGACGCCCGCGGCGGCGAGCAGCCCGGACGCCCCACGCCGGCCCCGGACAAGAACTGGCCGGGACCGACGACGACCGACTGAGCCGCGCACATCGCGCGGACTGCCGCTGCCGATGGATCGCCAGGCGGGCCAACCGTCCGGATAGATCACGAGGTGGGCCAACCCGATGGGCCGGATGGATCGCGGGGTGGACCAAGCGTCCGGATGGATCGCCAGTCGGACCAAGCGTCCGGATGGATCGCCGGGTCGACCACGCGTTCAGTTGGACCGCGGGGTGGACCAACCTGGGTGAGGCGGGCTCAGAGGCGCGGCTCGAAGGTCGAGGTCCGCCCGTCGGTCTCGGTCCAGCTGATCGACCCGAGGCCGGTACCCGCCACCTTGAGGGGGACGTCGATCCGCACGACGACGAGCGTCGGGTCGATCGACTGGTCGACCAGCGAGCTCCACGCCGTGACCGTGGCGCCGGGCGACGCGACGGGCGTGACGTCGGTCGCTCCGGCCGGGAGGATGACGAGCACGGCGTTGACGAGGGTGTCGGCGCCATCGCGCTGGTTGCCCATCATCATGACGGGGCGCTCACCGGCGGCGGTGTCCTGCAACCGCTTCGTGGCCGACGACCCGTCGCCGAACATGCCGAACAGGCCCTGCTTCTCGTCGACGAACGCCACGAGGTCGCCGTCGACCCGTGACGTGACCCGCGAGCCATCACTGCGGTAGACGGCGTCACCGTCGGTCCAGTCGAGGCCGGCGAAGGTCGTCTCGCCGACGGCTCCGGTGTGCCAGACGGCGAACGCCTTGAATCCCGTCCCAGGGAGCGCTGCCGCGTCGAAGGAGGACCCGGGCGCGTCACCCGCCCAGACGAAGACCTGGTCGGTCGCGGCCTCCGGCATGATCCCCACGACGAGGCCCATGGACGACAGGGGCGACCAGGTGGCCGCGCGGGGGGAGGTCGGCAGCCGGCCCTCAGCGACAGGGCGCGCGGTCCCGTCGCGCAGGGTCGAGTACCGGACCACGCCGGTGGCGCGGTCGACGGTGATGCGGACGTCCTGCCCCTGCTCCGGGGCGCCGCCCTCCTGCGGGATGACGGCGACGTCGGTGAGGTTGGCCGTCGCGGTTCCCGTGGCGCGCACCGCGGCCGACGGCGAGCCCCCCGGCACGGAGGCGCGCTCGGCCCCTCCGCCGAGCGCGGCCCAGCCGGCGAGGCCGACCACGGCGGTGGCGGCCGCGACCGAGGCCCCGGCCGCCATGCGACGGCGGAGGACGGCGCGGCGGCCACGGACGAGGACGAGGTCGGGGTCGAGGTCGAGGTAGGCGCCGTCCTCAGCGGCCGTCGCGTCGTGGAGGGCGGAGCGCAGGCGCTCCTCGAGCAGGTCGGCGGTCATCGGACGCCTCCTTCGGCGGTCGCGGCGGTCGTGGTGGTGCCGGACGTGGTGGTCGCGGCGGTCGTGCTGGTCCTGGTGGATGGCGGGCGCGACGCGGTGGTCCCGGGGGCCGTGGTCACGGCGGTGGCCACCCCCGGGTCGGCGGCGAGCTCGGCGCGCAGGGCGGCCAGGCCGCGCGAGGCGGTGGACTTCACGGTGCCGACCGACACGTTGAGCAGGTCGGCGACGGCCTGCTCGGACAGGTCGACGTAGTAGCGGAGGACGACGACCCGCCGCTGCTGGTCGGGGAGCGTGGCGAGGAGACGGACGACGAGGTCGCGGTCCTCGCTCGCCGTCTGCGCGGGGGCGGGCCGCTCGGGCACCTCGCCGACGACCACCTCGCCCCGCCGGCGGCGCCAGCCGTCGGTGCGCTCGTTGACGAGGACCTTCCGGGCGTACGCGAGCGCCCCCTCCGGACGCACCCGCGGCCAGGCCACGTAGGTCTTGACGAGCGCGGCCTGGACCAGCTCGTGAGCCGCGTGGTGGTCGCCCGTCAGCAGCCAGGCCGTGCGCAGCAGCGACGGCGACGCCTGCTCGACGAAGGCCGTGAACGCGGCGTCGCGCTCGGCCCCGACCCGTGTGGTCATCGCCCCTCCTCGTGGTGTCACACCCTTCCCTACGGCGCACCGGTGCGAAAGGTTGCCTCGATGGAGGGCCCGGTCGGCCCGCCGATAGCATCGGCCGCGTGATCGACCTGCACACCCACTCGAACGCCAGCGACGGCACCGAGGCGCCGGCGGCGCTCGTGGCCTCCGCGGTGGCGGCGGGGCTGCAGGTCGTGGCGCTCACCGACCACGACACCACGCTCGGCTGGGCCGAGGCCTCGGACGCCGCGCGCCGCACCGACCTCGCCCTGGTCCCGGGCATCGAGGTCTCCTGCGGACGGGGCCTCGGGTCGCTGCACCTGCTCGCCTACCTGCCCGACCCGACCCACCCCCAGCTCGTCGCCGAGCTCGAGCGGGCCCGTGACAGCCGCGACTCCCGGCTCGACCGGATGGTCGAGCGGATGGCCGCCGCCGGCGTGCCGGTGAGCATCGAGGCCGTGCGGGCCGAGGTCGAGCCCGGCGCCACGGCCGGCCGGCCGCACATCGCCGACGCCCTCGTGCGGGCCGGCGTCGTTCCCCACCGTGACGAGGCCTTCGCCCGGTGGCTCTCCGACGACAGCCCGTACTACGTGTCGCACTACGCACCCGACCCGGTCCGCGCCGTCGAGGTCGTCCGGGCAGCCGGGGGAGTCCCTGTCGTCGCGCACCCGTCCTCGCGCACGCGCACCGGCACGGTGGGTGACGCGCTCATCGAGGAGCTGGCGGCCGCCGGGCTCGGTGGCCTCGAGGTGCGCCACCGCGACCACGAGGAGGCCGACGTCCGCCACCTCACCGACCTCGCCGCGCAGCTCGGGTTGTTCGTCACCGGGTCGAGCGACTACCACGGCACGGGCAAGCGGAACCGCCTCGGGGAGAACACGACCGATGCCGAGGTGCTCGAGCGCATCGAGGCCGAGGGCACGGGCACCGAGGTCGTCCGGGCATGAGCTGGTTCGACCTCTCCGTCTTCACGACGACCTTCGTCACCCTCGTCGTCATCCTCGACCCGCCCGGCGCCATCCCGATCTTCCTCGCCCTCACCGGACCGCTGACGCAGAAGCAGAAGGTGGCGGCCGCGCGGCGGGCGAGCCTGGTCGCGCTGGGCGTCATCGCGTCCTTCGCGGTCTTCGGCCAGCGGATCCTCGACTACCTCCACATCTCGCTGCCTGCGCTCCAGGCCTCCGGCGGGCTGCTCCTGCTCATCGTCGCCCTCCAGCTGCTCACCGGCGCGGAGTCCGAGCAGCACGCCGATGCCGGGGTCAACGTGGCCCTCGTGCCGCTCGGCACGCCGCTGCTCGCCGGCCCGGGCGCCATCGTCGCGACGATGCTCGCCGTCCAGGACGCCGACGGCACGGGCGGGGTCGTCGCCGTGGGCGCAGCACTCGTCGCCGCGCTGTTCCTCGTCTTCCTCGTCTTCCGGTTCGCCCTGCCCCTGGCCCGCGTGCTCAAGGACAGCGGCATCGTCCTCCTCACCCGGATCGCCGGCCTGCTGCTCTCGGCCATCGCGGTGCAGATGGTCGCGGATGCCGTGACGGCGTTCGTGCAGGGCGCTTCCGCCTGAGCCGCGGACGTCGCACACCCGCCGGCCACGACCTCCGTACCGTGGGAGGCGTGACCGAGTACGTGCTCCTCCTGTCCTGCCCCGACCGCCCGGGGATCGTCGCGACCGTGACCGCGCTCCTCTTCGAGCACGGGGCCAACATCGAGGAGAGCCAGCAGTTCGACGACGTCGGGACCGACCAGTTCTTCATGCGGATCCGGTTCTCCACCGGGGACTCCGACCCGGGAGCCGACGGCTGGTCGGAGCTCGTCGCCCCCGTCGCCGGGCGGTACGGGATGGAGTGGTCGCTGCGGGACGCCTCCGTCCCCCACCGGGCCATCCTGATGGTCAGCCGCTTCGGGCACTGCCTCAACGACCTCCTGTTCCGCTGGCGCAGTGGGCAGCTCAACCTCGAGATTCCCGCGGTCGTGTCGAACCACCGCGACCTCGAGCCGCTCGTCACGTCGTACGGCATCCCGTTCGTCCACGTCCCGGTGACCGCCGACACCAAGGACGCTGCCGAGGCCCGGCTGCGCGAGCTGGTGGCCGAGCACGACGTCGACCTCGTCGTCCTCGCCCGCTACATGCAGGTGCTGTCCGACGGCCTCGCCCGTGACCTGTCCGGACGCGTCATCAACATCCACCACTCGTTCCTGCCCTCGTTCAAGGGCGCGAAGCCGTACCACCAGGCGCACGTGCGCGGGGTCAAGCTCGTCGGGGCGACGGCGCACTACGTGACGCCCGACCTCGACGAGGGCCCGATCATCGAGCAGGACGTCGTGCGCGCCGACCACCGGATGACCCCGGAGGACCTCGTGCGGGCCGGCGAGGAGGTCGAGTCGCGCGTGCTGGCCCGGGCCGTGCGCTGGCACTGCGACTCACGCATCCTCCTCAACGGCACGCGGACCGTCGTCTTCGACTGACGGCTCACTCCTCGGCGGGGCGCGGCAGCCGCCCGTGCTCGTCGAGGAACGCGGCGACCTCGGGATGGCCCTCGTGCTCGGCCCAGTCCTGCGGGGTCGCCCCGAACCGCGCGTCGATGACCGTCGGGTCGGCACCGAGGTCGAGGAGGAGCGCCACGGTCGCGAGGTCGCCGTGGGCGGCCGCGGCGTGCAGGCCGGTCTGCCACGGCTCGTCGGACGGGACGTCGGTGCGGGCCCTCCGGTCGACGTCCCAGCCGAGCTCGACCGCCCGCCGGAGGCCGACGTGGTTGCCGTGCTCGGCCGCCCACGCGACGAGGCCCGGCCGGTGGGCGATCGCGGCCCGTGCGTCGGCCTCCTCGACCGGCTCCCCGGCGAGGACGGCGGCGACGGTCATGTCCTCGGGGCGCACGTCACCGCCCGTGGCCCCGAGGCGCTCGAGCACGGCGGCGACGCCCGGCTGCCCCGCGACGAGGGCTGCTGCGTACGCCGACGGGGCCCGGACGCCGTACATGTCGACGGAGGCGGTCGGGTCCGCGCCGTGGGTGACGAGCAGCTCGACGCGGGCCGCCATCCCGCGCACGACGGCCCATCCGAGCTGGCGCCGGACCATCTCGGTGGGGGACATGGCCGCCCGCCCGAGGCGCCGCTTCCACGGGCCGCCGTCGCCGGTGCCCAGGCCGAACTCGAGCAGGAGCTCGAGGTGACGGTCGTCGGCGCGGAAGCCGCGGTTGTAGAGCGTCTGGCCGTCGTTCGGGTCGGCGCCGCGCTCGAGCAGCAGCCGGGCCAGGGCGAAGCCGTGCGGGTGCTCGGGCTGGGCGACCGGCCCCATCTCGCCCTCGCCGAAGCACCCCGTGAGGGCGGTGAACGGGGAGGGCAGGCCGTGCCAGAGGTAGCCGGTGTCGGGATCGGCTCCGTGGTCGAGGAGGAGGCGCGCGGCCTCCAGGGTGTCGGCCTCGGCCGGCACCGGGTCGGGCCGGGCGTAGGCGAGGTAGGCCAGCGGTGCCCAGCGGAACGGGCCGCCCTCGATGGTGGCCGCCCCGGGCTCGTGGTCGAGGATGCGACGCAGGGCGGCGGTGTCGGCCCGCGCGGCGGCCAGGTGGACGTGGTCCCCTGTGGGGAGGCCTGTGCCGAGGACGCTCGCCCGGTGCCGGCGCTCGGGGTCGTCGGCGCCGTAGGTGAGGCAGGTCAGCCGGAGGAACTCGTCCGCCGGGTCGCCCTGCTCCTCGACCTGGTCGGGGGCCCGGCGGTACGCGCGCCGCAGCTCGACGTGGCGCTTGAGGGCCGGCCAGCTGGGGAACTCGAGGTGCCGCGCCAGCTCTCGCTGCGCGTCGGCGAGGCGCCGGTCGGGATGCTCCCGCCGGAGGTCCTTGGCGCGCTTGCGCAGCCAGCCGAGGTCGGGGTCGTCGGGGAGTCGGGCCATCACGGCCTCCTTCACGAGCCCTGGCGGTCCGCGGCGCCGGGCGAAGGAGGATGACGGAACAGGCGAGCATCGACCACTGCCAGGTGGGCTCTGCCCTGCCCGCGGACCGGGTGCGCCCTGACGCGCCCGGTCAGCCTACGCCGTCAGCCGACGGCGTGGCGGCGGTGCGGCCGGGGGAGGCTGATGCGCACCCTCGCGGTGCGCGGCTGCGGTCGGCCGGCCCGGCGCTCGCGGCGCTCGAGCTGGCGCGGCGTCCAGTAGTGGGGGGTCAGGGCGGCGGCGAGGCCGGGAGTCATGAGCACCATGCTCGTGAGGAGCGCCTCGTCGGCCTGCTGATACCCGTCCCGCTCCGCGAGCGCGGCCACGGAAGGCTAGGCGTCCGCCGCGGTGTCCGGGGAGGCGGCGTGGCCGGCTCGTCCGGCAGTGCGACGGTCCTGCTTCATCTCGGCCTCGAAGACGTGCCGGCGCCCGTCCATCAGCTCCTCGCGGGCCGTGCGCTCGTGCTCGCGGAAGCGCGCGTAGTAGCCGTCGTCGTACTCCTCGACGACCTGGAACGACCAGCGCCCGGCGAGCACGTTGCGCCCGACGAGGTCGGTCTCGACGCGGTCGGCGAGCTCGTCGTGCCCGGCGTCGCGGAGCATCCCGACGGCCTCACCGAGGGTGAGGTCCGCGGTGCCGCAGCGCCGGTGGAAGGCGTAGAGGTGGCCGCGGGCCTCCTCGACGACCTCGAGGGCCTCGGAGAGCTTGCCGAGGGCGGCGACGGTGGCGTCGGAGGTGCCGGAGGGGCGGGCGTGGGCGTCGTCGACGGAGTCGTGGGGCATGGGGTGACGCTACGGCCGCGGGGGTGTGGAAAAGTCCGCGGCGGCCCGGACGGTTTCGGCCACGCTCAACCCCATGAGCTTCGAGGACCTGCCCGCGACCTGGCCCGACCTGCCGCTGACCGACCGGCTCCTCGCGGCCGACGTCGTCGACCTGTTCGTCTCGCAGGCCGACCGGGTCGAGGGGTGCGCCGCGTTCCTGCTCCTCGACGACGGGCTGCGGCTCGGGCAGCCGTGCCTCATGGGCGAGATCCCCGACGGCGCCGACCCCTGGGACCTGCGCGACCACCTCGTGGCGGTGTTCGGCGACCTCCACGTCGGGGGTGTCGTGTTCGCCCGGGGGCGCGATGGCTCGGTGCTGCTCACCGACGCCGACCGGCGCTGGCGCGACGTCCTGCTCGACGTCTGCCGGCGCATCGAGGTCCCGCTCGTCGCCGCCTTCGTCGCGACGCCGGCCGCGGTCCGCTCCTTCCCCGAGCCGCTCAGCGCGGCCGGCCACCTCGCGTCCTGACCCGGTGGGCCGCGGCCTTGACCCGGTTCTGGCAGCGCAGCCCACAGAACCGCCGGTGGGTGTTGCGCGACCGGTCCACCCACACCCGGTCGCACGCCGGCGCCTCGCAGACCCCGAGGCGCGAGCCGAGGTCACCGCCGAGGGCCATCGCCAGACCGGCGGCGATGCCGGCCGCCCAGCCCCGGGCGAAGGTCGTGTCGGGGCCGTGGAAGTGGATGGCCCAGCGGCCGTCGGCGTCCCGGTCGAGCTCCGGATGGGCGTCGGTGCGGCGCAGCATCGCGTTGACCAGCCCGGCCGCCGAGTCCTCGTCCCCCCGGTCGAGGGCCTCGACGACGCGGCGGGCCTCCTGCACCTCCGCCACGAGGGTGGCCACCTCGGCACGGGTCGGGCGGGGGTCGTACCCGTCGTAGCGGACCGCTCCGACGACCGCCGCACGCAGCGCCGTCCCGTCCGGCGCGGCGAGCTCGTGGCCGCCGTCCCAGCCCGGGGTCACGGCGTTGACGAGGCGGACGGTGGCGTCGAGGACGGCGTCGACGTGACTGTTGAAACGCATGTTGGAGGTTACCTAGGGTCGAGAGCGTGTCACTGCTCATTCACCCTACGCCAGTCATTTCGGTCACGGCCGTGCTCGTCGCGGCGCGGGTCGTCAACCGGCTCGGTGGGGCCGGGATGGCCTTCCTCGGCGTCCGGCTCACCCGCGACCTCGGGGTGCCGCTCAGCACGACGGCCGGCCTCCTCGCCGTGTTCGGCGCCGCGACGATCCCCTCCCGAGTGCTCGGCGGGGTGGTCACCACGCGCTGGGGCCCCAAGGCGGCCCTCGTCGGCGGGCTGGTCGCCGCGGGGGTCGCGCAGGCCGTCGTCGGGCTCGGCGGGTCGCTGGCGGTCGTCGCGGTCGGCGTCGTGCTGCTCGGCCTGGCCTACGAG
>JAESFK010000391.1_pt1 | contig 24508 bp, 18 predicted proteins | sample 9269391 | NCBI WGS metagenome assembly JAESFK01 (sample SAMN14506231, study PRJNA617097) | algae metagenome | isolation source: Drouetiella hepatica UHER 2000/2452 and co-occurring heterotrophs from... | place: Slovakia: Slovak Paradise National Park, Hrabusice, Kosice Region | collected 2000-01-01
ATTGCCACGCTGCAGGCGCAGAACGCCGTCACCCAGTCGGGTTTCATCCAGGCGGGACCGGAACGCATTGCCCTGCGCGTCGGCGGGCGCTTCATCTCCGAAGAGACCTTGCGCGGGATCAATCTCAAGGTCAACGACCGCTTCTTCCCGCTGACGGACGTCGCCTCGATCACCCGCGGCTATGTCGATCCACCGACTTCGCTCTTCCGCTTCAACGGAAAGCCGGCGATCGGGCTCGCGATTGGCATGAAGACTGGCGGCAATCTGCTCGCCTTCGGCGAAGCACTCGAAAAGACGATGAGCGGCATCGTCCAGGATCTTCCCGTCGGCGTTTCGGTCGAACAGGTCTCCGACCAGCCGAAAGTAGTTCACGAGGCGGTTGGGGGGTTCACCAAGGCGCTGTTCGAGGCCGTCGCCATCGTGCTTGCGATCAGCTTCATCAGCCTCGGATTCAGGGCCGGTCTGGTGGTGGCGATCGCGATCCCGCTCGTTCTCGCCATCACCTTTGTGGTGATGCTCTATTCCGACATTTCTCTGCAGCGAATTTCGCTGGGGGCGCTCATCATCGCACTCGGCCTTCTCGTCGATGACGCCATGATCGCGGTCGAGATGATGGTTGCGCGGCTGGAAATGGGGGACAGTCTCAGGAAAGCCGCCACTTACGTCTACACATCCACGGCCTTTCCGATGCTGACCGGCACGCTCGTCACCGTCGCCGGCTTCATACCGGTCGCATTCAACAAGAGCAGCGCCGGCGAGTTCACCTTCACCCTCTTCGTCGTCATCGCCGTATCGCTCATCGTATCGTGGATCGTTGCAGTCCTGTTCACACCTCTCATCGGCGTGACCCTGCTGCCCAAGACGATGAAGAAGCATGCCGAACACAAGGGTGTCTTCGCCAAGGCGTTCTCGCGCATGCTGCAATTCTGCCTGCGCTGGCGCTGGATGACGATCATTGCCACGGTCGTCCTGTTCGCCGCATCGATCACCGGCCTGTCGCTGGTGCCGCAGCAGTTCTTTCCAAGCTCCGACCGGCCGGAACTGATCGTCGACTGGAACCTGCCGCAGAACAGTTCGATTGCCGAAACGAGCCGTCAGATGGCTCAGTTCGAGCACGAGATGCTTAACGGCAACCCTGCGGTCGAGCATTGGTCGACCTATGTCGGACGAGGCGCGCCACGCTTCATCCTTTCCTTCGACGTGCAGCCGGCCGATGTATCCTTCGGGCAGACGATCATCGTTACAAAAGGGCTCGATGAGCGCGACACGCTGAAGCAGGAAGCACAAGCCTACCTTCAAAAGACATTTCCCGGAACTGACGCCTATATGAAGCTTCTGGAAATCGGACCGCCGGTCGGCAAGCCGATCCAGTACCGCGTATCGGGCGAGGATCTCCAGACGGTGCGTGATCTGGCACAAAAACTTGGGTCTGTCGTCGGCACCTATCCTTCGCTGAAGAATCTTGCCTTCGACTGGAATGAACCGGCCCGCGTCGTCAAGATCGACGTGCTGCAGGACAAGGCGCGGCAGCTCGGCGTCTCGTCCCAGGACATCGCCATGGCGCTGAACACCGTCGTGCAGGGTAACGCCGTAACGCAGGTCCGCGACGACATCTATCTGGTCGACGTGGTTGGCCGTGCGGCGGAAAAGGAACGCGAGTCGATCAACACGTTGCTCGACCTGCAACTGCAAAGCAGCAGCGGTCAATCCGTGCCGCTGTCATCTGTCGCAACCTTCCGCTACGAACTCGAACAGCCGACGATCTGGCGCCGCGACCGCGTCCCGACCATCACGGTCAAGGCCGGGATCGCCGATGCGACGCAGCCGGCGACTATCGTGGCAGCGCTCAGCGACAAGATTGCGGCGTTTGAAAAGACGCTGCCGGTCGGCTATTCCGTTGAAGCTGGCGGCGCCGTCGAGGAAAGCGCCAAGTCGCAGGGGCCCATTGCCAATGTAGCGCCGGCCATGTTCCTCATCATGGCAACGCTGCTGATGATCCAGCTTCAGAGCTTCCACAGGCTGTTCCTGGTCTTCTCGGTTGCGCCACTGGCGCTTATCGGTGTCGTCGCTGCGCTGCTGATGAGCAATGCCCCGCTGGGTTTCGTCGCACTGCTGGGTGTTCTTGCGCTCGTCGGCATCCTCATCCGCAACTCGGTTATCCTGATCGTCGAGATCGAGGAACTGCGGAAAGCCGGAAAGTCGCCATGGACGGCGGTTGTGGAGGCGACCGAGCACCGCATGCGGCCGATCATGTTGACGGCGGCGGCTGCCACCCTGGCGCTGATCCCGATCTCGCACGAGATCTTCTGGGGACCCATGGCCTACGCCATGATGGGCGGGATCGTGGTGGGAACGGCGCTGACGCTTCTCTTCCTGCCGGCGCTCTATGTCGCCTGGTTCCGGATACCGCGTGAAGTCGAGGAGCACTGATATGGCGATTTCCAGCCTCACCTTGCCCGGGCGTTTCGCCCGGGGACCATTACAGACTGCCCGCCCGCGCCGCATTGCTTCAAGGCATGGTACGTCTTCCCGGAGGGCGATCTCTTTGCTGCTGGTGACATGCTTCATCCTGCCTGGCTGCGCGACGCGGGTGCAAAACGTGCTTCAACCGCTTGCTGCGGCGCCGCGAGATACGAACCAGGTGCCAATGCTGGTCGCGACGACCCGCAAACCCTCGAATGATCCCGGTCAACTCTTTTCGGGCGAGCGCGGTACGTCGATCTCGATCAACAGCGTCACGGTATCGCTCCCGGCGGATGCACACCGAAAGATCGGTGAGGTCCAGTGGCCCTCACGTGTTCCGCCGAATCCGGAAAAGGAATTCGCGGTCGTCGACGTCGCCAAGGTCGAATCCGAGCCTCGGGTCCTGCAGTGGTTTCGCCAGCACCGGAATGCCAAGCGCCAGGTGGTCATCTTCGTGCATGGCTTCAACAATACCTATGCCGATGGAGTATTCCGCCTGGCTCAGATCACCCATGACTCGGGAACGGATGCGACACCCATCCTCTTTACCTGGCCGTCGCGCGGCCGCACCTTCGACTATCTCTACGACAAGGAGAGCGCCAACTATTCGCGTCGGGCTCTCGAGGACATGATCATCCAGGTCGCCAAAAGTCCGGACGTCGAAGACGTGACCATTCTGGCGCATTCCATGGGTGGCTGGCTTGCGGCAGAGGCCCTGCGCGGGGTCGCTATGCGGGAAAAATCGATACCGGCCAAGGTCAAGAACGTGGTACTGGCTTCGCCGGATATCGACATCGACGTATTCCGGCGTCAGTTCGTCGAGATGGGGCCGAAGCGGCCGCATTTCGTGATCCTGACATCGACACATGACAACGCCCTGGAGGTCTCCAGTTGGCTCTCGGGCGGCATTGATCGCGTCGGCGGATCCGACCTCCGGCCCTATGCCTCCATCCTCTCGGAGCTCAAGGTTTCGGTCATCGACACCAGCGCCATCGCATCGAAAGATCCGCTTGGCCACAATACCTTCGCCGACAGCCCGGAAATCGTGCGCCTGCTTGGGCAACGGCTGGCCGGGCAATCGCTTTCGGGAGGCGAGGTCACCTCCGCGGACCGTGTCGGCGCGGCGGCGGCCAACATCGCTGGCTCGGCAGCACGCGTGGCCGTGGCTGCTCCGGCGTGGGTAGTCAGCGGCGAGGCACGCGAATTGCTGAAGCGCGAGATTTCCCCTTCGAGCGGAAAGATCGTCGACGGGGAAATCTCGTACTGAACCGTTCCTGTTCAAGTCCTGCTTTGTTGATACGGCCATACCCAATTTATATATCGCCGCGTTCCCGACATGTATGCGGTCGGGCGCCGGCGTGTACAGCTTGTCCCATGATGCACCCCCGCAGGCATGGAAAGAACGACCGTCAAAATCCGGATCAAATATTTTGCGCTGAGGCAAAATCTGAAACAGATACTGACGGCAGCTGACAACCGGGCCGCGCTTCGTGTTATCAACAGTGGAAGATACGATTCCAGCCTTTTGGACCATCATGCGAAAATTACCTGCGCTTTCGGCGATGAAGGTGTTCGAGGTCGTCGGTCAGACCCGCAGCTTCACGCGAGCCGCCCAGATGTTGAACCTGACGCAAAGTGCCGTCAGCAGGCAGGTCCGCAATCTTGAAAAGCAGCTGGGTGAAAACCTGCTGATCCGTCATCACCATGATCTGGAACTGACGCCCGCCGGTACCGAGCTTCTGGCAACGCTCCAGCTGGCTTTTCACAATGTCGAGCTGACGGTGCGCTCCATCATGGAGAAGAACAACCGCAACCGGCTGCGCATCAACGCGCCCCCGACCTTCGCCAAGCGCTGGCTGATGCCCCGTTTGTCGCGCCTGCGCGAGGCCCTGCCGGAGATTGAAATCAGCATCAGCACCGATCTCAGGGATACGCTTGCCGAGCGCAGCCTGCTTGACTGCGCCATCCGGTTCGGGGATGGCGAGTGGCCGATGCTGCAATCGCGAATCCTGATGACAGAGCGCCACATTGCCGTCTGTGCGCCCGCACTGCTGGACAAGGTCAGGCAGAATGGCCACGTCGATCTCTCGTCCTTCACCTTCCTGCATGTGCTGGCGGCCGCCGACCAGCGCTATCTGACCTGGCAGCACTGGCTGGACGCCGCCGGCCTTGGCGATACCGACGTGCGCGGCGGGATGGAATTCGACCTTCTCGATCTCGTCATCGAAGCCGCCTGCAACGGGCTCGGTATTGCGGTAGTCGATCGCTTCATGGTCGGCCGGCAACTGGAGAACGGCGAACTGGTGCCGGTGCTCGACGTCGAAGTCGAGGGCCACGAATCCTATTGGCTGGTCACCCGAACGGACCAGCCGGAAGCCGGGAATGTCCAGCATTTCCGCGCATGGCTCCTGAAGGAATTTGCCCCCCAGCAACGCCAGCGCCCGGACTGACAGCGGAGCATGGACTAACATTCGTTTTTGGAATGCATGGCCCGACAATAAGTTGCTTGCGAAAGGGGTGCGAGTTCCTTTCTACTGCCTGAAACAGGACACGATTTCGGGTGGGCATCATGACGCAGCATCGCAACTTCATCGATGGCCGCTTTGTCGAGGCTTCGGCTTCGTCCGGGATCGATGTTCGCAATCCCGCCAATGGAAACGTGTTCGCCAGCGTTCCGGCTGCAAGCGATGCGGATGTTACCCTGGCCGTTGAAGCCGCGAAAAGCGCCCAAAAATCCTGGCGCAAGCTACCGGCGATCCAGCGTGGCGACGCACTGCGGCGACTGGCCGACGCCATCGAGCGTCATGCGCCGATGATTGGAGAGGCGCTGGCGATGGAATCCGGCAAGAGCCGCGCGGATGCCACCGCCGAAGCGATCTACGGCGTCGAATTGATGCGCTACCATGCCGAATGGGCACGGCGGATCGAGGGCGAGGTCATCGAAAGCGACACGCCCGACGAGACCCTGATGCTGAAGCGTGAGCCGATCGGCGTCGTCGCCTGCCTCATCCCGTTCAATTTTCCGATCTACACTCTGGTGCGCAAGATCGCGCCTGCCCTGATCACCGGCAATGCCGTCGTCGTGCGGCCGAGCAACACCACACCGACATCCGCCTTCGCTTTCGCTCAGGCCGTGCTGGAGGCCGATCTGCCGGCGGGCCTCGTCAACATCATGACGATGTCGCATGACGTCGCGCGCACCATGTGCACACATCCGGCCGTCGGCATGATCACGCTGACCGGCAGCGTTTCGGCGGGGCAAACGGTGCTCGACTACTGCAAGGCCAACATCGCCAAACCTTCGCTGGAGCTTGGCGGCAAGTCGCCTGTTATCATCGAGCCCGATGCCGATCTCGATGTGGTCGCCCGCATGGTTCTCGGCGCCAAGACGGCCCATTGCGGACAGGTCTGCACATCGGCCGAACGCCTCTACGTGCACGCCTCTATCCACGACGCGCTGGTCGAGAAGCTGCGCGCCGGGTTTCAATCCCGCCGCTTCGGCGACCGCGCTGCCGATCCCGATATCATGGGGCCGCTTGCCAATGCCGCGGCACGTGAGCGTATTCATGCGATGGTCGAGCGGGCCAAGGCGGAAGGAGCGACGGTTGCGGCGGGCGGCGCCGTTCCGGATGGCAACGGCTACTTCTATCCGCCGACTCTGATCACCGGCTGCCGACAGGATATGGAGATCGTGCGCGAAGAGGTCTTCGGCCCCGTGCTGGCCGTCATCCCTTACGAGACTTTCGACGAGGCGCTGGCGCTGGCCAGCGATCACCAGTTCGGTCTTGCCGCAGTGCTGTTTTCGGAAAACTACCGCAAGGTCATGCAGGCCGCCAGCGAGATCGAGGCCGGCGAACTCTATGTCAACCGGTTTCCCGCCGACCCCTACCAGGGCTATCACGCCGGCTGGAAGAAATCCGGCCTCGGCGGCGACGACGGCAAACATGGCATGCTGGAGTTCACGCAGACACGGCTTGTCGTTTTGAAGCATTGAAATCGTGTGTGGAAATGCCCCTCGCCTTAGCCCTCTCCCCGCGGGCGGGAAGAGGGGACGACAGAGGGCGCCGTTCGTCCTTCTCCCCGTCAGAACGGGGAGAAGGTGCCCGACAGGGCGGATGAGGGGCCTGCAGTCGAAGCGATCATGAGCCGGAAAACACCATACAGCAGCCAAGGGACCCATCCATGAAGATAGCATCGTTGAAAACTTACGTGGTTGCCGTTCCGCCGCCGCATGTCGGTGGCATGTACTGGATCTTCGTGCAGCTCGAGACCGCCTGCGGCATCACGGGCGTCGGTGAGATCTACGCCACCTCGTTTCATCCATCGGCCATGGTTCCGCTGATCGACGATGTCTTCCAGCGCTATCTTCTGGATCACGATCCCCACACGATCGAGCGTTTCTGGCGCGCCGCCTATTCCAGCGGCTTTACCCAGCGCCCCGACACGACGATGATGGGCATCGTCTCTGGCCTGGAAATCGCCTGCTGGGATATCATCGGCAAGGCGGCAGGGCGCCCGGTCTCCGATCTGCTCGGCGGCACGGTCAACGAGAAGCTGCGCGCCTACACCTATCTCTATCCAAAGAACGCGGCCGGCGAATACGACTACAACGACCCCGATCTCGCCGCGGAAGAGGCCATCCGGATGGTCGAGATGGGCTTTACCGCCATCAAATTCGATCCGGCCGGCCCGTATACCAATTATTCCGGGCACCAGCTGTCTATGGGTGTCCTCGATCGCTGCGAGCTGTTCTGCGCAAAAATCCGTGAAGCGATCGGCAGCCGTGCCGATATTCTCTTCGGAACGCACGGACAGATGGTCCCCTCCTCGGCGATCCGGCTGGCAAGGCGGCTGGAGAAATACGATCCGCTGTGGTTCGAGGAGCCGGTGCCGCCGGGACAGGAAGCGGCGATGGCCGAAGTGGCGCGCGCAACCTCCATCCCGATTTCGACGGGCGAGCGCTTGACGACGAAATACGAGTTCCAGCGCGTGCTGCAATTGGGTGCCGCCGCGATCCTGCAGATGAACGTCGCCCGCGTCGGCGGCCTTCTGGAAGCCAAGAAGATCGCCGGCATGGCCGAGGCCTTCTATGCGCAGATCGCGCCGCATCTCTACAACGGCCCGGTGGGCGCCGCCGCCAGCATTCAGCTTTCGGCCGCCACACCGAATTTCCTGATCCACGAGGCGATCATGGATTTCGGCGGGTTCCACGGCGAAGTGCTGAAGACCAAGCTGCAGTTCGACGACGGCTATCTGATCCCGTCGCGCGAACCGGGTCTCGGCATCGAGCTGAACCTCGATGTTATCGAGAAGCATTCTCCCTATACCGGCGACCGCCTGCACCTGCAGATGGCCGCCGACCCTGCCGACGTCAAGGAACTCATGCCCGCGAAGGGCTGAGCCGAACAGAGACTTTTCATGATCCACGACTTCGTCATCGTCGGGGCAGGCTCGGCCGGCTGCATTCTTGCAAGCCGCCTCAGCGAAAGCGGCCGCTACAGCGTCCTCCTCGTCGAGGCGGGCGACAAGGATTCGTCCCTCTGGTTCAAGATCCCGATCGGCTACGCCAAGAGCTACTACAATCCCAAGGTCAACTGGATGTATTCGACCGAGCCGGAGGCCGGGCTTGAAGACCGGCGCATCTATGTGCCGCGTGGCAAGGTGCAGGGAGGGTCCGGCTCCATCAACGCGATGGTATTCGTGCGCGGGGCGGCCGATGACTTCGACGACTGGGCGGCGGCCGGGAATCCGGGCTGGGGTGGATCCGACGTGCTGCCCTATTTCAAGAAGCTCGAGACCCATGAAAAAGGCGCTTCGCCTTGGCATGGCGACAGGGGCCCGATCCATGTGACGCCGATGCGCGGCATGACCCATCCGGTGACCGACGCCTATCTCAAGGGCTGCGAAGAGCTGCAGCTGCCGTCAACGGCGGACTTCAACGGCGCTTCGATCGAAGGGGCAGGGGTCTACGACATCAACACCCGCAACGGCTGCCGCTCGCATTCCAGTGCCGAATATCTGCGTCCGGCCCTGAAGCGGGCCAACCTTTCGATCGAGCGCTGTGCCATTGCACAGCGGCTGGTCTTTGCACCGGACGGGCGGGCGGCTGGCGTCGAGGTCCTGCAGCATGGCGTCCGGCGGACATTTTCCGCGAGGCGCGAGGTCATCGTTTCGGCCGGCGCCATCGACACGCCGAAATTGCTGCAATTGTCCGGCCTCGGCGATGGCGAAACGCTCGGCGCAAAAGGCATTGATACCCGTTTTCATCTGCCAGCCGTCGGCGAAAATCTTCAGGATCATCTGTCCGCAAGCTTCTACTACCGCGCCAACCGGCCGACATTGAACGGCGCCTTCGGCAGTCTGTTCGGCCAGGCGCGACTGGGGCTGCAATATGTGCTGACCCGCAAGGGGCCTTTCGCCATGAGCGTCAACCAGGCAGGCGGTTTCTTTCGCGGTACGCCGAACGAAGAGCGTCCGAACATCCAGCTCTATTTCAATCCCCTGTCCTACCGCATTCCCCAGAACAAGAGCGCCTCCATGGTGCCCGAGCCCTATCCGGGTTTCCTGATCGCGTTCAATTCCTGCCGTCCCACAAGCCGCGGCCGGGTTGCGATCGCCTCCGCCGACCCTGCCGCAGCGGCACTGATCCAGCCGAACTACCTGTCCACGGACCGGGACATCGACGAAGTGATTCAGGGCAGCCGGCTGGTGCGCCGGATCGCATCGGCCCCTTCGCTGGCGGCCATCATCGACGCGGAAATTTCTCCCTCGCCGTCGGCGGCCAGCGACGAAAGCCTGCTCGATTATTTCCGCGCCAACGCCAGCTCGATCTATCATCTCTGCGGCAGCTGCATGATGGGGCCGGATTCGGCGACATCGGTGGTGGACGCGCGGCTTCGGGTGCATGGTGTCGAAGGCCTGCGCATCGTCGATGCCTCGGTCTTTCCGAATGTGACGGCCGGCAATATCAATGCACCGACGATGATGGTCGCGGAAAAGGGCGCGGCGATGATATTGGAAGACGCAGCTTGAAAACATGACGCCATGGCCGGACGAAGACGGACGGAAACCGGTTTCCGCCTGCGTTCCGAGCCCAACCAGAAACGGGGTACGGAAATGCGCTACGGTTTTATCGGACTTGGACATCTCGGTCAGCATCTGGCAGGCAGCCTCGTGCGCGAGGGATTTTCCGTCACTGTTCACGACCGGGATCGCAGCCGTGCCGAACCATTGCTCGCGCGCGGAGCGCTGTGGGCGGACAGTCCGCAGGCGCTTGCACAGCAAGTCGATGCGGTCTTCACCTGCCTGCCTTCGCCGAAGGTTTCCGAGGCTGTGCTGACCGGTCCGGACGGTATTCTTTCGGGGTTGAAGGCAGGCGGCACATGGATCGAGATGAGCACGCTCGACCAGAACGACATCGAACGCCTTTCCGGCATCGCCGCAGCCAGCGGCGTGCGGATGCTGGAAGCGCCGGTGACCGGCGGTGTCCACCGCGCGGCGGCCGGCGATATCACCGTGATTGCCGGCGGTGATCGCGATTTGTTCGAGACGCACCTGGCGGCGTTGAAAGCCATGGGCGGTGAAATCTTCCACGCCGGGCCGCTGGGCAAGGCGGCCGTGATCAAGGTCATCACCAACATGCTGGCCTTCATTCATCTTCTCGCAACCGGCGAGGCGCTGATGCTGGCGAAGAAGGGCGGCATCGATCTGACCGACGCTTTCAACATCATCAAGGCAAGCTCGGGCAACAGCTTCGTGCACGAGACCGAAGGTCAGGTCATTCTCAACGGTAGCTACAACATCAACTTCACCATGGACCTTGCCTGCAAGGACCTCGGCTTTGCGCTCGGCTTCGGCAAGGAATTCGGCGTGCCGCTCGATCTCGCCTCGCATGCGCTGCAGACTTTCATCCGTGCCCGTTCGACCTATGGCGGCAATGCGTGGTCATCGCAGGTGGTGAAGCTCTTGGAGGATGCCGTGGGTACCGATCTGCGCGCACCCGGTTTTCCGGCCGAACTCTGATTGAACGCGATTATGGGGTTTGCGGGAGTTCGAGAGCGGACCGCAAACCCGCCAGATCCGTTCGGCCGAAACGCAAAATCGCGCAGGGCGATGTTCGAATGTCGTCGCGGAGACAACCGGCGGCGCTGCAGCGCAGGCCGATTGCCACGTTTGCCCGTCAGAAGGTCGGCGGCGTGCAGGCGCTGATGATTTCGCACGCCACCGGGCCGACACAGCGGAACCGGTGCGGGCGGCGGCTTTCGAAATAATAGGCATCGCCCGGCCCCAGGATCCGGCGTTCGTCATCGACGGTGACTTCCAGCCGTCCGGACAGAACGATCCCGCCTTCCTCGCCGTCATGCACCAGCGGCACCTTTCCGGTGTCTGCACCGGGTTGATAACATTCCTTCAGAATCTGCAGGCTGCGCCCGAACAGATTGTCGCCGATCTGACGGTAGGAGATCGCCCCCTTGCCGATTTCCACCAGTTCGTCGGCCCTATAGAAAGCCTTCTTCGGGCGGTCCGGCTCGAAGGCGAAAAACTCCGCAAGCCCGATGGGGATGCCATCCAGGATGCGCTTCAGCGCGCCGACGGAGGGATTGGAGGAATTCGACTCGATCAGCGAAATCGTCGAGTTGGTTACGCCGGTCCGCTTGGCCAGCTCCCGCTGCGACAGATTGTTGAGGAGGCGCAAATGGCGCAATCGGTTTCCGATATCCACCGACATGGGCTTTTCCTGTTTCGCATGTTCGAAATACCGAAACTATTACAGATCATACCAAGTATTTTCAATGCCTTATGGTTCAGCAGAAAAGGACTTGTTCGGCCATATGAAATCATGGCGTCATCGCTCTCTCACAGGAGGTCGCCATGAACCAGCACAGCAAACCAAATACCCCGGTACTCGATAGCTACTGGATGCCGTTCACCGCCAACCGGCAATTCAAGGCGGCACCTCGCCTGCTCGTCTCGGCCGAAGGCATGCACTACACCAGCGTCGATGGCCGCAAGATCCTTGATGGCACGGCGGGCCTCTGGTGCGTCAATGCCGGTCACGGCCGCCGCCAGATCGCTTCAGCGGTCGAGCGCCAGCTGCTGACGCTGGACTTTGCGCCGTCGTTCCAGATGGGACATCCGATCGCCTTCGATTTTGCCGAGCGGCTGGCGGAGATTGCGCCAGGCGGCGTGGACGGAAAACTTGACCGCGTTTTCTTCACCGGCTCCGGTTCGGAATCCGTCGACACCGCGCTGAAGATCGCGGTGGCCTATCAGCGGTCGATCGGCCAGGGAACGCGCACGCGCCTGATCGGCCGTGAACGCGGCTATCACGGCGTCGGCTTCGGCGGCATTTCCGTTGGCGGCCTTGTCAACAACCGCCGGGTGTTTCCGCAGCTTCCCGGCACGGACCATCTGCGTCACACGCACGATCTGGCAAAGAATGCCTTCGTCAAAGGCCAGCCGGAGCACGGCGCCGAACTGGCAGACGATCTCGAAAGACTGGTCGCCCTGCATGGGGCCGAAACTATCGCGGCCTGCATCGTCGAGCCTGTTGCCGGCTCGACCGGTGTGCTCATCCCGCCGAAAGGTTATCTCGAACGGCTGCGCACGATCTGCACGACCCACGGGATCCTTCTGATTTTCGATGAAGTGATTACAGGGTTCGGCCGCCTCGGCGCGTCTTTTGCCACCGACTATTTCGGTGTGACGCCCGATCTCGTCACCACGGCGAAGGGCCTGACCAATGGCGCCATCCCGATGGGCGCGGTGTTTGCCAGCCGCACGGTGCACGATGCACTGATGCATGGGCCGCAAGGCCAGATCGAGCTTTTCCACGGCTACACCTATTCCGGCCACCCGGCAGCCTGCGCTGCCGGTATCGCCACGCTCGATATCTACCGCGACGAGGACCTCTTGACGCGCGCAGCCGACCTGCAGGATGGCTGGCATGAAGCAATGCATTCGCTGAAGGGGCTGCCGCATGTCGCGGATATCCGCACGATCGGCCTGATCGCCGGCATCGAACTGGCCTCCCGCGATGGCGCTCCCGGCGCGCGTGCCTACGATGTGTTCGTCGATTGCTTCGAACGCGGCCTGCTCATCCGCGTCACCGGCGATATCATCGCCTTCTCGCCGCCGCTGATCGCCGAAAAATCCCATATCGAGGATATCGTCTCGATGCTCGGCGATGCGTTGAAGCGAGTGCAGTAGTCAGAGCCCGCTCAAGGTGCCCGGTCCTTTTTCCGGGCACCTTGAGCGATCGCCGGCTTCCTTCCAGCATCCCGAACAAGTGCGATGTTCAGGTCTCTGTCAGCTTCAGCTGCGTTGATGATTGAATGCGCGAGCACTCAGGGAAGCGGAATGATGAACAAGACATTGAATATTGTCCTCCAGGCGGAGCGCAGGGATACGGTCTTTAGCCAGGACGAGCCGCCGGTCGGAGATTTTTCCTTCAATTCAAAGGTCGCCGATGTCTTCGACGATATGGTCAGCCGCTCCGTGCCGCATTACGAAGAAATGCAGCGCATGGTGTGCGAACTGGCGTTGGATTTCGCCCGGCCCAACACCAGCCTCTACGATATCGGCTGCTCGACCGCCACGACGCTTCTGACGCTCGATCCGATCCTTGATCCGAGCATGACCTTCGTCGGCGTCGATAACGCGCCCGACATGCTGGAAAAGGCGCGGCAGAAGATCGCCCAGGCCGGCACGCAGCGGCCGATCGAACTGCAGACCGCCGATCTGCACAAGGGCTTCTACATGGAGAATGCCAGCGTCGTGACGATGCTGCTCACCTTGCAGTTCATCCGGCCGCTTTACCGCGAGCGGATGATGAAGACGATCTATTCGGGCCTGAATGACCAGGGCTGCCTGATCCTGATCGAAAAGCTGACCAGTGAAGATACGACGTTCAACCGTCTGTTCATCCAGCACTATTACGATCTCAAGCGCCGCAACGGCTATTCGGAAATCGAGATTTCCAAGAAGCGCGAAGCGCTGGAAAACGTGCTCATCCCCTATCGCCTCGAAGAGAACATCCTGCTTCTCAAGGAGACAGGCTTCCGTCATGTCGAGATATTTTTCCGCTGGTACAATTTCTGCGGGATCATCGCAGTCAAGTAATCGAGAACCCCATGAAATCCGTGATGATATCCATCGGAAATTTTCTTTTCCGCTACCGCAACCAGGTCTTCCCGCTGATCATTCTCGCGCTCTTTGTTTCTGCACCGCCCGCCGGGAAAATATTCGAAAGCGCACAGCTGGAGCATGTCGCGGATATCGGTGCCTGGCTTGTCGCCGGTTGCGGCCTGCTGTTTCGGGCCACGGTGATCGGATACGCCTACATCCAGCGCGGTGGTCTGAACAAGAAGGTTTATGCCAAGAATCTGGTCACCGAAGGCATGTTCAGCATATGCCGAAACCCGCTTTATGTCGGCAACGTGCTGATCTATTCCGGAGTTTTTCTCATCCATGGCAATCTGGCGGTGATGACCGCCGGGATACTGTTGTTCTGCTTCATGTATCAGTGCATCGTCTATGCCGAGGAAGCGTTTCTGGAGGCTAAGTTTGGCGAGGGCTACGAAGCCTACTGCACCGATGTCCCACGCTGGATTCCGAGCCTTGGCAAATTCCCGCAGGCAATGCAGGGCATGTCCTTCAATGTCAAACGCGTAATTGCCAAGGACTATTCCACCGCATCCGCCACGCTGATCACCTTACTGCTGGCTGGAATGTATCAGCAGGCGATGGGAACTGACCGGAAGGACATATCTCACCTTCTTACTCTGGTTTCGCTGATCGCGCTCACCGGTTTGGCAACGGCACTTGTCAGCCTTTTGAAGAAGCGTGGTATTTTCAACGAGAACAAACCTGCCTGACACGGGCGGCCACATTGCCAGGGCACATTCTCCGGCATGCGCCCGGCAAAGAGTGCCCCGAAACGGGATCGTTTAGCCCTGCGTTAACATTCTTCCCGGGTTTCATAGGCCTGGCAGCAATCCCTGTTTGGCGAAATGCTGCGCCGCAGTAGAGTAGGCACAGCCGCGGTGCCTGTCTTCGATTTCCACAAGGGTTCCCTCCGGTTGTCATTCACAGTTGCCGACAGGAGATGGTCATAAAGGTCCATCATAGATTTGAGGCACGGTTCCTCGTCGACCATCAGCATGTCGGGGAGCAGGACAGCGAAGGGTTCGTCTCCGATGATCTGAGGCGCCGTCCATACCGCGTGCCCCAGGCCGCGCGCCTGTTGCTGGCGCACGAAGGAAATGCTTCCGGTACCCGGCGTGTGCCGCGCCATCTGGTCGGCCAGGCTATGTTTGCCGGCGTCGCGCAAGCTGACGTCGATTTCGAAGGCGTGGTCGAAATAGTCTTCGATCGCACCCTTCATGCGCCCGGTGACGATGACGACATGCTCTATCCCAGACGCGAAGGCCTCCGCGACGATGTAATCGATGATTGGCCGATCAACGATGGGCAGCAATTCCTTGGGAACGCTCTTGGTTGCCGGCAGCATCCTTGTGCCAAAACCGGCGGCGGGGATGATGGCCTTGCGAACGTTCTTTCTCAAGGGTTTGGTTGCATCGATCGTCTCTTGGTCGAAGCTGTTTCAGCGTTCCTCAAGACGAGCGTCGTTAAAGCGCGTGCGAGAGAAGCACAGGGCGTCCGGCCGTGGCGGCATCGAGTTTCCGCCGCAGCAGCGCTCGATAGAGTTTGAGGTGTTCGCGCGCGCAGTTGAGGTGGTCGGCGGGTTGGCGCATGGAGACGCGCAGCCGATCCCAGGTTTGGATATCACCCAATACCTCTACGAGGCGGTCCGCGAGATCCTGGCTGCTGCCAGCGCGGAAGTGCAGGCCGTCCTTTCCGTCACGCACCTTTTCGGCCATCCCGCCGATGTCGGAGCAGATCATCGGCCTGCCATGCAGCAGGGCCTCCTGGATCACGATGGGCGAGTTTTCCCACCAGACGGACGGCAGAACCACCCAGTCGACCGAACGCATCAGGCGTGGCATGTCCGCATTCTGGTAAGCGCCGTAGAATCGGACGCGGTGGCCGGCGTCCGCGATGAGCTTCTTCATCCGTTGCTGGAAGTCGATCGGTTGTCGCTCAAGGTTGCCGCCGAAGATCATCAGGCAGGAGTCTTCACCCCATATCTCTTTAGGGATGCGCGAAACAGCGTCGATCAGGACGTCGACCCCCTTGAACGGAGTCATCTGGCCGAAATAGGCAAAGCGATTGCGGCGCGGGTTGGGACCTTGCAGCTCTCGCGGGGGTACAGCTGTTTCTACGGTGATCCCGTTTTCGATGACGTGGAGCTTGTCCTCTTCGATGCCCCATTTGACATAGCGCTCCGCCAGAAACCGGCTGGGGGAGACGAAGGCGTCGGCAAGGCCAAGCATCCCGCGCGCAAACAACTCCCGCTTCAAGAAGCGCGAGACGGGGATGTCTGGAAAGCAGCCGTGACAGGCGATGGGGGAGGCTGCTTCGCAGAGCTGGCCGGAGGGCCGTTTCACCATCTGCCCGTGATTGTGGCAGATCGACAGATATTCATGGAACGTGACGAGTATGGCCGCGTGCGGAAATGCCTCTCTAAGGGCGTAGAGCGCTTCGAGACCGATGCCGAGAACATGATGGAAATGAATGACGTGAGGCCTGAGATCGCATGCAAAACGCAACAGGTCCCGGCTGATCGCCTGCGTATCGCCGTTGGACAGGAAGAAGTGGTCGTAGTCGTCCGTGTGGTACAGTAGCTCATCGTCGGCAAGGCGAAGGCTCATCAACGCGGACGCGGCGTGCCGTGGTGCTGGATGGCCGACCCGGGCGAGGTAAACCGATTCCACGTTCGGCAATGCCTTCAGGCCGCGATGCAGGTTATGAGATGCTATTTCAGCCCCGCCGAGCGAGACTGTCGGGTGCGCATGCGAGACGACAAGGACGCGAAGCTGCTCGTTCATGCGGGCCTCTTTTTGGGTTGCTTTTCAACGGTGAGGACAGATGCCCATTGGTTCTTGAAGATCTTTCGATCGATCTCATCCACCAGAGCCGCCATCGCCGGACCGTCGCCGTTGCGTGCGTCGTCGCAGCCCCACATCTGCACAGATGGCAGCAAATAGGAATCGATGCCGGACCGGCTGAGACGGAGGCCGAGATCCAGGCCTTTTTCCTGCGTGCCCAGATAGCCGCCGGAAAAGCCGCCCACGCGCAACAGCGCGTCGCGGGGCATGATGCAGCACTCGATCGAGGCTGCCGCAATACGGGTCAGCGTCATCCCGGTAACCGCTTTGAGCGGATATCCAGTATAGCGGCCCACGACTGGTTGGTCGCAGTTGCCGTCATCGATCCAGCTTCCCGCCCAGCGAACGGAATGGTCCTCGTAAGCTTGGACGGGCGAGACGATGCTTCCTTTCAGGGTCGCGGTTGCGGCCACGAGTTTGCCGTACCAGCCTGTGCCGCGCGGGATCAGTGAGGCGGAAAGCGACACGACCGTTTCGCAGGTGAGTGCTTGCGTGCCGGCTTCCAGCATGTCGTAGACGTCGCCTGTTCCCTTGGCCGATACCAGCCTGACCGAAAGGCGATAGAACCGCGCGAGTTCCCCGAGGCGGGTGGCCTGCCTGCGAAAGCGCTCTGCGGGCATGGCGATCACGATCGGCGCGCGCCGGGTTTCCGGATCAAGCGCGAGCAAGGCCATGAGCGGGCCAATGTCCTCCTCGCCTTCTCCGGCACCGATGACGATCGGCGGGCTGTTTTCCTCATCGAAAGATCCTGCATCCAGGACGGTGTCGATGATCGGAGCCGACCTTCCGGATCTTGTGAGGAACGGGACAATGTGTGTATCGACGATCGCCGGCAGCGCACAGTTTTCGGGATCGATGGAGCCGATCTGGCGCAATGTCGCCGAACGCGCCGAAACCCGGTTTGGTTTCACCGGCAAAAACGCGCGGCGCAAATCGCGCAGCGTCAGCTCGAAGCACAGCGGCGCATCCGAATCGTCACTTGGCAATTGGGCCTGGGCGATGAAGCCATGCATATGCTGTTCGCCCCGAAGGCCCGGCGCGAAGGGCTGCTGCTCGTTGAAACTGTCCGTGACATCGGGGCGATCAAAGCGCGTCCAGCATTCGTCGAGGCGCGCTGCGGCATTGCGCCGGCGCAGTCTCACCGTTGCGACGTGGCCGTCAGGGTCGTAAAGCCAGCCGGAGAAGAGGAGATTTCCTCCATCGGCCTCGAACATGTTGTCTATTCCCATCCGGACGGGATACGGCAGGCTGGAGACGGTTTCCTTGCCCTCAAAGCTGTTGGCGGCTGCGCGCAGGGACAGGAGCACGTCCGGGGAGCCATGGGTCCGCAGCAGGATCGACCGGATATGTTCGGGCGTCTCCAGCGCGCTGGCGATGCGCTTTCGGGGGTGGACCGCAATGTGCCGCCAGCCGGCGCGGGCCCGAAAGACCAGACCTTCGATGTCGAGCGCGCGGGCAGTCTGGCTGGCATCGAGAAGGCCGACAAAACCGGAGGCGCCATCGGGGGCGTCTTGGCGGGGAAAGACTGCGATGCCACACTCCGCGACCACCGGTGTCGTGCTTCCGACCGCGCACATCCGGCATGGCCCAGGCACCATGCCGCGGCTCCAGCCTTGCAGGAAGGTCACGCCATCATGGCTTTCACCGATCAACTCGACGAAACCATCGCTTGCTTCAGTTGCCTGTAAAAGAGTGGTGACGGTCAGAAGTCTGTGGCGGCTGAGATTGCCAGCCATCAGAATGTCCACGAGCCGGTCGATAACGGCGGCTGATTGGGCCCCTGCGGATTCCAGCACGAGCGCGGCTGCTTCCTCCGCCGAGGCAAGCCGGGGTGCGAAGATGAAGTGCGCGCCCGTTTCCGCCTCTCCGAACCGTATCGTGGTCAGAGCCGGGTCTGCGTCCCCCGTCGGAAGGAGGGCTGCAAAGCCGTGTTTGGCTCGTGGTGAGGGCGCGGCCAATAGCCATTCCGAGACAAACGCATTTCGGGTGCCCGTATGATCTTCGCCGATCGTAACGGCTACGTTGCCGGCGGGGACACGGCCGAGGCCGATGATCAGCAAGGTTGTCTCATCGACGCGGCAGCCGATGACCCTTCCAGACCGCAGCGCTCTGCTCGCTCCGTGTTTGCCTGCCGCGGGGTTTGTAACCGCCGGGGATTGTTCTGCAATCAGCACGCCGTACCTCCCTGGGTCAAACCCTGGCAACCAGCGCTAGGCTGGCGCCGGCAACAAATCCCACGAGAACGAAGAGCAACAGCAGCAACGGCTTCAACTCGCCATTTGCACGCTTGCGCAACGTATTCAGGTTCTGTTCCATGCCTGCCACGACCCCATCCATCCGCATCAGGTGGACATCGAGATCATTCAGCCGCTGGCCAATATCCACTCCGAGGCTTTCGACGGCGTGGCTGATATCGGTCAGGCCGGTGGTTTCGGTCTTGTCGGGATCGATTTCCGATGTGCGCTGCACCGAGCGCTGTGAGACCTGCAACTGCCGCTGCGCTGCCATCAATAGGTCGAGCTTGTCGAGCACTTTCGCCAGCGGTGCGGCGATAAGGGCTTCGGCCGCTTGCTCGTCTGGCTGGGGAACCCGCAAGGCCTGCTCGGAACCGCTTCCATTTCGTGCCACGACGACGATATCCTTCGTTCGCGACTGGATGGGCTCGGGTAGCGCGATTTCAAATGCGTGTTTGCCGTCGCCGATACCGTTGCGCCGCAGGTCGGGGCGATTGCGATCGGCAACGGCCTCCGCGATCACCTTGCCATCGAGCAGGACGCGGATGATCAGCCGTTGATCCGGCGCCATCGGGTCGAATGCCCAGCCGAAAATCCTGCCCATGTCGATGGCATCCACCCGGCCGCTCATTGGCTTGGCGTTGTCCTGTTCGGATGCGGCATCCGGTCGTTCAGCGGGATTGGCCATGGGTTCTCCTATGCCTGAACCTGCGTCGTCTCGATCCGCTTGAGGTAGCGGCGGGCGGTCGTGTCGATGTCGTCGGGCTTGCGCGCGTTTTCGGAGAACCGGCGCAGCAGGTTCGGTTCTTTCAATATGGTCCGCATCGTCGCGGCGAGTGCTCGGGCATCGTTGGGTGGAACGGTCAGGCCGTTGACGCCGTGCTCGATCATTTCAGCCATTCCCCCGATGTTGCTGGCGATGACCGGGCGGCCTTGAGCCTGGGCTTCCTGGATGACCAACGGTGCGTTCTCCCACCAGACAGATGGAACGATGGTGCAATCGACCGCGGCCACCAGATCGGCGATATCCTCGCGGCGATAGGGTCCGCGGGACTGCACGCATGCCGAGGTTTCGGCAAAGCGCCGATCGATCTCGTCGACGAAGGCCTCGCTCTGGAAGGGCGCGCCGCCATGGACGCGAAGCTCGAAATCGAGGCCGTCGGCCAGAAGCTGGCGTGCGGCCTCGAGCAGCACGGTTACCCCCTTCCAGGGGTTGAGATTTCCGAAATATCCGAAGACCGGCCTCCCGTTCTCGAGCAGCTCTCTTCGAACGCCGGCATTTCGGGTTGGGATTCCATTGGGAATGATGCTGATCTTATCCGCGTCCAGTCCCCACCGCACGAAGCGCTCCCGCAAAAAAGCGCTTGGCGACACGAAATGGTCAACCGTGCTCAACAGCGCTTTCAAGTGGCTTTCGCGCAAGGCAAATCGATCGAGCGGAATGTCCTTGAAGCAGCTATGGCAGCGGTCCGGGCTGGCCTGTTGACAAAGTTCCTTGCTGCCGGTGCGCACCATCAGGCCGTCATGATGGCAGATCGGGTAGTAGTCATGCAGTGTCATGACGATCTGGCAGTGGGGCAGGGTGCGGCGGACGATGTGAGGGAACTCGGCGCCAAGCAGCAGAAGATGGTGGAGGTGAACCACATCGGGCCGGAAATCGCGCAGCAGCTCCATTATATCAGGCACGATGCCATAGAGGTCGATCTGGCTCATGAAGAAGCGGTCGAAGTGTCCGGACCACAGCAGGACTTCGTCTCCCGCCGGGCCGATGCTCTGAAAGCTCGTGCCTGGCCTCGCCTCGCGATGGATCTGGTTGGTGGCACCGAGAAACAGGGCTTCATGCCCCTCGCGCTGGTAGGCACGAAACAGGTCGTGAGCAAATATCTCGGTTCCACCCGGATGAAGGGACGGATGGTTATGGGCGGCCACCAGAATGCGCTTGCTCATCGACCGCTTCCCCGGCGCTTCGCCACGATGAAGTCCTGATGGTGGCTGGCTTTGGTGCCGCGCCAATGGCCAAGCGATTTCAGGGTGACGGAGAGGCCGGCGCGTTCGAGCGCCTTATCTAGAAAGCCGTCTTCAAAGCCGATTGCGGCAAGCCTTGGCTGGTTGGGGACGAACCAGCAGGGGCTTTCGCCATAGCGCTGGAAAGCGAGACGCGGATCGCGCCGCCCGTGTTCGTCGGCCGCCGCGATCCGGTCGACCACAAACGCGGTCATGAACAGGCGGCCACCGGGTGACAGGACCCTGCGGACCTCGGCGAGGTAGACAAGGACCTCCGCGGGCGGCAGATGGGTGACCACGGACGTCATGATCACGAAGTCGAAATGATGGTCCGGAAAGGGCAGCGCCAACGCCATCCCGCTGATCTTGCCGCCCGGATTGTACAGTTCGTGTGCGATGTCCAGTCGCTGGAAGGCGAAATTGGGATAGGCAGGTGTGATCGTCCGCTGGCACCAGCCAATGCCGTCCTCGACCGGATCCATGCCATCGTAGCGGCTCGTGTGCGGATCGAGATACTGGGTGAGCGGCACGGCCATCCGGCCGATGCCGCAACCGATGTCGAGCACACGACTGTCCTCGCGCAGGCCGCCGATGCGGATGAAATAGCCGAGAAACTCCGCTCCTATCGCGCGGAAATCTCCGTCTCCCACAAAGACGTTGGTGGTCTCCGGTTGCGGCAGAAAACGATTGCCCCGGACGGATTCGATCACCCAGCGAACGCGGTCTTCAGCGATCAGCCGGGCCGGCGCGGGGGGCTGCACGAGTGCTGCTTGCATCATGCTGCACTCCTTTCCCGGATTCCGGCGGCGGTGGAGCGATGGGTGCCTTTGCCGGATTGGTTCGCCATCAGTTCGCTGATGTCGTCCTCCCAGCGCTGCGTGTGCAGCCATGAATTGTACTGGCTGGCAACGCCGCGCATGTAGTCCTGGCTGCGGCGGATCGACCGGCGTTCGAAATGATAGAGGCATGCCGCCGGTTCATAGGCTATCTGCAGCCCGAGGCGGCGGATCTTGAGGCAGAGATCGCTGTCCTCGTAGTCGCCGATCACGTAATCATCGGTGTAGCCGCCAACGCGCTCGTAAGTCTCTCTGCGAGCCACCAGGCAGGCGCCGGTGACGCCGGGTACATCGCGGGTATGCTGCGCCGGTCTGTATTCGCCGGGCATGCCCTTGTGGAAATGATGGTTCAGCCAGATCCCGCGCTGGTCGCGGCCGAAGTACAGCCCGGCATGTTGCAGCGATCCGTCTTCGAAGATCAGTTTCGGGCCGATGGCGCCCAGCGTCCTGTCTTCCAACAGCGCCCGCGACAGCACTTGAAGCCAGCCGGGCGCGCAGGGCACGACGTCCGAATTGAGCATCACCAGGATAGCGCCGCGTGCAAAACGCGCGCCGGCATTGCAGGCGCGCGCGTAGCCGCCGTTGCGGTTCATAACCACCAGCTTCATCGGCAGCCCGTGCAGGAGATGCAGGCCGCCCAGCAGATGCTCCGTCTCGTCCTGGATTTCCGGTGAATCGAGGACGTAGATGACCTCCGCGTTGGCCGCGAGCCACGGGTCGGTGGCCATCCCCGACAACTGAAAACGCAGGAAATCGAGAACCTTGTAGAGGGGTACGACAATCGAAACGAGCGGCGCGCTTTCGGGTAGGCTGTAGTCCTTTGTGCAATCGACCTCGATGGTCTTGCCCAGTCGCCGTTCGATGTCTTGCAGGGCAGGGGCGAGGATCGTGCGGAAGGCGCCATCCACCGCATGCTGCGGTGGCACGGCGCGCAGGACGTGGTTTCGTTGGGTGGCGGGCTCGAAAGGCTGCGGCTTCGGGATCAGCGGCCGGACCGCTCCCGAAGCAAGGCGCATCTGAAATCGTGGTTGCAGCAGCGGCCCGCGGGATTCCGTCAGCGGAATCCAGGCAACGAAACCGGTCACATCGGTCTTGCTCTTCTCGTCCTTGCCTTGCGCCCATGCCGGGAATTTGTAGTTGTTTCCGTCGAGCGGTACGGCGGTGCCGTCTTCCTTGACGTAATCGATGCCGGCGAATGCCGACGATGGCGCATGGAACCAGCCGCCGGCCAGAAGACCGCCGTCGAGCGCCAGGGCAAGATCGATCTCCCCGGACGGGTGCATCGACGACTTGGCGACCCGGCTTACCGCCAGCGGCGCGCGCGTTTGAAGATCGATCGCTGTGGCGGCGGCGCCTTCCGGCAGGGTGGCGAGCCGACGGACAATCATTTCGCGCAGTTCCACCGCCTCACGGTTCTTGCCCCACCAATTCTGGAGGCTGGCATGGCGCGGTTTGCTATCGGCAAGCTGGCGAATGGCGAGCCCATTCCTGCTGAGGAGGACGATGAGAAACGGAGGGGAGGGCACCTCCGCGATGAAATGGCACGATTGCAATCCGTTTTTCGCGCTGCGTCGCAGGACGTATCTTGCCTCCATGCGCGTGATCGAAAGTGAACCGATCGCGTAGATCGCCGTGATGTCGCCCAGATCGGGGTTGATCGCCGTCTCGATGAGATGGTTCGCTCGCGCAATCTGGCAGACGATGCTGGCGGCCTGCGGTTCGGGCACGAGCGCATGAAGGGCGTCTTCGGTCACCATGTTGAACAGATGGTCGCTGGCAATGCGGAAGGCGCTTCGCCATACGGTCAGCAGGTTGTTGATGAACTTAATGCGGGCATCCGGCGCGAGATCCACGAAAAGAGCCTCCACGTCGAGGGGGGCAAGCATGCGCGCCGGCTGCATAACGATGGTTTCGAGGGGGCCGCCGTGTTCCGTGCAGATATCGATGGTCACAGGCTGCTTGTCGGGCCTCATCGCCCAGAACATGCGTTGTCCTCCGTTGCCAAGCGGCAGCATCATGCTGACGAGCGGTACCGGAGACTGCTCCATCGACAGCAAGCACCGTGTACCGGCGGGAAGGGCGGGGGGGAGATCCCAGATGAGGACAGCCAGCTCCGTGCCAAGCCGAAAGATCTTCGCATTCTTGAAAACGCCCGTGGCGCCTATCTTTTCGTCGAACGTCACACGCTGCCCCTCTGGATCGGAAGAGCACGCCCCGCGGGAGGAAGCAGGGCGCGCAAAGCTCAGGTTCAGTGAACGGTGAAGTAGTTCTCGGGATTGGCCTGGATGTCGTCGGCATCGACATTGACCAAGGTGAGCGTATCGCCATGGCCGAGATCGACGACGACATTGCCGCCGACCTGTGTGATCCGCGAGGCCAGGTCTTCGGGTGAAGACACATCCAGGCCATTGATATCCTTGGAAATCTGCAAGAGATCCTCGCCTGCGGCAAAGTCGAGAATGACGTCATTCCCGCCGCCGCCATTGAAGACGAAGATATCATGGCCGGCACCGCCCGCCATGACATCGTTGCCGGCGCCGCCTTCGAGGATGTCCCCACCGTCGCCGCCGAACAGAATGTCGCTGCCCTTGCCGCCCGACAGCAGGTCGCTTCCTTGTCCGCCGAACAGAATGTCGTTGCCCTTGTCGCCGTACAGGAGGTCATTACCCCAACCGCCGTTGAGGATGTCGTCACCTTTTTCGCCGTTCAGCAAGTCATCGCCTTCGCCGCCGAACAGGGTATCGTTTCCCTTTCCGCCGAACAGCAGGTCGTCACCGTCGCCCCCGAACACGAGGTCGTTCCCGTTGCCGCCGTTCACGAAATCATCGCCCCCATGGGCGCGAATGAAATCGTTGAAGCGGGAGCCGAATAGGGCGTCATCGTATGCTCCGCCTTCTAATGTGGCCATCTGCCTCTCCTCTTGTGGATTGATATGTTCTGCGTTGTCGGCGCTGGGTGCGAC
>JAESFK010000392.1_pt1 | contig 24488 bp, 24 predicted proteins | sample 9269391 | NCBI WGS metagenome assembly JAESFK01 (sample SAMN14506231, study PRJNA617097) | algae metagenome | isolation source: Drouetiella hepatica UHER 2000/2452 and co-occurring heterotrophs from... | place: Slovakia: Slovak Paradise National Park, Hrabusice, Kosice Region | collected 2000-01-01
ATCGGCGAGATCTATCCGGCCGCCAAGATCGGCCATCCCGCCAAGGGCACCATCCAACTCGACGTCAACGGCAAGACCCGCCAGAAGTCGGACTTGAACGCGCTGATCTGGAGCGTCCCCGAGACGATTTCCTATCTGTCGGGCCTCGTCGAGCTGGCCGCCGGCGACCTGATCTACACCGGCACGCCCGACGGCGTGGCCGCGGTGGTGAAGGGCGACACGCTGTCGGGCTTCGTCGACGGCTGCGGCACGGTGACGTGCGTTCTGGTCTAGTGCCGGGCGCGGGCCGCGCCCGCTGTTGCGTGCGATCCCAAAATCCAGCACGGTTGGGTAACCCAGCCGTGGGAAGCTGGACAATTGTGAGGGTATTTTGCACTCGGTCTGGGCAGACGTCGTCACGGCGGCGCTGAACGAGGTGCGTTATGGGGTGGTACTGCTCGACAAGACCCTTCACGCTCTCTTCATCAATCGCGCCTTCCACGAAATGTGGGCTTTGCCCCCGCCTCGACCGGGCACGGCCTACACGTTCAGAGAGTTGATGGAGCACGGCCAGAAAACGGCTGCCTACCAAGTCTCTCCAGAGGAAATGCGCCGATACGTCGAAAAACGCATCGTCCTGGTCGAAGCCGGCACTCAGCCGCCGATGCAGCTGCCCCTGGCGGACGGTCGCACCCTGAGCTTCGAATGCATCGCCCTGCCTGACGGGGGACGAATGCTGACATACACGGACGTTACCGATCACGTACATGCGATGGAACAGCTGCGCGAGCTGGCGACGGTCGACGACCTGACGAAATTGCTCAATCGGCGGCAATTCCTGGCCTCGTTAGAAGCCGAGTACCGGAGATCCGTTCTAAGCAACGCCAATCTGTCCGTGCTCATGATCGACGCCGACAACTTCAAGCAGATCAATGACCGCCACGGCCACGCTGCGGGCGATACTGTCCTGCGCGCCCTGGCCGAACGTTGTTGCAGCGTGCTCCGGAAGTCGGATGTCGTCGGCCGTGTGGGCGGCGAGGAGTTCGCTGCGACGCTTGCCGAGACGGATCTACAGGCAGGGTATGAGACCGCGGAGCGCCTGAGGCGCGTGGTCGAGCGACATCCGGTGGAACTCGGTGGCAGTCCCATACCCGTAACGGTCAGCCTCGGCGTCGCGGCCCGGGAGGGAAAAGTCGTTCATCCCCAGGAACTGCTCAAGCTGGCCGACCGAGCCCTGTATGAGGCCAAAGCGACCGGCCGCAACAAAGTCGTTGCGCACCGGAGCAAGTAACAACGCGGCCAGCGCGAAGACGCGAGAAGGCGCTGCCGCCCGCCAGCGCGTATGAACGCGCTAGAGCTGTTGCGCCCTGAACGTATCGCACTGGCGGGGATCACCCGTTTCCAGCCCTTTCCGGAACCAGCGCGCCCGCTGCGCACTGGTGCCGTGCGTGAAGCTGTCGGGCACGACGCGGCCCTGGCTCTGCTTCTGCAGCGCGTCGTCGCCGATCGCGGAGGCGGCGGCCAGCGCCTGGTCCACATCCTTGTCGTCGATCATCCGGCCGCCGCGCTGCTTGTCGGCGCGGTTGGCCCAGACACCCGCGAAGCAATCGGCCTGGAGTTCGGTGCGCACCGACAGCGCGTTGCCGTCGCGCTTGCTCATGCTCTGGCGCATCTGCTGCACCTTGGCCGAGATGCCGAGCTGGTTCTGCACGTGATGGCCGATCTCATGGGCGATCACATAGGCCTGCGGGAACTGGCCGGGGACCTTGAAGCGGCGCGCCAGCTCGTCGAAGAAGCCGAGGTCGAGATAGACCCGCTGGTCGGCCGGACAATAGAACGGCCCCATCGCCGACTGGCCGACCCCGCACTCGGTGCTCGTCGCGCCGCGGAACAGCACCAGCTTGGGGTCGCGATACTGGCGTCCCATGTCGCGGAAGATGTCCTGCCAGACATCCTCGGTGCTCTTCAGCACGCGCGACACGAACTGGGTATCGGCATCGCCGGCCGGCGCCGGCGTGCCCGGCGTACGGCTGGCGGACGGGGATGGAGGTGCTGGCGTGTAGCTGGACGTGCCCCCACCGCCGCCCGCAATGTCGCTCAGGATGGCGCCGGGATCGGCGCCCATGATCATGGCGATGACGACGAAGGCCACCAGCCCGAACCCGCCCTTGAACAGGCCGCCGCCGCCTCCGCCCATCGGAATGGGAAAGCCGCCGCCGCCCAATCCTCCACCGCCGATCCCGCCGTCGCTGCGGCGATCCTCGATGTTGCTGCTCTGGTCGCCATCCATCTGCATGGCTCGGTCTCCTTGGTCGCGATGTTCCGGGCGAGATCGTCTCCGGATCGTCTATAATGCCCGGCAATGAGTCTCACCATTGCGACCTGGAACATAAACTCGGTCCGGCTGCGGATCGGAAACGTCGAACGGTACCTGAAGTTGCGCCAGCCCGACGTGCTGTGCCTCCAGGAGACCAAGTGCCCGGACGAGTTCTTCCCGCACGAGGCCTTCGAGCGCATGGGCTACACCCATCGCTTCGTGCAGGGCATGAAGGCGTATAACGGCGTGGCGATCCTGTCGAAGGTGCCGTTCGCCGCCGGCACCATCCATCATCGCTGCGGCAAGGAGGATTGCCGGCATGTCGAGGTCGCCCTCGACGTCGGCTCCGATCCGATCCTGCTCGACAATCTCTACATCCCGGCCGGCGGCGACATTCCCGATCCCGACCTCAACGTGAAGTTCGCGCACAAGCTCGATTTCTACCGCGAGATGGCGGCCTGGTATGCCGAGCGCAAGCCCGGACCGCGCGCCCGCAAGGGCCTGCGCCGAATCACCGTGGGCGACCTCAACGTGGCGCCGCTGGAGCACGATGTCTGGAGCCACAAGCAGCTCCTCAAGATCGTCTCGCACACGCCGGTCGAAGTGGAATTGTTCGGCAAGCTCCAGGCCTCGCTCGACTGGATCGACGTGCCGCGCCGGTTCGTGCCGGAGGACCAGAAGCTCTATTCGTGGTGGAGCTACCGCAACACCGACTGGCGCGTTTCGAACCGCGGCCGCCGGCTCGACCACATCCTGGCGAGCCCCGCCCTTGCCGGCGCGATCCGCAGCCACCACATCGACGCCGATCTGCGCGATTGGGAAAAGGCGTCGGACCATGTACCGGTGTCGGCGACGTTCGAGGTCTAGGGGAGAGATGGCATGACGATTCTGGGAATTCTGCTGATCGGCCTGGTGGTCGGTCTGATCGCGCGCTTCGTGACGCCCGGCCCCAATCCGCGCGGCATCATCGTCACCATCGTGATCGGCATCGTCGGCGCCGTGATCGCGACATACGGCGGCCAGGCGCTCGGCCTCTATCAGGTCGGCGAACCGGCCGGCTTCTTCGGCTCGGTTCTCGGCGCCGTCGTGCTGCTGGTCCTGCTGCGCCTTATTGGGCGCTGACGTCGTCCTCTTCCTCCGTCATCTCGACCGGAGCGCGCAGCGCGGAGCGGAGAGATCTTCGCTCCACAATTTGCTGGCGTTTGGTTGAGAGAAGGTCTCTCCGCTCCGCCTCGCTGCGCTCGGCTACGGTCGAGACGACGGGATTCCTATCTCACGCGATAGAGAAATTACCGGTCCTTCGGCACGCCCGGAGGATCGGGCAGGCGCTGCCAGCGCGCGACGTCGAGCGCCTGGTTGGCCAGCACGTAGCCGCCCGACACCGCGAGCCGGTCGAGCGCCGGACCGAGCCATCTGCCCATCGCGACGTTGGCGTCGTGGTCGCCGGTGCCGAGATCGGTGTGGATCAGCGCGGCCGTCGCCCCGAGTTTTCGGGCGGCATCGTCGATCGTGCGGTCGGCATCGCCGAGGAACAGCCGGTCGTCGGGCGGGACGCAGTCGGGATGGGCCGCCACCTTGCGCTCGAACACATAGATGTCCCGGCCGGGAAAGAGCTCGCGCAGATGGTCGTAGGTGCGGCCGTTGCCCAGGCCGACTTCGAGGATCGGTCCCGGCACGGCGTCGAGGGCGGGCTTCAGGAAATTCAGGCAGTCGCGCTGCGCCTGCATGCGCGCGATGAAACTGTCGAGGCGACTCATGTTGATGCGCGCGATGGGCTCAAGCCGAGTCGGCCGAATATCCTGAGTTTGAAAGCAAACCCCGTCGTCTCGACCGGAGCCTCGCGCAGCGAGGCGGAGCCTGCCCCGAGGCATTCGAGGGGCGCTCCGGTCGAGACGACGGGTTTTCTTGTGGGTCGACCTAAAGTCATCTCGTTCTCATAACGATGCGATGGAGCTTCGATGCGCTGCGCGCCATGCGATCAGCCGGCCCGGGTGGCGGCGCGCAGTTTCTGGTTGGTGTCCTCGAGCCGGTGCGCCAGCTCGCGCATGATCTCGATCGCCATCTCGGGGAACTCCGCGACCAGGCGATAGAACATGTCCTTGGTGATCTTGAGCGTGGCGAGCGGCTCCTTGGCCTTGATGGTCGCGGTGCGCGGCACGTCGCACAGGATGGCGATCTCGCCGAAGAAGCTGTTGCGCTTCATCTCGGCCACCGAGATCTGGCCGCTCGGCGTGTCGATCAGCACGTCGGCCGTGCCGCCCAGGATCACGTACATCGTGTCGCCGGGATCGCCCTGGTGACAGACCTCCTGGCCGACGCCGAAATTCACCCGCTCGCTGGTGAAGGCCAGAAGCTTCAACCTCGCCTGCTCGACCTTCGAGAAGATCGGCACACCCTTCAGCAGCTCTACCTCTTCGTTGAGGTTCATCGCGTCCTCCTCGGTGCGCCCTACGCCGACGCCATCAGCTCGGTATAGAGCCCGCCTCTTGCCGCCAGCTCCGACGGCGATCCCTGGGCGACCACGCGGCCACCCTGCATAACGACGATCTGCTCGAACGGCTCCGCCTGATTGGGCCGGTTGGCGATCCAGAACACACCGCTGGCCCGCTCGGAAGCATCGGCCAGAATATTGTCGCGAATGCGGTCCTGGGTGCGACCGTCGAACATGGCCACCGCCTCGTTGACGACCACGAGCTGCGGCCGCTTGATCAGGGCGCGGGCGATGCCGAGCTTCTGGCGCTGGCCCGCCGGCAGCCTCTTGCCGCCGACGCCGACATTGTAGTCGAGACCGACCTCGATCACCGAATCGCGCAGGCCGAGTTCGTCGAACACCTGGGCGATCAGGGTGCCGATGCGCTCGCCGGCCTGCGCCTGGCCGTAGACCAGGCGGCCGAACAGAATGTTGTCCTGCAGGGTGGCGGCGCTGTTGTAGCGCTCGAAGTCGTAGAACTCGACCGCGTCGCGCAGGTTGGCCGGCAGGCCCTCGGCGAAGGCGCGGCGGGCGCCCAGGATCCGCTCCTCCATGGCCGCGTCGATCAGGCCGAGGCGATGGCGCGCTTCGATGTAGCGGAACGGCAGCGTCATCAGGCGGATGCGGTCGGCCTCGGGCACCGCCTCGATGCCCTTGCCGCCGAGCCGTTGCAGCAGCAGGCGGACGTTCGGCAGCTCGTCGGCCGAGATGAAGCTGTACTGTTCGAACAGCGGATTGTCGGGCGACAGTCCGGAGAACAGCTCGACCATGGTCTCGGCGATGCTGAGACCCATGCGCTGCAGTTCGACGTCGAGTCCGGTCTTCCGCAGGACCGACATCACGTAGGGATCGGCCGCGAGATTGTCGCCATCGAACTGCTTGCCCAGCGCCGTGCCGAACAGCAGGTTTTCGGCGACCGACAGGTTCTTGTTGTAGTGGTCGTCGTTGAACGGCTCGACCAGGCCGGCATAGGTGCCGTCCTGCAGATGTTCGTGCAGCGTATGCCGGGCCTTCAGGATCTTCTCGGCCAGGTCGGGACGCAGCGCTGCGTCGACGGTGCCGCGCAGGCCCAGCGAATAGATGTCCTCGTCGAGTTCGACCTGCTTCAGCACCCGCACCATGCAGGGCAGCAGGTCGGCCGGGCCGGTGGCGCCGGCCAGCTCATAGTCGACCCAGTCGGCATTGGGATCGAAAGCCGGATTGCCGGCGCGCTCGGACTCCTTCCAGAAGACCTCCCGGATCGCCTTGGTGGCCTCGTCGTAGACCGCCGGCACCACGGGGCGCAGCTTCAGGCCGAACAGCAGGTTGTCGCGGACTGTCAGGGGAAAGAGGTAGGTGTCCTGCCCGACATAGGCCAGCCGAGCGCCGATGACATATTCGGGCAGCTGGAAGAAATCCTTGCCGTCGATGCGGACCGAGCCGCTGGCCGGCAGGGTCTGGCGCGCCAGCACCTGGCCCAGCACGTCCTTGCCCGACCCCGAGCCGCCGATCACCGCCACGCGACTGCTGGTCTGCAAGGTGAGCGAGAGGCTGTCGAGCTGCTTGATGCGGCCGTCCTCGGTCACGACGACGCCGGCCAGCGCGAGCTCCTTGCCGAGCGGCGGCGGCGGCCCGTCGGGAATCGCCTGGAGCTCCGGCGGCATCATGCCCTCGGGCTGGAACTGGTCGATCACCTGCTCGTACTTGATCTGCACGTCCTGGCGCTGCTGGTCCCAATCGATCAGCTCCTTGATCGGCGACGGCAGGTCCTTGTAGGCGAGCAGCACGCCGACCACGGCGCCGACGTCCATCTGGCCGGTGATCGCGAAGTAGCCGCCCACCAGGTAGATGGCGAAAGGCGTCGCCTGCGACAGGATGTTGTTCCAGAACTTGGCGACGAACTTCTTCTGGTAGAGGTCGAAGCGGATCTTGAAGATCCGGCCCAGTCGTTCGGAAATATCGGCGCGTTCGTAGTTGGCGGCGCCGTGAATGTGGATCTCGTGCACGCCGTCGGCGGTCTCGGCGATGCGGCCGGCGAGCTGGCGGGCCGAGATCTGCCGCAAGCGGCCCAGCACCAGGACGGGCTTGCGCAGCCGCGGGATGATCGACATCTGCACGGCCAGCAGCACGACCACGATGATCCCGAGCAGCCAGTTCTGCATCATGATGAAGATGATGGCCGTCAGCGCCTGGCCGCCCAGGAACATCGGCTGCACGAAGGCATCGCCGATGAAGCCGCCCAGCGGTTCGACCTCGTCCTTCACCATGGTGGCGAGCTCGGCCTGCTTGACCTTGCGGAAGTGGGCCGGGGGGAAGCGCAGGATGCGGTCGTAGAGTTCGTAGCGCAGGCGGCGCAGCATGCGCTCGCCCATGCGGCCCTTCTGGGTGTTGATCGTCTTCTTGAACAGGCCGTTCACGATAACGGCGCCCAGGAAGACGAAGCTCATGACGACGAGATACTGGAGCTGGTCGACCTGGAATCCGTCGAAGAAGCGGATGACCTTGCCGGGAAGGATGGCGGAGAGGTCCAGTTCCCAGACCAGGAAGGGGATGGTCTTGCTGTCCTTGAACGCGTTGCCCTGGATGCCGTTGTTGATGACCGATTTCGGCACCGTCAGCGACATGAAGTAGAAAACCTGGGCCAGGACCACCAGCAGCAGGATCACGATCTGCTCGGGCCGGCTGTGCCGCCAGATATAGGAGAAGAGACTGCGTTCCATGAATCCTGAGTCGCCGCGGTCGCGCCTCCCCCTATAGGCGATCAGTGCCTTGATTACATTAGATATTTACCGGTTTGCCGCACCGGGGTTCGCGGCGCCCCCGGCTTGTGGCATAGTCGGCCCCGTCGTTCACCGGTCGGGGCAGTAGCCGCTTCGGCGAGGGAGAGGCCCATGCCCACCAGCACCCGGTCCAAGCGCGTACTCCTCTACAGCCACGATTCCTTCGGCCTCGGCCATGTGAGTCGCTGCCGCACGATCGCCAATGCCATCGTCGAGGCCGACCAGTCCGTGTCGGTGCTCATCCTGTCCGGCTCGCCGGTCGTCGGTTCCTATGAATTCCGCTCCGGCGTCGACTTCGTGCGTATCCCCGGCGTCGTGAAGATCGAAACCGGCGAGTACGACTCGGCCAACCTGCGCATGAATGTCGAGCATACGCTCGAGATGCGTACCCGCATCATCCGCGACACCGCCGACATCTTCCGGCCCGACCTCTTCATCGTCGACAAGGAGCCGCTCGGTCTGCGCGGCGAGGTCGTTCCCGCCCTGCGCCTCCTCAAGGATCGCGGCACGCCGCTGGTCCTCGGTTTGCGGGACGTGATGGACGATCCGGCCCAGCTGGCCAAGGAATGGGAACGCAAGAACGTCGTGCCGGCGCTGCGCGATCTCTACGACGAGATCTGGGTCTATGGTCTGCCGCAGATCAACAAGCCGCTGACCGGTATCGATGTGCCCCCCTCGGTGCGTCACAAGATGGTCTATACCGGCTATCTGCGGCGCGAACTGCCGCTGCATGGCGACGTGCCGCACGAAATGGAGGAGATCGATGGTCCCTTCATCCTGGTGACGCCGGGCGGTGGCGGCGACGGTGTCGAACTGGTCGATTGGGTGCTGGCCGCCTACGAGACCGACTCGAACATTCCCTACGGGGCGGTCATCGTGTTCGGACCGTTCATGCCAGCCTCGGCGCGCGAGGCCTTCAAGGAACGGGCCGCGAAGTTCCCGAACATCCGGACGCTCACCTTCACCAACAATCTCGGCGCGCTGATGCAGCGCGCCGCCGGTGTCGTCGCCATGGGCGGCTACAACACGTTCTGCGAGATCCTGTCGTTCGACAAGCGGGCGATCATCGTGCCGCGCACCCACCCGCGTCTGGAACAGTTCATCCGCGCCCGCGCCGCCCGCAACATCGGCCTGATCGAGATGCTCGATCCCGGCCGCGGCCTCGACCCGCAGGCGATGGCCACGGCGCTCCGCCAGCTCCCGCAACAGGGCCTGCCGAGCGACGTCGTGGTGCCGGGCCTGCTCGACGGGCTGGGCAGCGTCTGGCGGCTCGTCTCCAAGCAGCTTTCCAATCCGCATCGCGGGCCGGCCTCGCTCGGACTGGCGGAGTCGCCCGCCGCGAACGCGGCCGGCGAGCTTGCCTCGGCGGACCTGGCCCCCTTGCCGGAACGCCACCGCAGCTGATTTCCCGAAGGCGAATGTCGAACGAGAAGAACGGGCCCAAAGTCGCGGTCATCCTGAAGGGCTGGCCGCGTCTCTCCGAGACCTTCATCGCCCAGGAGATCGCCGGCCTCGAAGCGCAGGGCGTGGTGCTGGAACTCTGGTCGATGCGTCGTCCGACCGACAAGGCACGCCATCCGGTCCATGATCGCGTCGCGGCCCGCGTCGTCTATCTCCCGGAATACCTGAAGGACGAGCCGCGCCGTGTGTTCATGGCCTGGATGAAAGTGCGTCGATTGCCCGGTTACGCGACGGCGCGCCAGAAATTCCTCGCCGACCTCCGGCGCGATCGCACCTCCAATCGCGTGCGACGCTGGGGCCAGGCGCTGGTACTGGCGGCCGAGCTTCCGGACACGATCGAGCGACTGTACGCGCATTTCCTGCACACGCCGGCCTCGGTGACGCGCTACGCCGCCGCCCTGCGCGGCCTGCCGTGGAGCGTCTCGGCCCATGCCAAGGACATCTGGACCAGCGAGACCTGGGAGGTTCGCGAAAAGCTGGCGGATTGCGCCTGGCTGGTGACCTGCACCAATGTCGGGCTGCAGCGCCTGAAGGAACTGGCGCCGACGCCCGAAAAGCTGCGGCTCGTCTATCACGGGCTCGATTTCGCCCATCTGCCGCCGGCCCCGCCCCCGCGGCCGCCGCGCGACGGCTCGGATCCCGCCGAGCCCGTCGTGATCCTCTCGGTCGGCCGAAAGGTCGAGAAGAAGGGCTACGACGATCTTCTGGACGCGTTGGCATTGCTGCCGGCCGGCCTGCACTGGCGCTTCGAGCATGTCGGCGCGGGCGAACTCTCCGACGCTCTGAAGGCCCAGGCTGCCGCCCTCGGGATTGCCGATCGCTGCACCTGGCACGGCGGCCAGCCGCAGAAGGCGGTGTTCGCGGCCTTGGCCCGGGCCGATCTGTTCGTGCTGGCGAGCAAGAAGGCCGCCGACGGAGACCAGGACGGCCTGCCCAACGTGTTGATGGAGGCGGCGCATCAGGGTCTGCCCCTCGTATCGACGCAGGCCGCGGCGATCGGCGAATTCGTCGCCGATGGCGAGACCGGCCTGCTCGTTCCGCCGGCCGCGCCGCGCGAGCTCGGCGTCGCGCTCGCCCGCATGATCGCCGATCCGGTGCTGCGGCAGAGGCTGGCGCAGCGCGCCGGCGAGGTCGTGCGCACGCGCTTCTCCTACGAAGCCGGCGTCGAATGGATCGCGTCGGCATTGCAGGACCGGCACCGCGAGAGCACCGTCACGGCACGCGCCGCGGAGTAGGCATGCGCGTGCTGCTGCACACGCCCTTGAAGGCACCCGACAGTCCCGTGCCTTCGGGGGATCGCGAGATGGCGCGCGGTCTGGCGCGCCTCCTCGAACGTCTCGGCCACGCGGTCACGATGCCGGAAGCGAGCCGCATCGCGCCCGGCGTGCCGCCGGTCGCCGCGCATCTGTCGCTGGAGCGGCGCGCGCGCGCGCAGGCAGGGCGGTTGATCCGGAACTGGCGGGCGTTGCCCGCGCATCATCCGGAGCGCTTCGATCTCTGGTTCACCTATCACTGCTACTATCGCAAGCCCGACTGGTTGGGACCGTTGGTGACGCAGGCGCTGAACGTGCCGTACGTGATTGCCGAGGCCTCGCATGCGCCGCGCCGGGCCCAGGGACCGACCCGGGCCGGCCATCGCGCCGTCGAGCGGGCGCTGGCGGCGGCCGACCTCGTGCTGACCGTCAATCCGCGGGACATGGCCGGGGTGAAGGCGCGGCTGCGGCCCGGTGCGCGCCAGGTCTGGCTGCCCCCGTTCATCGATGTCGGCCCCTTCCAGGTTCCGCCACGGCGTGACCCCGGCCAAGCGCCGCTGTTGCTCAGCGTCGGCATGATGCGCACGCGCGACAAGCTCGACTCCTATCGCGTGCTGGCCCGTGCCTTCGGCCTGCTGGGGGACAGGGAATGGCGCGCCCTGCTGGTCGGCGACGGTCCCGCGCGCGCCGAGATCGAGGGATTGATGGCGCCGTTCGGCTCCCGCGTGCGCTTTGCCGGCGCCGTGCCGCACGGCGATCTGCCGGCACTCTACGCGTCCGCGGACCTTTACCTTTGGCCTGCAATCAACGAAGCGTATGGCATGGCCTTTCTCGAAGCCCAGGCGGCCGGCTTGCCCGTGGTCGCCGGCCGCACCGGCGGCGTGCCCGCGGTCGTGGCCGACGGCGTCACGGGTCTGCTGACGCCGATCGGCGATGCGGTTTCCTTCGCGGCGGCCGTGGCGCGGCTGCTGGCGGATCCCGCCGAACGCGCACGCCTTGGCGTTGCGGCTGCGCAGCGGGTGGCGGCGCATCACGACGAGCGCGCCGCGGCCCATGCCCTGGGGGCGGCCTTCGCGACCTTGCGCGGCGTGAAGAGATGAGGGCCGTGCCCTTCGCGCTGCTGCGCCACGCCCCGACGGCCTGGAATGCCGGCGGCCGGCTGCAGGGACTGACCGACACCGGCCTCAGCCCGGAAGGCGAGGCGGCGGCGCGGCAATGGCGCCTGCCGCCGCCGGCCGCGCACTGGAAGCGCTCGAGCAGCCCGTTGCAGCGCGCGCGCCGCACGGCCGAGCTCGTGCAGCCCCCGGCGCCTGTCGTCCTCGATTCACGCCTGCGCGAGATGAGTTTCGGCGTCTGGGAAGGCTTCACGGTGAAGGAGCTGCGCGCGACCGGCGGCGAGGCCTTCGCGGCGGCGGAAGCGGCCGGCCTCGACTTCCATCCGCCGGGCGGAGAATCGCCGCGCCTCGCGATGGCCCGCCTGTCGCACTGGAGTTCGACGCTGACGGAGCCCGTCGTCGCGGTGTCGCACAAGGCCGCGATCCGCGCGCTGCTGGCGTTGGCGACCGGCTGGAACATGCTGGGCCGTCCGCCGCACAAGCTCGACTGGACGTGTCTGCACTTCTTCGTGGCCCACGACGCCGGCCGCGTGACGATCGAGCGGCTCAACGTGCCGCTCACGCCATGACCGCGCGCGTCTTCTTCTACGTGCAGCATCTGCTGGGCATCGGCCATCTGCGCCGCGCCGCAGCGCTCGCGCGGGCGCTGGCGGCGGGTGGCTTCGACGTGCTGCTGGTCTCCGGCGGCGCCCCGGTCGACGGGCTGGCGCTGGGCGGCGCCCGGCTTCATCAACTGCCGCCGGTGCGGGCCGCCGACGCACGGCTCAAGGAACTGGCGCAGCTCGACGGCACGCCGGTCGACGAGGCTTTCCGCGCCAGGCGCACGCGGCAACTGCTCGATCTGTTCGAGGCCGAGCAGCCCGACATCCTGCTCACCGAGCAGTTTCCCTTCGGCCGCACGCAGCTTCGCTTCGAGCTGCTGCCGTTGCTCGAGGCGGCACAGGACCGGCCGTCCGCGCCGTGGATCGTATCGTCGATCCGCGACGTCCTGCGCCGCAGCGCGTCGCCGGCGAGGGTCGACGAGATGGTCGAGACGTTCGAGGCCTTCGACACCGTGCTGGTCCACGCCGATCCCGCCCTGGTGCGACTGGACGACAGTTTCCCGGCCTGGACCGACATCCAGGCCCGCGCGCTCTACACCGGCTACGTCATGGATTCGGAGGCCACGCCGGCTTCCGCAGACACTGTCGGCAAGGGTGAAGTCATCGTGTCGGCCGGAGGGGGAGCCGTCGGCGCCCCGCTTCTTCAGGCCGCCATCGCGGCGCGGCCGCTTTCACCCCTGGCGGATCGCCGGTGGCGCCTTCTGGTCGGGCCCAACATGCCGCAAGCGGAAGCAGAAATGCTCCGTGCGTCCGCCGGCGACGGCATCATCGTCGAGCCCGTGCGCGCCGACTTTCCGGTGCTGCTGCGCAATGCGGTGCTGTCGGTCTCGCAGGCCGGCTACAACACGGTGGTCGAGACGCTCTGCCATGGCGATCGCGCCGTCCTGGTGCCGTTCGGCACGGCGCGCGAGACCGAGCAGGCCGATCGCGCGCGCGTGCTGGTCGAGCGCGGCATGGTGGCGGCCGTCGCGCCCGACGAACTCACGCCGGCGAGCCTCGCGGCGGCCATCGCGAGAGCCTGGGCGGGTCCCTCGATCCGCAGCTTCCCGCCGGTCGACGCGCGCGGCGCATCGGCCACGGTCGCCGCGCTGCAGCAGATGGTGATGCCATGAGCAGCTGGCAGGCGCTCGCCGAGGAGGCCGCACGCTGGCGCGATGCGGGCCGGAGCGCCGACCTCTGGTGGCGCGACGACGACGCGATCGACGTGGGGCCTTCCCTCGATCGCCTCGTCGACCTCGTGCGCGACACGCAAATGCCGCTCGCGCTCGCGGTGGTGCCCGCTCAGGCCACGGCGGCTCTGGCCGACCGAGTGGCCAATGAACCGGGCATCGACGTTCTGCAGCACGGCTATGCCCATGCCAATCATGCGGTCCCTCCGGAGAAGAACGTCGAGTTGGGCGTGCAGCGTCCGGCCATGATGACCCTGGGTGAACTTGCGACCGGTTGGATGGCGCTCGAGCGCCTGTTCGGGGATCGCGCGCTCGCCGTCATGGTACCGCCATGGAACCGTATTGCGCCGGTGCTGGTGCCGACCTTGCCGGAGATCGGCTATCGCGGTCTGTCGACGTTCGGGCCGCGCCCGCGTGTCCATCCGGTTCGCGGCCTGTTGCAGGTCAATACGCATGTCGACCTGATCGACTGGAAGGGCGGTCGCGCCTTCGCCGGTGAAGAGACGGTGCTTGCCAGCCTCGTGACCGCACTCGCCCGTGCCCGCGACGGCGATGGCGAGCCGGTCGGCATCCTTAGTCATCATCTTGCGATGGACGCCGGGGCATGGGATTTCCTAAGGTCGTTGTGGGAAAGAATGACAAAGCTGGAGAACATCCGTGTGCGCAGCGCGCGCGAGCTGTTTGCTCCTGAAGCCGGACGTCAGGGAGGACGCGGGTGACTTCCGCAGATTTGCGCTATCCGCAGCAGACGCTGGTGGCGGACTATCTGCGTGCCGCGGCGGGCGTGGTATTGTGCGGCGTGCCGCTGCTGCTGCTCGACGTCAATCGCTGGCTGGCGGCATTCCTGCTGGCGGGTTTCGTACTCTTTGCGCTCTTTCTGGGTCGCACGGCCGTGCGCCATCGCACGCGCTTCGTCCTGGGGCCGGATACGCTCTGCGCCGACGGGCCTGTCGGGACGGTGGTGGAATGGAATCGTCTCGACCGGTTGAAACTCAGCTACTTCTCGACCAAGCGCGACCGATCGGACGGCTGGATGCAGCTTAGCGTCGGCTCGACGGGCGGCAGATTGATAAAGGTCGATTCCTCGCTGGAAGGCTTTCACGATATCGTGGAGCGGGCGGCGCGGGCGGCCGAGGCGACAGGTGCGCCGCTCAGCGATGCGACGCGGGCGAACTTGAGATCGATGGGCATCGTGGTGGTGGGTCGGGAAGAATTATGAAGGATCTGCTGCGCGTCGAGGACCTGACCGTCGAATTCGGGGTGCACGAAGGCGTGCTGCGCGCCGTCGACAAGGTGTCGTTCTCGATCCCGCCCGGCGGCACGGTGGCGCTGGTGGGCGAGTCGGGCTCGGGCAAGTCGGTCTGCAGCCAGGCGATCATGGGCCTGCTGCCGCGCACCGCGACCATCGCCTCCGGCTCCATCCTGTTCCAGGATCCGCGCGTCAACCAGGGCGTCGTCGACATCGCCCGCATCGACCGCTCCGGGCCGGCCATGCGGCGCATCCGCGGTGGCCAGATCTCGATCATCTTCCAGGAGCCGATGACCTCGCTGTCGGCCCTCCACACGGTCGGCGACCAGATCGGCGAGGCCGTCGAGCTGCACGGCGGGCAACCCGGCAGTCCTCTGGGCGGCGAGGCCGGGCGCAAGCTCAGCCGCGCCGAGATCGACGGGCTCACGATCGACATGCTGCGCATGGTGGGCTTTCCCGATCCCAAGCGGGCGCTCAGGACCTATCCTTTCGAATTGTCCGGCGGCCTGCGCCAGCGCGCCATGATCGCCATGGCCCTGGTCTGCCGGCCGGCGCTGCTGATCGCCGACGAGCCCACGACCGCGCTCGACGTCACCATCCAGGCCCAGATCCTGCGCCTCATGAAGGACCTGCAGTCCGAACTGGGAATGGCGCTGCTGATGATCACCCACGATCTCGGCGTGGTCGCCAACGTCGCCGACGACGTGGTCGTGATGTATCGCGGCAAGGTCGTCGAATCGGGCGACCTGCGCGACATCTTTCGCGATCCGCAGCATCCCTACCTCAAGGCGCTGCTGCATGCGGTGCCGCGCTTCGACATGATGCCCGGCGAGCGGCTGCAGCCGATCCGCGAGATCAAGGGCACGACCGGCCATCTGTTGAAGGAGAAGCCGGTCTCCGTTCCCACCGAGACGTTCAATCCCGACGCGCCGGTGCTCAAGGTGCGTCACGTCACCAAGACCTTCAGCATCCGCAAGGCCGATACGCTGATGGAACAGCTGATGGGCGGCGGCACGACGCGCTCCATCCGCGCCGTCAACGACGTGAGCTTCGACGTGCTGCGCGGCGAGTGCCTCGGTCTGGTCGGTGAGTCCGGATGCGGCAAGACCACGCTCAGCAAGATGCTGATGCGCGGCATCTCCGCCGACGCCGGCCAGGGCGGCCGCGTGATCTTCGACGACTGGGGCCGCAAGATCGACGTGATGAGCCTCGAAGGCACCGAGCTCAACCGCTTCCGCACCAAGCTGCAGTTCATCTTCCAGGACCCGTTCGGCTCGCTCAATCCGCGCATGACGGTGTTCGACATCCTGGTCGAGCCGCTGGTCATCCATAAGATCGGCGACGATGCCTATCGCCGCGAGATGGTGGCCGAGCTGATGGAGATGGTCGGTCTCGACCGCCGGCACCTCAGCCGCTATCCGCACTCCTTCTCGGGCGGCCAGCGCCAGCGAATCGGCATCGCACGCGCGCTCGCGCTCAGGCCCGACATGGTGATCTGCGACGAGCCGGTCTCGGCGCTCGACGTGTCGATCCAGGCGCAGATCCTGAACCTGCTGAAGGACCTGCAGAAGCAGCTTGGCCTCACCTACCTCTTCATCAGCCACAACCTCGCGGTGGTCGACTACATCGCCGACCGCATCGCCGTGATGTGCGCCGGCCGCCTGGTCGAACTGGCGCCGGCCGGCGAGCTGTTCCGCAACCCCATGCATCCCTACACCAAGGCCCTTCTGTCGGCGGTGCCGATGCCCGATCCCGACGCCCGCCTCGATCTCGGGGCGCTGATGGAGGGCAAGGCGTCCGATCCCACGGTCTGGCCCGAGCCTTTCCGCGACGACGGCCAGACGCCCCTTCTCTGGACCGAGGCCGAACCTGGCCATTTCGTGCGCGTCTCGCAATCCGCGGGACGAGAGGTGGTCTGACATGCTGCAGTTCGTTGTCCGCCGCATCCTGCTGATGATCCCGACGCTGTTCGTGATCAGCGCGCTCGTCTACTTCATCATCGACCTGCCGCCCGGCGACTGCGTCACCTCGCAGATCGAGGAGCTGCTGGCGCGCGGCGATCCCGACGCCCACCAGCGCGCCGACGAACTGCGCGACCTCTACGGCCTCAATCACCCGCTCTGGCAGCGTTACCTGGAATGGGTCGGCGGCATCTTCCGCTGGGACTTCGGGCTGTCGTGCCAGGACACCGTGCCGGTCTCGGACCTGATCGGCGAACGGATGATGCTCACCATCATCATGGAGACCTGCACGATCATCTTCATCTGGGTCGTGTCGTTCGTCATCGGCGTCTACGCCGCGACGCATCAGTACAAGCTGGGCGACTACGTCGCCTCGTTCATCGGCTTCATCGGCCTGTCGATCCCGAACTTCCTGCTGGCGCTGGTGCTGCTCTATGTCGGCAAGGTCTATTTCGGCCTGTCGATCGGCGGCCTGATGGACCCCGAGTACATCGACCAGCCATTGAGTTGGGGCAAGGTCGTGTCGGTGATGCAGCATCTCATCATCCCGGTCGTCGTGATCGGCATGTCGGGAACCGCCGGCATGATCCGCCGGCTGCGCGCCAACCTGCTCGACGAGCTGCAGAAGCAGTATGTCGTCACCGGCCGTGCCAAGGGTCTGCCGCCGATGAGGCTGCTGGTGAAGTATCCGCTTCGCCACGCCATCAACCCGTTCGTCGCCGACATCGGCGGTCTCCTGCCCGACGTCATCTCGGGCTCGGTGATCGTCTCGGTCGTGCTGTCGCTGCCGACCACGGGCCCGATGCTGCTGAGTGCGCTGAAGACCCAGGACGTCAACCTCGCCGCCACCTTCCTGCTGTTCGTGGCGGCGCTCACCGTTGTCGGCATGCTGATCTCGGACCTGGCGCTGGCCGCGCTCGACCCGCGCATCCGCTTCGGCGCCAGTTCGGAAAAGTGAGGGTGCCATGACCGACACGACGCCCTCTGGCCCGACATCCGCTGGCACGACACCCGCTCCGCCGCGCCGCACGCCGCACTTCGTCTCCCAGGAGCCGTGGGACCCCTACGTCGCCGACAAGCTGACCGCCGAGCAGGAACGCTACTACATGGCGGGCCAGTGGAAGCTGATGTGGTGGCGGTTCCGTCGCCACAAGCCGGCGGTCATCTCCATGGCCTTCCTGCTGCTGATGTATTTCTCGACGCTCATCAGCGAGTTCATCGCGCCCTACGACCTGCACACGCGGCACTCGCGCTACATCTTCGCCGCCCCGCAGTCGGTCCATCTCTTCCACGAGGGCTCCTTCCTCGGACCGTTCGTCTACGGCCTCAAGATGGAGCGCGATCCGGCCACCCTGCAGCGCATCTACTCGGCCGACACGACCAAGCCGCAGCCGCTGCGCTTCTTCTGCCTGGGCGAGAGCTACGAGTTCTGGGGCCTGATCGAGGGCCGCTTCCATTTCGTCTGTCCCCCGGAGGACGGGACCGTCTTCCTGTTGGGTACCGACCGATTGGGAAGGGACATGTTCAGTCGCATCGTCTACGCGGCCCGGATCTCGCTCACCATCGGCATCATCGGCATCGCGCTGTCCTTCGCGCTCGCCCTGATCCTGGGCGGGCTGGCGGGCTATTACGGCGGCTGGATCGACAGCGTCGTCCAGCGGCTGACCGAGATCATCAAGAGCTTCCCGCACCTGCCGCTGTGGCTCGCTCTGTCGGCGGCCCTGCCGGTCACCTGGTCGCCGCTGCTGGTCTATTTCGGCATCACCATCATCCTGGCGCTGCTCGACTGGCCGGGCCTGGGACGCGCCGTCCGCTCCAAGCTGCTGTCGCTGCGCGAGGAGGATTACGCGGCGGCCGCCCAGATGATGGGCGCCAAGCCGGCCCGCATCATCGGCCGCCACCTGCTACCCGGCTTCATGAGCCACCTGATCGCCTCGGCCACCCTGTCGATCCCGTCGATGATCCTGGCCGAGACGGCGCTGTCGTTCCTCGGCCTCGGCCTGCGGCCGCCGATCACGTCCTGGGGCGTCCTGCTGAACGAGGCGACGGACATCAATGTCGTGGCGGTGAACTGGTGGCTGATGCTGCCGGTGGTGCCCGTCATCCTCGTGATTCTGGCGTACCAGTTCATGGGCGACGGGATGCGCGACGCTGCAGACCCTTACGCCTAGGGCGTAAGGGTCGAAGCGTCGGGCGGGCGGCAGGGGCTTAGCGCCGTTTACGGCGCTGGCCGGCGGCAGGGCCTTCTGAGGCCCGGGAGCCGGCGCGGTGCAGAACGGATACCGGCGCTGCCGTACGCATAACCCTCTGAAATCCTTATCTATTCTGCACGGTGCGAGCTCCCGGGCCTTCGGCGCTGCGCGCCTGCAGGCCCTGCCGCTCGCCGACCCCGCGCAAAAATGCGCGGGGTCTAAATACCCCCGTTTTGCCCCATTTGGGCCTAGCGACAGCCACGCCGGGCTTCCATCTAGGTTGGGTATCTCCCCCGAACGTGGTCCCCCCAAAGCCACGTTCTAGCCTCTTCGGAGGCGCTCAGGCCGTCATCTCACCTCCCCCGAGATGACGGCCTTTTTCTTTGCCTGCGGGCGTGCCCCCTGCCCCCATGCTACGAGGGCGCCCCATGGTGCCTCCGCTTCTCGAAGTGCCCCCGCTTCTCGAGGTAAAAGACCTGTCCTGCCGCCGCGGCGGCCGGCCTGTGTTCGACCGCCTGTCCTTCGGGCTGGGCGCGGGCGAACTGCTGGCGCTGACGGGCCGCAACGGCAGCGGCAAGACCAGCCTGCTGCGGGCCCTGGCCGGACTGACGCCGCCGGAGGCCGGTACGGTCTCCTGGGGCGGCGTCGACGTCGCCGAGGATCCCGAGACCTGGCGCGGCCGGCTGGCCTGGCTCGGCCATCTCGAGGGGCTGAAGGGCGACCTCACGGTGGCCGAGAACTTGGCTGTCGCCGAGCGGCTGCGCGGCGGCGAGGCGGGCGACCGGCTGGACGGCGCCCTCGTCGCCCTCGATCTCACCGGACTGGCCGCCCGGGAGGTGCGCACGCTCTCGGCGGGGCAGCGTCGCCGGACGGCGCTGGCCCGGGTCGTGTTGTCCCAGGCGCCGCTCTGGCTGCTCGACGAGCCGCTGAACGCACTCGACGCGCCGGCCCAGGCAGCCTTCCGGACGGCGCTGCAGGCCCATCTCGCGGCCGGCGGCCTGGCCATCGCCGCGACCCATGCCGAACTGGGCATCGAGGGCGCGCAGCGGCTCGACCTGCGCGGCGGCGGCCTGCGGGACGCGGCATGATGAGCGGCTTCACGACGCTTCTCGCGCGCGACCTGCGCCTGGTGCTGCGGCGGCCGGGCGATGTCGGCGTCGTGCTGGCCTTCTTCGTCGTGGCCACGGTGCTGTTCCCGCTGGGCATCGGCCCCGAGACCAACCTGCTGGCGCGCATCGCCGCGGGCGTCCTGTGGTGCGCCGCCTTGTTCGCGGCCCTTCTGTCGCTGGAGCGGCTGTTTGCCGCCGATTACGAGGACGGCACGCTCGACCTGCTGCTGCTGGCGCCGTGGCCGCTCGAGCTGGCGGCGCTGGCCAAATGCCTGGCTCACTGGATCGTGACCGGCCTGCCGCTCAGCCTGCTGGCGCCCATACTGGGCATCGCCTTCGGCCTCGACGGGGAGAGCCTGCTGGCGCTGGGCGCGACCCTGCTGGTCGGCACGCCCACATTATCGTTGATCGGCGGGCTCGCCGCGGCCCTCACCCTGGGCGCGCGCAAATCCGGCGCGCTGCTGGCGCTGCTTGCTTTGCCGCTCTGCGTGCCGACGCTGATCTTCGGCGCCGGCGCGATCGAGACGCTGGCGGCGGGTGACGGCATCGTGACACATGTCGCGATCCTCGCCGCTCTTGCATTGGTCGCCCTGGCCACGACGCCTTGGGCGATTGCCGCAGCCTTGCGGCAAGCCGGCGAATAGGGAGGATGGGGCCGATGGCCGACCTGCATTTTCTCGCCAATCCGGCGCGTTTCCGCCGCTTCAGCCAGCGCGTGCTGCCGGGCCTCGCCTTTGCGACGGTGCTGATGCTGGCGGTCGGCGTCTACATGGCGTTCTTCGTCGCGCCCGAGGACTACCAGCAGGGCAACACGGTGCGGATCATGTTCGTGCACGTGCCGTCCGCCTGGCTGTCGATGGGCGGCTACGCGCTGCTGGCCGCGCTCGGCGCCTCGCTGCTGGTGTGGCGCCATCCGCTGGCGGCGCTGATGGCGCGCGCGGCCGCCCCCGTGGGCGCCAGCTTCGCGGCGGTGTGCCTGCTGACCGGCTCGCTGTGGGGCCGGCCGATGTGGGGCACCTACTGGGTGTGGGACGCGCGCCTCACCTCGATGCTGCTGCTGTTCTTCCTCTATCTCGGCCACATCGCCTTGAGCCGCGCCTACGATTCGCCCGAGCGCGGCGATCGCGCGGCGGCGATCCTGGCGCTGATCGGCGTCATCAACCTGCCGATCATCAAGTTCTCGGTCGACTGGTGGAACACGCTGCACCAGCCGGCCTCGATCACGCGGCTCGACGCGCCGGCGATCCACAATTCGATCCTGGTGCCGCTGCTCTGGATGGCGGTCTCGCTGCTGTTCCTGTTCGTCTGGCTGGTCTTGCTGCGGACCGAGACCGAGATCGATCGTCGCCGCCTCGAGAATGCCGAGGCCGCGGCATGAGCAGCCACGCGGCCTATATCCTCGGCTCCTATCTTGTGGCCGCTTTCATCCTGGGCGGCCTGGTGATCGCCTCGCTCGGCGCGCGCAAGCGGGTGCGCCGCGAACTGGCGGCGCGCGGACTGGAGAAGCGCCGATGACCCCGAAGCGCCGCCGCCTCTGGTTGCTGCTGGGATCGCTGACCACGCTCGGCGTCGCCGCCGCGCTCGTGCTCACGGCGCTGAACGACAACCTCGTCTTCTTCTATTCGCCGACCCAGGTCGCCGAGAAGAGCCTCGGTCCCGACCGCCGCTTCCGCCTGGGCGGCCTGGTCGAGGAGGGCAGCGTCCAGAAGGACGGGCAGATCGTGCGCTTCACCGTCACCGACACGCACAAGACGCTGAAGGTCGTCTATCGCGGCATCCTGCCCGACCTGTTCCGCGAGGGCCAGGGCGTGATCGCCGAGGGCTCGATCGGGCCCGACGGCGTGTTCACGGCGCGCGAGATCCTGGCGAAGCATGACGAAAACTACATGCCGCCGGAAGTCGCGAAGGCGCTCAAGGAAAGCGGTCAGTGGAAAGACAAGAAGTGACCATTCCCGTCGTCCCGAACCCCGTCGTCCTGAGCGAAGCCGCCCGAAGGGCGGCGCAGTCGAAGGACCTCTCTTCCCGCGCACGGTTCGTTGACGCGAAGAAAGGTCCTTCGACTACGCTGCGCTCCGCTCAGGACGACGGGTTGGGGGCGCCCCTCACGTGTCATCCTGAGCGCAGCGAAGGATCCTTCGCTGCGCTCAGGATGACAAAGGTGGTGGAGGTCCGGCTTTGATTCCGGAACTGGGTCATTTCGCGTTGATCCTCGCGCTGGCCGTTGCGCTGGTGCAGGGGACGTTGCCACTCGTGGGTGCAAGCAGAGGCGACCTGCGCCTCATGGCCCTCGGCCGCACCGCCGCGCTGACGCAGGCGTTCCTCGTGTTGCTGGCGTTCGGCGCCCTCACTCAGGCCTATGTCACGTCGGACTTCTCCGTCCTCAACGTCGTCGACAATTCGCATTCGGCCAAGCCGCTGCTCTACAAGATCAGCGGCGTGTGGGGGAATCACGAAGGGTCGATGCTGCTGTGGGCGCTGATCCTCGCGCTGTTTGGCGCCGCCGTCGCGATCTTCGGCAACAACCTGCCCGACACGCTGCGCAGCCGCGTGCTCGCGATCCAGGCGCTGATCGGCGTCGGCTTCCTGGCCTTCCTGCTGTTCACCTCGAACCCGTTCGCGCGCGTGTTCCCCGCGCCGCCCGACGGCAACGGGCTCAACCCGCTGCTGCAGGATCCCGGCCTCGCCTTCCATCCGCCGCTGCTCTACCTCGGCTATGTCGGCTACTCGGTGACCTATGCCTTTGCCGTCGCCGCGCTGCTCGAAGGCCGGGTCGATGCCGCCTGGGCGCGCTGGGTGCGGCCGTGGGCGCTGGCGGCCTGGTGCTTCCTGACGCTCGGCATCGCGCTGGGTTCGTGGTGGGCCTACTACATCCTGGGCTGGGGCGGCTTCTGGTTCTGGGATCCCGTCGAGAACGCCTCGCTGATGCCGTGGCTGGCCGGCACCGCGCTGTTGCATTCGGCCATCGTGGTGGAGAAGCGCGACGCGCTGAAGAGCTGGACGGTGCTGCTGGCGCTGCTCGCCTTCTCGCTGTCGCTGCTCGGCACCTTCCTGGTGCGCTCGGGCGTGCTGACCTCGGTGCATGCCTTCGCGCAGGATCCGTCGCGCGGGATGTTCATCCTGGCCTTCCTGCTGTTCGTCACCGGCGGCGGCCTGGCGCTCTACGCCTGGCGCGCGCCGCAACTGCAGGGCGGCGGCCTGTTCCAGCCGGTCAGCCGCGAGGGCGCGCTGATCCTGAACAATCTCCTGCTGTGCACGCTCGCCGCGACGGTGCTGCTGGGCACGCTCTATCCGCTGTTCCTCGACCTGCTGACCGGCAACAAGGTCTCGGTCGGCCCGCCCTTCTTCAACGCCACCTTCGTGCCGCTCTGCGCGCCGCTGTTCGCCGCGCTCTGCGTCGGCCCGTTCCTCGGCTGGAAACGCGCCGAACTCTGGCCCGCCCTGATGCGCCTGCGGCTCGCGCTCACCGTCTCTCTGGCGGCGGCACTGTTCGCCATGACGATGATCGACAGCCGCTCGACGCTCGCCGCAATCGCCTTCGGCTTCGGCGTCTGGCTGATCGTCGGCAGCCTCGCGTCTCTGACCGACCGCTTCCGCAGCGGCACCTTGCGCACGATTCCGCGCTCGACCCTGGGCATGGTGATCAGCCACGCCTCGCTGGGCGTCGTCGTGCTGGGCTCGGTCGCGACCTCCTCGTGGAACACCGAGCTGATGCAGACCATGAAGCCCGGCGACCGCATCGCCTTCGCGGGCTATTCCGTGGTGCTCGATCGCATGGAAGAAGTGCGCGGCCCCAACTACATCGCCGAGCGCGCGACGCTCAACGTCAGCGTCGGCGGCAAGCCCTACACGGTGCTGCAGCCCGAACGCCGGCTGTTCACCGTGCAGCGCCGCCAGGTGGCCGAGACGGCGATCCAGACCAACCTGCTGCGCGACTTCTACGCCACCCTGGGCGAGGGCAGCCCGCAACAGGGCTGGGTGATCCGCCTCTATCTCAACCCGCTGGCGCCGTGGATCTGGCTGGGCGCGGCGCTGTGCGCGCTGGGCGGCTTCGTCTCGCTGTCGGACCGCCGGCTGCGCATCGGCGCGCCGTCGCGCAGGCCCGCGCTCCAGCCGGCCGAATAGATGCGCCGCCTCCTCTTCATCCTGCCGCTGTTGACGCTCGCGCTGATGGCGGGCTTCTTCGCCTGGTCGCTGACCAGCGGCCGCGACCCGGCCTCGATCGGCTCCGTGGTGGTGGGCCGCCCGGCGCCCCGGCTCGACCTGCCGGCGCTGCGCCCGGGCGAACCGCCGCTCACCGACGCCGACCTGCGCACCGGCAAACCGGTGATCGTGAATTTCTTCGCGAGCTGGTGCACGCCCTGTCTGGCCGAGCATCCGCTGTTCACGCGGCTCCGCGAACGCGAGGGCGCGACGATCGTGGGCATCGCCTGGAAGAACAAGCGCGACGACGCGCTGCCCTGGCTGAAGCGGCTGGGCGATCCCTTCAAGCTCGCGGGCCTCGACCTCGACGGCAAGACCGGCCTCGACTGGGGGCTGAGCGGCGTGCCCGAGACCTACCTGATCGACGGCGCCGGCATCGTGCGCCGGCATTATCGCGGGCCGATCACCGAGCGCGACCTGAACGAGACGATCCTGCCGTTCCTCAAGGGGGCGGTGAAGTGATCGGCGCACACCCCCTCCGTCGTCCGGAGCGAAGCCACTCACAGGTTGGCGCAGAAGACAGGTCCTTCGACTACGCTTCGCTCCGCTCAGGACGACGGAAGATTTCGGATGCGGAAGTGATCGGCGCACACCACACCCTCCGTCGTCCTGAGCGGAGCCGCCCGCAGGGTGGCGTAGTCGAAGGACCTCT
>JAESFK010000393.1_pt1 | contig 24487 bp, 24 predicted proteins | sample 9269391 | NCBI WGS metagenome assembly JAESFK01 (sample SAMN14506231, study PRJNA617097) | algae metagenome | isolation source: Drouetiella hepatica UHER 2000/2452 and co-occurring heterotrophs from... | place: Slovakia: Slovak Paradise National Park, Hrabusice, Kosice Region | collected 2000-01-01
TAACCCTGCGGCTGTGCCACTTCCTTGAAGCGGTCGAAAAGCTCCTTCGCCTTGCCTTGCAGGGTCTGGGGCCAATCGGGATCGGCATTGTTTATGGCGCGGCCGCTATCGGTGCAGAAGTCAGAGGGGAAGCTGTAGACCAATGCTTCCATCTTTCCGTCTTTGACCGCCCGCATAACGACGTTGCGTATGATCGTACGCTCCTGCTCGCCCACGTGCTTGTTGAAGAACTCGTCGGAAAATTTCGCAAGTTCCTCGCGCTTGAGATCCCTGATCTTATCCTCCCTTTCCATCTCAGCAAGCTGCTTTTGAAGCATATCTTTGCGTAACTCGTCTGCACTGGGAACAGGGGCGTTCGGATCGCCAGGGTTATGAGACATGTCAGCGGCTCCACATTGTTTTAGTATGCGTTGGAGGATAGGCTAGGGACGAAACTGGCTGAAGTAACATACATGAACATCGCTAGTATGATCGCTGGCTGCAGCCCATTGCGAGTTCGAACGTCTCTATCCTACCGGCAGGGCCTTTGATCGTGATGAGGCCAATCGAACGGAAACCGAAGGAGCCCTTGGCAATTTCGCGTACTGTTTCGCTTACGAGAATAGACGTGTCGAAGTCCGTGTTCAGTCCCTCCAGCCTTGAGGCGATGCCAAGATGACGAGGGCGCTTCCCGGCCGGCTGACCCGTCACTGCGAGATTGTTGAGACCGGTAACGAATACTGGCGCTTCGAAAACCGCTCTCAAAGCTGAAGCCGGAGAGCGACACCACCCGCACTTGGCCTACCCTCTGCAACCCCGGCAAGCGCCGGGCAGGCCTACTTCAACGCGCTGGCACCAATGAAGGTGGCGGCATAATCGAGGCGGAAATCCACTTAGCGAAACGCCAGAAACTGTTCAGACAAACCGAGCCACCTCTCTCCAATACCGGCTCATCTTGAGCGCATTCGTCGCGAAACAATTCGGTTCGCGCCAAACATTCTCAATGGCCGGAGAGCACGAGTGTCTGCACAGGCAAGAGAACGGCTTGCATGCGCAAAATCATGGCATGGACGAGTCCTACAGCATCCACCATATGCAGAAAGCCCCAACGCAAGGCACCTATATCCTTGTCTGCGAGCGCGTCGTGATTGTTCGTGTAAGCGTTGGCGATGCAGCTGCTTCCCGGGGGCAAATCTTCTAGCTGGCCAGGGTAAAGAGGTTCAAGAAACGTCGTGATCGTGCCTGGCGGCCCAATTTGCGCGACATCAACAAGCTGATCTGAAGCCCTAATTTGTCCGCCTGCAATAACATCTTGGACGACGGTCACAACCATTGGAATGATCGTAAACGGCTTGCCGATACAGGTGGCCTCTGCGATCATTCCCGGCTTCAATATTTGCGCTTCGATTTGGCCAAAGCCCGCAATCAATGCCACTTTTCCAGCGTCTTTAGGGACGAGCACGCCCGCCGGGCGCAGCATCGAATTTACCACATCTCCACGTCGCAGGGTGAACTGCTGAACCGATCCGGCAACGCCGGCCCTGACCAACGTTTTATCGAGCTCGACCTGAGCTTGTGCAAGGGCTGCCTCCGCGCTCGCTTTTTGTGCTGGGAGTAGAGCAGAAATCTGTGTTTCCAGTGTCCTCTTCTTTGACACAGCTCCGTCGAGCGCCCCTTTTCGACTTTCGATAGAAGCCTCCAAGCGCTCAACTTCACGTCGGGCCACGGCATCGGTCTTCAACAATTGTGCCTTCATCTCGTATTCGTCAACCGCCATGCGGTAAGCGCCTTGCGCCTCTTGGATCAGCCCGTCGGCACCCGCAAGTTCGGTCTTTGAAACTTCTGTCTGGGCATTGATCTCGGCAATACGCCGACTTGCTGTTTCGACTTCCGCTTTCTGTCTTGAGTCATCGAGTTTGAACAGCGGGGTACCAGCCTCCACCGTCTCATTTATGCCGACATAGACTTGATCGACGCGGCCCACCGATTCTGGAAGAATAGCTACGGTCCGGAAAACGGCTGTCACGTTTTTGGCCGAGGGATGAAAATAGAAAATCATTGTTATAAGTAAAACTGTCAGCAACAGACAGGCCGTTATACCCCAGCGAAGCTCATACCAGACTGTATAGAGTGTAATTTCTCTCCCAATTCTCCGTCCCTGACCATATCGCCGAATAAGATAATCAGGCAAAATTGTCAGCATGGAGCAAAGCATCAGCTCAAACATGTTTATACATCTCCGCCGCGCGGTTCAGTTTTCTGCTCAAGGGTGGTAGGCTCGTCTTCGGCGATCAGCGCCGGGTCCCCTGTCGTTTCAGCGTCCCTCCCCGAGAGCTTGGCCAGAGACTGCGCGATGGAATAGAGGGGTGATGAAAAATCGGGAATCTGGACGAAAGCAAGAAGCAGGCCTGCAATCCAGAACAGATGGTTATGCGTGAAAAGCGAAATGAGGGCCAATATCGCAACGATTTCCATCTGAACCTTGCTCGTTCGATGTGCCCTGCGCTCCGGAATGGCGTGAAGTTGGAAGTACAAATTACCAACTATGAGGACGGCAAACAAAAGAAACAACGTTACTGCATTGAACAGGTAATCTGTTTGACCCGGTGCTGTTATGAACCAAGGCAAATGTGCCGTCGCCGCTGGATTGATCGACTGGTCCACTCACATTCCTTTCGCGATACCTATTCGAAGAATAATGACAATGTTACTTTAAATGCCTGACGGTTCGTCCCTCGACCGGCGATTTTTGGTTGGGAATTCGCGATTGCAATACGTCGGGATTCATCGTGAATGAGCCGGTTCATTAGCCAGTGTTTGTACCGTGGACACCGGAACACCCAGCGATGGGAGACCTCCAATTCCGCCGAATTGGAGCTTCACGCTTGACGCCCAGATTCCGATACGCCCTGGAATTGGTTCATTCTTCGCATGATAAACTAGGGAATGATATAGCTTAAGCTGTCGTGCCGTGCGAACCCGTAACATCGTGTAGTCTCTGTAGACTCGCGCGGGATTCCGTCTTCATGAGGGTCAATCCACAAGCGGCCCATCGGAGCGGTTCTTCGCGCAGAGGCGGCGCATATTGAGGAGACCCCAGCCGAAGACTGCATCCTTGCCGGGAGTGCCGATGTCGTCTGCGTCACGAGACAGGGCCGCCGCCACCTCTCGCGGGGACAAAGAGGGCTGCTCGGACAGCAGCAATGCCGCCGCCGCCGTTACGAAGGGGGCCGCGAAGGAGGTTCCGGTCTTCGGCCGGGCACCGGCGACGGAAGCCGCCGTCCAGACATTGACGCCGGGTGCGGCGAGATCGACATGATTGCCGCGACCGGCACGCCGATAGACTTTTCGCCGCGTATCGATGGCGGTCACCGCAATGACCGTCTCGTAGGCTGCCGGAAATTGCGGCGCCGCGCTGGAACCGGCATTGCCGACCGCCGCGATCAGCACGGTACCTTGCGGGCCGGTCATCGCCGCAACGGCCTTCTCCAGGAGATCATTGCGCGGACCGGCGAGGCTGAGGTTGACGACGCGAACGTCGCGTTGCGCCAGTTCGTCGAGCGCGCGCACGAGATCGAAAGCCGAGGCGAGCTCGGCGCCGGCGCTGGACCGGCGAAACGCATCGACAGCAAACAGCTGCGACAATGGAACGAGGCCCGGCGCGCGGCTGTCTGCGGCGCCGACCAGCAAGGCGGCGACCGCCGTGCCATGTTGCGCGCCCGAAGCCGGCGCACCTTCTGCGTCGAGCCGCAGAACTTCCAGCCGCGCACCCGACAGTGCTTTATGGCTGCGATTGATCGCCGTATCGATGAGGCCGATGCGGACCGATGACGAACACCCGGGACCTGCCATTTCCGGCGACCAGCCGACGAGATGGCGCATCAGCGCGCAGCCCTTTTCCTCGCAGGCCGACGTCCGGTCCTGTTCTGGCCGGTAGTAATGATTGAAATCGACCGCCGCTCCGGCCGCCACATTTCGCACCCGATCGCGCGCCGCATCCAGCGTTATGCCGGAGGGAATGCGCAGACGAACCAGCTCACTCCCTGTCAGGGCGATCGTCGTCCGGCCGGCCACAGCGAAGCCGTCCGCCAAGAGGCCCTGGATCGACGTCTCGTCAAGACCAAGCGCGATCACTTCGTCGGAGACACGCAATGGGATTACCGCCGGACGATTGGCGCGGCGCGTTCCGGCTGGGGGGTCACGGCGCGGACTGCGCGGCGAAAAGCCGAAATCGGGCAGCCTCAATCGCTTCAGCCCGCTTGTCCCACTATCGTCGCCACGGCCACTGTCACCGCGCATTCCATCGCTGCCGTCATCGTCATCATCGTCGCCGTCATCATCATCGGCATGGGCGGAGGCAACTGCGAGGAGGTTTGATGGCGTGCCTGAAGGCACATGCGCAAAGGGAACCGCCATTGCCAGGCAGAGAACCATGCGAAGCCATCTTGCAATTTTCCGCGGCATTCTCCAACGTCTCCCGGCGTGTAACAGGTGAGATCAAGAGGTGACTGACCTGATGATCATACGGCGGTAACGCAGGCATTGGATGTTTATTCCCGAGCGGATGGTAGAATTTCGATGACGACCGCTTCTGAAACGATCGGAGAGCGGCTTGTCGCCTTTCTTCCCAATCTGCGCCGTTTTGCCATATCGCTCTGCCGTTCGCGGGTGATGGCTGACGATCTTGTTCAGGGGACCTGCGAACGCGCTCTGGCCGCCGCTGCCAGTTTCGATCCGGCGACCCGCTTTGACGCCTGGGTTTTCCGCATCCTGCGCAATCTCTGGATCGACGATTTGCGCCGCCAGAAGACGGCCGGTCCTTCCGTCGATATCGAGGCCGCTCTGGATGTAGGCGTCGCCTCCGGCGAGGCGGCATCGGACGCACGCTTTGCCCTGCAACGGGTGGCACAGGCACTGCAGGCCTTGCCCGCAGAGCAGCGGGAAGTGATCGTGCTCGTCTGCATTGAGGATTTCAGCTATCGCGACGCGGCCGACGTCCTGTCGATACCGGTCGGCACCGTCATGAGCCGGCTTGCCCGTGGCCGCAAGGCGCTGATGGAACTCACTGGAATAAACCCGGCGGAAACCCGTTCTCCAGCGGATAGGAATGGATGAGCCCGATGATGCACGATTTTGACGACGAAACCCTGATGGCCTACGCCGATGGCGAAGCGGACGAGGCGACGGCCGGCGCGATCGAAACTGCGATGGAAACAGATACGGAACTTGCGGAACGGGTGGCGCTGTTCTTCGACAGCCGTAAAATCCTTGCCGGCACGATGAAGCCGCTGATCGGTGCGCCGGTACCCGAGCCGCTGCTTGCTTCGGTGCGGGAAGCGATCGCTGCAGCGACGGCGCGCGAAGCGGAAAGTGCTGCTGCAGGCCGGGTCGTGCCTCTCGCGGCGGCGCGCGCACGCCGGGTTCTCGCGTGGCAGAGCAATTGGGCGATGCCGGTTGCCGCGTCGATTCTGGCTGCTGTCGCGGGCCTTGGCGGCTTTGTCGCTGGCCGGTTTTCCGCACCCGATGGTAACGCCGCCGCCACGCAGATTGCCCAGGCTCTTTCCACAGAGACTTCGGGGCGCGACGTTGCGATGACCAAGACCGGCGGGACCCTGCATCTTGTCTCGTCGTTCCGTGACGCAGGCGGCGAACTCTGCCGTGAATATGAACTGCGCAGCCCGGCCGGTGCCAGCGTGACGATTGCCTGCCATGCTGCGGGTACCTGGGTCGCCCGGCTGACGGTGGCAAAACCGGCGCTCGAAGGCTACAGCCCTGCTTCCGGGGCGGAAACGGTCGATGCCTATCTCGGTACGATCAGTGCCGGCCCGCCGCTATCGACCGAGGAGGAAGCCACAGCGCTGGCGGCCTTGAAATAACTGGTCGGCAGCGGGAATAAACCCGCCCGCGCTCCGTTCCCCCACCGATCGAAGTGGAGGCAGAGATGCGAATTTCCCTTTTCAACCGACCCGCGCCCACCATCACCTTTCTTTGCCGCAAAGAGGATGAGGGTGTCATCGCCCCGCCCGCCCGGGCGAAGAATGCGCTGCCCGAGTGGTTCCGGAAACTCCCGGCCATCGACGAGGCTCATCTGGCGCCAAGGAGCAGCGGGCTTACCGTGAAGCGCTGCATGCCGTTCCTCGATGCCATGGCGGCCGGCTGGGTCATCGGCCTTCCGGCGACAATCCGCATGGAAGTGCTGGACGGCGGCACGACAGTCAACTGCGGTTGGGATTTCGACCGTACGCTGGTCAGCAACCATGCCGCCCATCAGGTCGCCGGCAACCCGCGTGACCCGATGCCGCCGTGCAAGTTTCACAATTTCTGGACGATCCAGACACCGCCGGGTTGGAGTTGCCTCTTCGTCCCGCCGCTCAACCGGCCGAACGGCCTGTTCGAGATCGTGTCCGGCATTGTCGATACCGATACCTATATATCGGAGATACACTTTCCCTTCTTCGCCACGGCAGAGGACGGGCTGCATGTGCTCGAACGCGGCACGCCGATGGTGCAGGTTATTCCCTTCCGGCGCGATGCTACCGACATTGAGGGCATCGTTCGCAGCGAATCCGAAAGCGAGAAGGAGACGCGACAATCGATCTTGCGCAAAACGCTGGCGGCGGACGGCTGGTATCGGAAATTTGCGCGCGCCGCGCGCTAATCGGGTGGATTGGCAGCATGAAAAGCAACCACGGTGACAGCAGTCACCGTGGTTTCAACCATGTGCGTGTATTCTTTCTATCTATTTGAAATATTTTATTTTTATTGGAATATAAACTGTCGTCTCCCGTTTCTCCCTTGCAGCCGTCGAGGCTGTTTCAAAAATGGAGAACACGATGAAAAAAGTGATTGCCATCCTGTCGTCGGCCCTGACCCTCGGCGCTTTCACCGCACCGGCGCCGAGCTTTGCCGACGATCCGGTTACACGCTTCCTGCAGCGCTCCGCCAAGGCAATGACGCCGGTGCGGGGTGAGGTCCACTTGAAGCGGGACCGCGACGACGACAGTTATCGCAGCCGCTCGAACTCCAACCGCAACTCGAACAGTTCATCCAATTCCTCGAGCAATTCCAACTCGAATTCCTCGTCGAATTCATCGAGCAACTCGAATTCGAATTCGTCGTCCAATTCGTCCAGCAATTCCAGCTCGAACTCATCGTCCAACTCGTCTGACGACGACTAGGACCGATCGCGCTTGCCGTCGCGCCTTCGGGCGCGACGGTGTATGGACGCCGAAAGCTCAGTGACGTTTCAATCGCTTGATTGCTGCGGACGACAGGGTGAGGAAATTTGACGCGTCGAAGTGTTCTCGCTCTGCTTATGTCAGGCAGCATAGGCTCAGGTCCGTCAGCTTGTCCTGCAAAAAGCCGGTTTGATGGTCAGCTATAGGGCCGTCGATGACGGTCTGCGGATAATCCGGGCGTTTCTCACATCAAAAAAATGCAGGCCGGGAAACCCAAAACGCATGGTGGCCGAACTGTTCAGACCCGTACGACCTGACCCGTAGTGGAGGCACGCAGGACGGCGTCGATCAGACGATGAGCCTTGAGCGCTTCGGCGCCAGACGCCAGCGGCTGCCGACCCGTGGTGATCGCGTTCAAAAAGTCCTCGTGCAGGGCACGATGGTTGTTGTGGGAAAAAGCCATGGGATCTGCGCTGCTTCCGTCATCGGCGGAAGTGTCCTGTAGCTTGATGCTACGCCCGTCCGTCAGGGTGATGGTGCCGCCGTCGCCTTCGAGCCGTACCGTGCCGAGGGTGCCGAGAATCTCGATCAGGTCGGGAAAGCCCGGATAGGCGGCGGTGGTTGCGCTGAGGGACCCGAGCGCGCCGTTGTCAAAGCAAAGTGCGGCGTGGACGAGGTCTTCAGTTTCCATGTGGTGCACGGGGCTCGTCACGGTGAAGCCGGTGACCTGCGTCGGCAATCCTGCCAATGCGATCAGTTGATCGATGGTATGGATCGCCTGAGTTAGCAGAACCCCGCCGCCGTCACGCGCCAAGGTTCCGCGACCCGGCTCGTCGTAGTAGCTTTGCGGGCGCCAGTTGCAAAGCCGCATGGACGCGGAAACGATTTCACCCAGCTTTCCTTGGTCGATCAGTCGCGCCGTCTCGGCGATGGCGGGACGAAAGCGGCGTTGCAGGACAACGCCGAGCTTGATAGCGGCCCGCTCGGCCGTTTCGACAACCTGCCTTGATCGCTCCAGCGAAATTTCGACCGGCTTTTCCAGAAGCACATGCTTGCCGGCCTTCGCCGCGCGCTTTACCAGCTCCAGATGCGTGTTGGGCGGGGTCAGGATGACGACGTAGTCGATGGACGGATCGTCGAAGATCGCATCGGCGCTGTCAACGACCGGAAGGCCGAAGCGATGCGCGAACGCGGTGCGCCGCGCTTCGGTCGGGCTGAAAGCGCCGGCGACATCGACTTTGTCTTCAAGGTCGAGCAGGCTCAGCGCATGCGGCGCCGATGCCATTCCGAGGCCGATAATACCGGCGCGCAGTTTTCGGGTTGGAGCCACCATCAACAAAACCCCTTACAGCCAGTCGGGAATGCCGGTCGCCTGAAGCGTCGTCTGAATGCCGCGAAGTTCGGCTAGCCCCTTCAGCCGCCCAATGCAGGAATAGCCCGGGTTCACCTTCTTGCCGATATCGTCAACGATGGCATGGCCGTGATCGGGGCGCATCGGGATTTGCCAATCCGTTCTGCCATCATCCTTGCGGCGCGTTTCTTCCCGCATCAGCGCGGCGACCACGCGCACCATGTCGGTGTCTCCTGCCAGATGCTCCGCCTCATGAAACGAGCCGTCGGGCTCCTTCCTGACGTTTCGCAGGTGAGCGAAATGGATTCTGTTGCCGAAGTCGCGCGCCATCTTCGGCAGATCGTTCGCTGCATTCGAACCGTAGGAGCCGGTGCACAGTGTGAGGCCGTTGGCCGGTGAGCCGACCGCATCCAAAAGCGCTTTCGCGTCCGTCGCGCTCGACATGACGCGCGGCAGGCCGAAAATCGGAAAGGACGGGTCGTCGGGATGGATCGCCATGCGCACGCCCACCTCTTCGGCGACGGGCACGATCTCGCGCAGGAAGGCGAAGAGATTTTCGCGCAGACCCTCGACGGTCAGATCGACGTAGCCGGCCAGTGCGTTGCGGAAGCTTTCGCGGTCAAAGACGAATTCGCGCGCCGGCACCCATCCGATTAGATTGTTTTCCAGCCGCGCGAGGTCACTCTCGCTCATCCGCGCCAGCCGCTTTTCCGCTTCGGCAACGCGCGCGGGTGTATGGTCCGCTTCGGCGCCTTCGCGCTTCAGCACCAGCACGTCGTAGGCGCAGAAATCGACAATGTCGAAACGCAGGGCATCGCCGCCATGTGACATCGGTGCGTGCAGGTCGGTGCGCGTCCAGTCGGTGATCGCCATGAAATTGTAGCACAGGGTCTTGATGCCGGCGGCGGCGATGGCCCTGACCGATTGCTTGTAGCTTTCGATATAGTCCCTGTAGCGGCCCGTCCGTGTCTTCACATCCTCATGCACGATGATGCTTTCCACCACGTCCCAGGTGAGACCCGCCGCTTCGATCTCCGCCTTGCGCCTGGCAATCTCCTCCGCCGGCCAGGCGCGGCCGTCGTTGAGATGATGGAGCGCACTGACGATACCGGAGGCGCCCGCCTGGCGCACATGCGCCAGCGTCACCGTGTCGTCCGGGCCGAACCAGCGCCACGTTTCCTTCATCTCAAAAGCTCCTTCAAAGTGGCTTCTGCTCCGTTTCGCCGCAGCAAATCCAGGTGGCCTGCGGTCATGCCGACCAACTCCTGCCGATGCGGCGAACCGGCTGCGAAGCCTGCCGCGTCGAATGCGGCGTCCGCGATTTCCATGGCGTTGGCACCCGAGTTGAAAATATCGGCAAGCGCGCCGTCCAGCGGATCGGTGAAGTGTCCTGACGGGAGTCCGCGCCCGCGAGCCTCGGCTGCGGCAAGCCACGCCGCCGGTGCGAGCATCAGATGCCGGATCGGCGCGCCCGATGCCAGCCGGTCGAGCGCTGCGGCGATGACACGCTGCGGCAGTTTCTGGCTGCCGTCATTGGCAATCTGCGCCGTGCGGTGTCTGATCGCGGGGTTGTCGTAGCGCCTGGCCAGTTCGGCCGTGTAAGGCGCCGGGTTCAGTCCGGCATTTGCAGGAAGGGAAGCGATCGCCTCGGTCCAGAACCGCGACACGAATTGCCGGATCAGCGGGTCGGCAAAGGCGTCGCAGACGGTTGCCTTGTTCATCAGAAGGCCGAGATAGGCGATCGAGGAGTGCGAGCCGTTCAAAAGCCTGAGCTTCATCTCCTCGAACGGCGCGACGTCCTTCACCATCTGGACCCCGAACCGCTCCCAGCCCGGGCGGCCGGAGGGGAAGTCGTCTTCGATGACCCATTGCAGGAAGGGCTCCGTCGTCACCGGCCAGGCATCGCGGGCGCCGAGCTTTTGTGAAATGCGGGCCCGGTCCTCGTCCGTCGTCGCCGGCACGATGCGGTCCACCATGCTGGAGGGGAAGGCGATTTCGCGCTCGACGAAAGCGCCCAGACCGGCATCGCGCACCGTTGCGAACGTGACGGCGAGGCGCTTCAACGTCGCGCCGTTGGCGGGAAGATTGTCGCAGGAGAGCACGGTGAACGGCTCGATCCCCGCCGCGCGACGCCGGGCGATCGCTTCGATGACAAAACCATGAACTGTCCTGGGTTGATCGGGATTTGCAAGATCCCAGGCAATGTCGGGATGCGAGAGATCGAGATTTCCCGAAGCGTCGCGCAGATAGGCTTTTTCGGTGACGGTCATCGTGACGATCCTGATGCCCGGATCCGTCATCGCGTCCAGCAGCGCAGGCGGGTTTTCAGGTGCCACTAGCGACGACAGGATCGATCCGATGACGCGCAATGTCTCGCCGGATCCATCGGCGATAGAGAGCGTGTAAAGCCCGTCTTGAGGGCCGAGCGCATCGCGTGTGCCGGGGCTGCGCAACGAAGCCCCGACAATGCCCCAGCCGGCCTCGCCGCTCACCAGGCAATCATCGACGACCACCGCCTGGTGCGCGCGATGGAAGGCGCCGAGGCCGAGATGCACGATACCGGGCCGCGTTTGTGCGCGGTCGTAGCCGGGGCACGCGACGCCGGCCGAAAGAGCGGCAAGCGTGCTGTTTGACAGGATGGCGGGCGCGCTCATGGGCTGCCCTCAAAGTGACCGAACATAGCTCCTCCTACCCGGTTCGACCCTATCTAGTGCCCAAGCCTTCTCGCGAGGTCAAGCAAAAGTCATCATACAACTGATGTTTTTTTGTATGTTGACATGACCATTAAATGATCCTACCCAATTGTCAGCCGAAGGAGGAGCGGTTGATGCAATGACCCTTGTCGCCCCGGATTTGTTGTTTCCCGCCGACCCGGCGTCCCGTGCCATTGCACGGGAACTCTATGCCGGTGTGAAGGGTCTTCCGATCGTCAGCCCGCATGGGCACACCGATCCACGCTGGTATGCCGAGAACAAGCACTTCCCGGATCCGGCACAGTTGCTGATCGTACCGGACCACTACATTTTCCGGATGCTGTTCAGCCAGGGGATACGGCTGGAAGACCTCGGCGTACCGGCGCTTGACGGCTCGCCCGTCGAAACGGACGGCCGCACGATCTGGCGTCTGTTCGCAAGGAACTATTACCTGTTTCGCGGCACGCCGACCCGGCTTTGGCTGGACTACACACTCGAAAATCTCTTCGGCATGACATCGCCGCTGACGGCCGACAATGCCGATGCCTGTTATGATGCGATCGCCGGGCATCTGGCGACCGATGCGTTCCGGCCGCGTGCCTTGTTCGAGCGCTTCAACATCGAAGTCATCTCGACGACGGATGGTGCCCTGGATGAATTGCCCTGGCACGGGATGATCCGCGACAGCGGTTGGAAGGGTCGCGTTATCCCGGCCTATCGCCCCGATTCGGTGATCGACCCGGTTTTCGAAGGTTTCCTTGAGAATCTTGAGAGGCTCGGCGGTATCAGCGGCTGCGATACGGGCCACTGGCAGGGTTATCTGGAGGCCCACCGCAACCGCCGCGCCTATTTCAAATCCTTCGGCGCGACTGCCACCGACCATGGACTTGCCTCGGCGCAGACCGCCAACCTGAGCACCGGCGAGGCCGAGGCGCTTTTCGGCAAGGTTCGTGCGGGCAGGGCAGATGAGCGCGAGCGCGCATTGTTTAGGGCGCAGATGCTGACCGAGATGGCCAAGATGAGCGCCGATGACGGGCTCGTCATGCAGATCCATCCCGGTTCGTGGCGCAATCATTCCCCTGCGATCTTCCAGAAATTCGGCCGCGACAAGGGCTTCGACATCCCGGCGCAGACGGATTATGTGCACGCGCTCAAGCCGTTGCTCGATGCCGTCGGCACGGATCCCCGCGTTTCGATCATTCTCTTCACGCTTGACGAGACGAGCTATGCCCGGGAACTGGCGCCGCTTGCCGGCGTCTATCCCGCGCTGAAGCTCGGGCCGGCATGGTGGTTCCATGACAGCCCCGAAGGCATGCGCCGCTTCCGCGAGATGACCACGGAGACCGCCGGCTTCTACAACACCGCCGGTTTCAACGACGACACGCGTGCCTTTCCCTCGATCCCCGCGCGCCACGATGTGGCCCGCCGCGTCGATTGCGCCTTCCTCGGGCGTCTCGTCGCCGAAGGCAGGCTGCGGGAGAACGAAGCGCATGACGTGGCTTACGACCTTACCTACGGCCTGGCCAAGAGGGCGTACAAACTGTGACTTTATGACAGCAACAGCGGGCACGATGCCCGCCAACTGGGAGGAGAAAATGTTGCATATCACCAAACTTTGGACCGGTGTCGCGCTTGCCTCGATGCTTTTCGTGGGGGCTGCGTCCGCGCAGACTGTCCTGAAGTCGTCCGATACGCATCCGGACGGTTACCCGACCGTAGAGGGCGTCAAACATTTCGGCGAACTCGTCAAGGAGCGGACCGCCGGACGCTATTCCGTGGAAGTCTATCATTCGGCCCAGCTCGGCGAGGAAAAGGATACGATCGAGCAGGTCCGTTCCGGCGTCATCGAGTTGAACCGCGTGTCCATGGCGCCGTTCAACGGCACGGTGAAGGAAAGCATCGTTCCGGCGCTGCCCTACATCTTCCGTTCGGAAGACCATATGCACAAGGTGATGGACGGCGCGGTCGGCGATCAGATCAAGGCAGCCTTCGAGCCGGCCGGTCTCGTGGTCCTTGCCTTCTATGATGCCGGTGCGCGTTCCTTCTACAACTCGAAGAAGCCGATCAAGACCGTCGAAGACCTCAAGGGCATGAAGTTCCGCGTCATCCAGTCCGACATCTTCGTCGACATGGCGGCCGCGCTCGGTGCCAACGCCACGCCGATGCCCTACGGCGAGGTTTACTCCTCGCTCGAGACCGGCGTCATCGAGGGTGCGGAGAACAACTTCCCCAGCTACGACACCGCCAAGCATTTCGAAGTCGCCAAATACTACTCGATGGATGAGCACACGATCCTTCCTGAAGTGTTCGTCATGAACAAGGCCGCCTTCGACAAGCTGACCCCGGAAGATCAGGAGATCTTCAAGCAGGCGGCCAAGGACAGCGTCACCAAGCAGCGCGAATTGTGGTCGGCCAAGACGGCGGAATCGCGCGCTGTGGTCGAGAAGGCCGGCGCTGAAATCAACGAAGTGGAAAAGCAGGGCTTCATTGATGCCATGAAGCCCGTCTACGAAAAGCACATTACCGAAGAGGTCCTGAAGAAACTCGTCGCCGACGTCCAGGCGGTGCAGTAAGCGCAGCGCCGGAGCCCTCCTTCGGCTTTGGCCGGGGAGGGCTCCGGCGGTCTTTTCGACAGACACGATCACGGACCCATGGTCCGACCCTTTCGAAAAAAACAGAAGGGTCAGGAGGCGCCAAAACCCATGTCCAACGAACTCAGACTAGGCCTGCCCATCCTGTCCAGGCTGAACACAGCGATCCTCTATTTTGCCGGTACGGGGCTTGTGGTCATGACGGCCATCGTCGCCTGGCAAGTCTTCTGCCGCTACGTTCTCAACGACTCGCCGAGCTGGACCGAACCCGGTGCCGTCATCCTGATGAGCTGGTTCATTTTTCTGGGCGCTGCCGTCGGCGTGCGCGAGAACAACCACATGGGCTTCGACGTGCTGCTCTACGCGCTGCCGCCGGCTGCCAAGAAGTGGCTGCGCATGATCTCCGATATCGTCATCTTCGCCTTCGGTCTCGGCATGATCTGGTACGGCAGTAATCTGGTCACGCTGACCTGGAACACGACGCTGCCAGCGCTCGGCATATCGGGCGCATGGGACTACGTGCCGTTGATGGGAGGCGGGCTCCTCATCGTGCTCTTCTCTCTCGAGCGCATCGCCGTGAGGGCGCTGGGCGCTCCGATCGACGACGCGCTTGATGAGATCGTACCGACGGAAGTCGCGGTCGAGCTCGAAAATATTCCTGACGTTCAAAAAGACGCCGCCGACTTCGTCCGGAAGGACGCTGAGTACCTCGGCAGGAAAGGGTAAGCGATGGAACTCTGGATCCTCTTTGGAACCTTTACGCTCCTGATGTTGATCGGAACGCCGATCGCGTTCTGCCTCGGCGTCTCGAGCCTTGCGACGGTTCTCTACATGGGACTGCCGCCGCTGGTCGTCTTCCAGCGCATGAATTCGGGCATGAGCGTGTTTTCCATGCTTGCGATCCCCTTCTTCATCTATTCCGGAGACTTGATGGTCCGCGGCGGTATTGCCGGACGCATCATTGCCTTCGCGGCCACCGTCGTCGGGCATCTGCGCGGCGGGCTCGGCCAGGTCAACGTCCTGACCTCCACCCTGTTCGGTGGAATTTCCGGCTCTGCAGTGGCCGAAGCGGCAGCCGTCGGCAGCATCATGATCCCGCAGATGAAGGCGCGCGGCTATGGCGCCGACTACGCGGTGAATGTTACCTCGATGGCGGCTCTGATCGCGCTGCTGTTGCCGCCTTCGCATAACATGATCATCTATTCGATCTCCGCAGGCGGCACGATTTCCATTGCCGATCTGTTCACGGCCGGCATCATCCCCGGTCTTCTGTTCGCAGCAGTGCTGATGGTGACCGCCTACATCGTTGCCCGCAAGCGCGGCTATCCGACCGAGCCTTTTCCCGGCATGATGGTGGCGCTGCATCTCTTTGCCGCCGCCATCCCCGGTCTGCTGCTCATCGCCATCATTTTTGGCGGCGTGCGCTCGGGTATCTTCACGGCGACCGAAAGCTCCTGCATCGCGGTCATCTATGCCCTGCTGATCACGGTCTTTGTGTATCGGCAGTTGAGCTGTAAGGATTTCGTGCACGCCACCATGGGCGCGGTGCGCACCACCGCCATGGTGCTCCTCATCATCGGCTGCGCGGCGGCCTTCTCGTGGCTGATGGCGTTTTTAAGGGTTCCGGCGACGCTGGTCGCCTGGATGCAGACGCTCTCAGAAAACCCCATCATGATCCTTCTGCTCCTCAACGTCCTGATGCTGGTCCTCGGCACGTTCATGGACATGGGGCCGACAATCATCATTACCACGCCGATCTTCCTGCCGATCGCCACCGCCTATGGCGTTGATCCGGTGCATTTCGGGGTGATCATGATCCTGAACTACGGGCTTGGTCTCAACACGCCGCCGGTCGGAGCCGTGCAGTTCGTGGCCTGCGCCGTCGGCAAGATATCCGTGTGGCAGGCCATGCGTTCGATCTGGCCTTTCTATGGCGCAGGTATCGCCGTGCTGATGATGGTCACGTATATTCCGTCCCTGTCGCTCTGGCTTCCGGGCGTCTTCAAGTAAGGAATGAACATGAGCGGAAATCTGACGGACGTAAGGGTCGAGCGAAAGCCGAAGCTCTTCGAGACCATTGTGCAGACGCTGCGCAGCCAGATTCTCGCCGGTGATTTCGCGGTCGGCGAAAAATTGCCGACCGAATCGCGCATGACCGGAATCTTCGGGGTCAGCCGTACGGTCGTGCGTGAAGCCGTGGCTGTGCTTGCCGCCGAAGGCCTTGTCGAGTCGCGGCACGGCGCAGGCGTCTTCGTCCTTGACCATCCGACCCGCAAGATCAGTGCCATCAGTGCCGACATGGGAGACCGGATCAGCCAGGCCGTAAATGTCCTGGAAGTGCGCATGGGCATCGAGATCGAGAGCGCCGGCCTTGCCGCCCAACGCCGCAGCCCCTCGCAGGAAGCCCGCATCCAGGAGGCATTCTTCGAGTTCGAACGGTTGCTGCACCGTGGCGAGCCGACCGGCAAAGCCGACTTCGCCTTCCATCGCGAGATCGCAGCGGCAACCAATAATCCGTTCTACGTCGAAATCCTCGACGCTCTTGGTGACCGCACCATCCCATGCGACCGCAACTCGCCGTGGTACTCGGTTGAAGTGCTTTCACGGGATTATCTGAGCGGCCTGCAGCGCGAGCACCTGCGCGTTCTGCAGGCGATTTCGGCCGGTGACGCAGATGCTGCGCGCGATGCGATGCGTGCGCATCTCCAGGCTGCAAGGGACCGCTACCGGCAGCGCCTTTCCGGCCAGCAGGCCGGCTACCACCAACGCGCGTCGACGGAGACGCAGACCTGAATCACCTGATCGAAAGCAAAATTACATGGATATTGAATACACGTCCCGCTTCGCAATAGATCCTGCCGCCGCTGCCGCGATGGGCACGGATGAACTGCGCCACAATTTCCACATCGGCAATCTCTTCGAGCCGGGCAAGATCAGCCTCACTTACACCCATTACGATCGCATGATCGTCGGCGGTGCGGTACCCCTCGGTCAGCCGTTGAAGCTGGAGGCGATCAAGCCCGCCGGAACAAAGTCCTTCCTGGAGCGCCGTGAACTCGTCGTCGTCAACATCGGCGGCGAGGGTACGGTCGTGGTCAGTGGCCAGCCGCATCGGCTTGGCACCCGGGACATGCTTTATATCGGGCTCGGTGAAGAGGTCTCCTTCTCGTCCAGCAACGCGGACACGCCTGCGAAATACTACCTGCTGTCCGCTCCGGCGCATCGCAAATGCCCGACGCAGCCCATCACGCTCAATCAGGCGAAGCGCCTCGATCTCGGCAGCCAGGAGACCTCGAACGAACGTTCCATCTTCCAGTTCACGACCACGATCGAAACGTGCCAGCTCGTCGTCGGAATGACCCAGCTCGCGAAAGGTTCGGTCTGGAACACCATGCCCGCGCACGTGCACGACCGCCGCATGGAGGCCTATCTCTATTTCGATCTCGCTGAAACGGCGCGTGTCTTCCACTTCATGGGTGAACCGTCGGAAACCCGCCATATCGTCATGGCGCACGAAGAAGCGGTTCTGTCGCCAGCCTGGTCGATCCACTCGGGATGCGGGACCTCCAACTATGCCTTCATCTGGGCAATGGTCGGCGACAATGTCGACTACACCGACGTGGACCCCGTCCGCATGGAAGAGCTGCGATGACCGATCTTTCCGCATTCAGCTTGGAGGGCAGGCGCATTGCCGTCACCGGCGCCAACACGGGCATCGGGCAGGGCATCGCCGTGGCGGTTGCGCGCGCCGGCGGCACGGTGATCGGCATCGGCCGCTCGGGGATGGACGAAACGGCAGGGCTTGTGGAGGCTGAAGGCGCAGCCTTCCTGCCCGTCAAGGCGGACATCAGCGACATGAAGGCCTCGATTGCCATGCTGAACGACCTGATGGCCGAGGGTCCTCTCGACGGGCTCGTCAACAATGCCGGCATCATCCGCCGGGCCGACAGTGTCGATTTCACCGAGGCAGACTGGGACGATGTGATGGAGGTGAACCTTAAGTCGTTGTTCTTCCTGTCGCAGGCCTTTGGTCGCAACTGCATCGCCGCAAGGCGTGCAGGGCGCATCGTCAACATAGCCTCGCTGCTTTCCTTCCAGGGCGGCATCCGCGTGCCGTCCTACACGGCGTCGAAACACGGCGTGCTCGGCATTACGCGGCTGCTTGCCAACGAATGGGCTGCAAAGGGCATCAACGTGAATGCAATTGCGCCAGGTTACATCGAGACCAACAATACCGAGGCGTTGCGCAACGATCCGGACAGGAGCAAGGCGCTTCTTGAACGCATTCCGGCCGGGCGCTGGGGCGTGGCTGGCGACATTGGCGATGCCGCGGTGTTCCTGCTGGCGCGCGCGTCCAACTACATGCACGGTGCCGTCATTCCCGTCGATGGCGGCTGGCTGGCGAGGTGACCATGATCGAGGGAAGAGACATTTTCGTGCGTGCGTCGGAGGGGGAGTGGGATACGACCCCTGACGGCAACCGGCGCCGTATCGTCTGCTATACGGACGAGCTGATGATGGTGGAGTTTGCCTTCGAGAAGGGCGGGGAGGGCTGGATGCATTCCCACCCGCACGTGCAGTCGAGTTATGTCGCCGAGGGTGCCTTCGACGTGACCATCGACGGTCGGACCGAGACGCTACGAACCGGCGACAGCTTCATCGTGCCTTCCGGCCTGCAACACGGGGTGAAGGCGCTGGAAAAGGGCCGGCTGGTCGATTGTTTCACGCCGCACCGTGAAGACTTCCTGAAGCACAGCTAGGCCTGTGGCGGCGTCCTTTGGCATGCCTCAAGCGATCCGCGCAGAACCGAATCCCGGCGCCGAGCGGGGGCCATCTTTCCACCTCAGAAATCAAAGAGGTCGCAAACTGGTCCAGTTGGCGCGTGCTGTGGCGCGGTTAGTCCCCAATCATGATCGGGTCTGCAGAGAACGGCACGGATGCCTCAAGCTGCCATGGGCCACCAAGATATGCCCACAGGTCAAGGCCGACGATCTTGATGGAGCCAGGCTCGCAAGCCTCCACGAGTTCCCTGTGAAGGCTGTCTGCAACAACCTTGGAGACCTTGTTCTGAACGGTGATGTGCGGTTGCCACTTTTGCATATCCTGCGAACCGAGCCAGGCAATGAACGCCTCTTTCAATTCGGCGCGCACGGTTTGGAGAGGCGGGCTGGCGATCGTGAAGGCAACGCCTGCGCCGAGATGGCGGACGCTGCTTACAGCGGCGGTGAAAGTGCTGTGCTGTTTAGCGACGGCGCCGAGTGTTTGTTCGATTTGCCGGATGTATTCTCCGGGAAGCCGATGAAACATCGTGAGGTGTGCCTTGAGCAAATTTCGATCTGGCGGGAAGTGTTTCGTGCGCAACAGATCGAACGGCTCCAAATCCTGATTGTCGATTCGTGCGGTTACGATGAGAGGTTTGCGTGTCTTCACGGTTGTCTGCCATCCGGTAAACTGACGCGGCACGCTCGACAATTGCCATCCGGTCATATGCCGGGAAGGTCCATGCCTTGATCGCGTACCGCGTCGATCCAGTCGTACAAGGAACGGTTCCTGCGCCGTAAGGTTCCGAAATGCGGCAAGATCGAACTCGCTGCCGTTCATTTGGACTTTGTGGATTGTTCGCAGCCGTTTCAAGCGATTTCGTCAAGGATGTTCGCTTGCGCGTCACGCATATGAGCGGCGGCTTCCGGTGGGACGATGACCTCAACGTCGCTCCGACCGACGGCAATCATGTCGAATATTCTTGTGAACTTGACGGTGAACTCTTCGAGATTATTGCGTCAGCTGCAATTATGAACTGTGAAACTCGGCCGTTCTCAACGGCGGCCGACTGTAGCACCTTCGGGGTGCGGATTGGGAATGAACCCGTCCAAAATTTCGCAGGAGCACACCATGAAACTTTATCATCACCCACTTTCGGGTCACGCGCACCGGGCTCGCCTGTTCGTTTCACTGCTTGGCTTGCCCCACGAACTGGTCGAGGTCGACCTGAAGTCCGGCGCGCACAAGAAGCCGGAATTTCTGAAGCTGAACCCGTTCGGCCAGGTGCCAGTGCTGGAGGACGATGGTGTCGTCGTCTCTGACTCGAACGCCATCCTGGTTTACCTTGCGAAGAAAGCGGCCCGCACCGATTGGCTTCCGGAAGATGCAGAAGGCGCCGCCGCCGTCCAGCGCTGGCTGTCGGTTGCCGCCGGTGAAGTGGCTTATGGTCCCGCAGCGGCAAGGCTGATCACCGTCTTCGGCGCTCCGTATAATCCCGAAGAGGTTATCGGCCGCGCCCATGCACTGTTGAACAAGCTCGAAAGCCACCTGACCGATCGTCAATGGCTTGCCGGCAATGGGCCGACGATCGCGGATGTTGCGATCTACAGCTACGTGGCCCGGGCGCCGGAAGGGAACGTCGATCTGTCCGCCTATCCTGCGGTCGACGCATTTCTCCGCCGTATCGAAGCGCTGCCGGGCTTCGTTGCCTTCGCTCAAACGCCGGCCGGCCTTGCCGCCTGACGTCCTGATCCGGGCGTGCGGCTGCGTGCGCCCGATCCATTTGTTTCAGGGAGATGGAAATGAGCGAGATTTTGAAGACGTTGCCGGTATGGCACGAGGGCGAGACGTTGCTTCAGCAGAAGGTGGGCGTCGCCGAGCGCATGGCTTCTGTCGGCCAGCGCGTTATCCGCGACTTCATGCCCGATCAACATCGCGATTTTTACGCTCAGCTGCCATTCATCGTTGTGGGCAGTGTCGATAGCCGTGGCGATGCCTGGGCGACCTTTCTCGAGGGCCCGTCCGGCTTCATGTCCTCTCCTTCGTCAACCGTCCTGAACATCGCGGCGAAAAGACATGCCAGCGATCCCGCCAGCGCTGGCATGTCTGAGGGCCAGCCAATCGGTCTTCTCGGCATGGAGATGCACACCCGGCGCCGCAATCGCATGAACGGTGTTGTCTCCAGTTCACCGAAAGGCTTTGGTGTCGATGTCGACCAAAGCTTCGGAAACTGCCCGCGTTACATCCAGCTGCGTGATTTTGAGTTCGTTCGCGATCCGGGAGAGGCCTTTTCCGGCACCGTCGAAGACCTGCCCGAACTCGATGATGCTGCACGTTCGATGATCGCGGCGGCAGATGCGTTTTTCGTATCGTCTTATGCCGATCGCGACGATCGGCGCCAGGTTGACGTGTCGCATCGCGGCGGTAAGGCTGGCTTCGTTCGTGTTGCAGATGACGGGACGCTGACCATTCCGGACTTCGACGGAAACCTCTTCTTCTCAACGCTCGGCAACATCCTTTTGAACGGCAAGGCCGGGCTTCTCTTCGTCGATTATGCAAACGGCGACATGCTGCAGATGACCGGTGACGCCGAAATCATTCTGGACTCACCGGAGATTGCGGCCTTCCAGGGCGCCGAACGGCTGTGGACGTTCAAGGCCCACCGGATCGTGCGCCGGCGCAACGCGCTGGCGCTGCGCTGGTCCTTCCGGGAAGACGGCTGGTCTGCGAATGCGTTGATGACCGGCGACTGGGCGCAGGCTGCTGACCGGCTGCGTGCTGCGGAACTCGCCCATCGGTGGCGCGGCCTGACGGTGACGAAGATCGTTGAGGAAAGCGCATCCATCCGCTCGTTTCACCTGCAGCCAAAGGATGGTGCAGGATTGCTGCCGCACATTGCCGGGCAACATCTGCCGATCCGCCTGACCGTTCCGGGCGTCGAAAAGCCGGTTATCCGGACCTACACTTTGTCGGCCGCCCCGTCGGACGGGGTTTACCGCATCAGCGTCAAGCGCGACGGCCTTGTGTCGCAGCATCTGCACGACACCATCCGCATCGGTGACACGATCGAGGCGCGGGCGCCGGCCGGCGCTTTCACCCTGGACGCCGGCGCCACCCGCCCGGCTGTGCTGCTTGCGGGCGGCGTGGGGATCACGCCCATGCTCGCCATGCTGCGCCACGTTGTCTACGAAGGCCTTCGCAAGCAACGCATCCGGCCGATCATCCTTTTCCATGCGGCGCGGTCCAAGCAGGAGCGGCCGTTCGACAGGGAAATCGCCGAGCTTGTCAATGCGGGGCAGGGCGCCGTCAGGCTTATCCGGGTTTTGAGCGACGTCGATGGTGCGCAAGAAGGCGCTGACTACGACGCCAAAGGGCGCATCGACATGGCGCTGCTGTCCCGTCACCTGCCGCTGAACGATTATGATTTCTACGTCTGCGGGCCGCCGCAGTTCACCCAGTCCCTATACGACGGCTTGCGAGCCTATAACATCGCAGATGGCCGTATCCATGCGGAGGCGTTTGGCCCTTCATCGTTGAAGCGAACGCTCGACGCCGGCGTGGCCGCGCCGGCCCGCCGGCCGCCATCGAGAAAGCCGGTGTCCGTCGCGTTCATGGGGTCGATGAAGGAAGCACGCTGGACGCCTGATTCCGGCACGCTGCTGGAACTTGCGGAAGCGCGGGGCCTGAACCCGGAATTCAGTTGCCGGGAAGGCAGCTGCGGGACCTGCCGCACAAAGCTCGCCAAGGGTGCGGTGACCTACATCAAGGAGCCAACGGCTGCGATCGCCGAAGGCGAAGTGCTGCTCTGCTCGGCTGTTCCTGCCGAGCAGGAGACCGACGAGGAAAACCGCATCCAGCTTGAACTCTGACGCATCTCATTGATGCGTCTGGGCCAAGAGTATCTTCCTCTTTATCGAGGTTCATCATCACACAAAACCGGAGCATCGTTTCCGTCACCAAAGGGAGCGCCCCTCCCATCCCTTTTACCCGCTCACAAGGAGTTAACCCATGACCCGTCCGCCGCTTCCCCCTTTCAATGAACAGACTGCCATCGAGAAGGTCCGCCTGGCCGAAGATGGCTGGAACAGCCGTGATGCCGCCAAGGTGGCGCTCGCCTATACACTCGACACACGCTGGCGCAATCGCGCCGAGTTTGTGACCAGCCGTGCCGAGGCCGAAGCCTTCCTGACGCGCAAATGGAACCGGGAGCTTGAATACCGGCTGATCAAGGAGATTTGGGCCTTCCAGGGCAATCGTATCGCCGTCCGCTATGCCTACGAATACCGCGACGACAGCGGCCAGTGGTTTCGTGCCTATGGCAACGAGAACTGGGAGTTCGCCGAGGACGGGCTGATGCGGGCGCGCCACGCAAGCATCAATGAACACCCGATCACTGAAGCGGAGCGCAGGTTCCGCTGGCCGCTCGGACGCCGGCCGGATGATCATCCGGGCCTGAGCGACTTTGGCTTCTAGGTAAGACCCGGATTTTCAGAGGTCGCCGCCATGGCAGGATTCAAGCTCGATGCGCGGGCACGGTTGTCGATTGAGCTCGCGCTCATCGCCGCCAGCGGTAATGGCGCTCTCACCCGGCAACAGGAGAACGATGCAAAAGTGCTGGGCATGACCGGAGCGGAGATCGACATGGCGCGCAGCGGCTCAAGCTTCGATTTCCAGCTATCCAGGGCGATCGCCTTCGCGCTCGCGACAAACGAAGAACAGCGTACGCGCGCCATCAAAGCGGGGCTCGGTGCTCAAGTCTGCGCGGAGATTGAAAATATGGCCGCGTCGTACATCGATCGTTCTTTGCTGAAATCGGGCTAGGCCTCCGGACGGCTTTGTCCCATGTCATTGCGATCAATCGACACAGTCTTGCGAGACGTGTGTCGATTGATACAAACTCGTGCACAATGGCAGTGCTCGGGCGACTTGGGGGATGCAATGGATCGATGGCAGGCAATGCGGATTTTCGCAAAGGTTGCGGAGACGGAGAGCTTTGCGGACACCGCGCGCCATATGAATATGAGCGCGCCGGCGGTGACGCGTGCCATCGCGGCGCTTGAGGATCTCATCGGCGCACGTTTGTTCGTCCGCACGACGCGCTCGGTGAAGATGACTGAGGCAGGGACACGGTATTTCGAGGATTGCCGCCGGATATTGGCGGATATCGCCGAGGCAGAAGCTGCGGCCGGCGGCTCCTATGCCACACCGACCGGAACCCTGGCAATCACGGCATCCGCGCTGTTTGGGCAGATGTACGTGTTGCCTATCGTGACCGAGTTTTTGAATGCTTATCCGGCCATCCGCGCCAGGACGCTGTTTATCGATCGCCCCGTCAACATCGTCGAAGAAGGGGTGGATGTCGCCGTACGCATCGGCCATCTTCCTGATTCGGGTTTTACAGCCATCAAGGTCGGAACCGTTCGGCACGTCATATGCGGATCTCCGGGCTATCTCGACCGGCATGGCGTGCCAAGCACGCCTGCGGACCTGAAGAACCATCGGATTGCGGCTTCAACGAGCGCCTGGGCATCGCCGGAATGGCGCTTTGCAAACGACCATCGCGTGACGATCGACCCCGTACTTCAGTGCAATACCAACCAGGCAACGATAGCGACGGCCCGGGCAGGGTGGGGGTTGACCAGGGCCCTGCATTATCAGATCGGCCCAGCCCTCCTTGCGGGAGAGCTGCAGATCGTTCTCAGCGATTATGAAGAGCCGCCAATGCCGATCCATATCCTTCATCCGGAAGGCCGGCATGCACCGGCCAAGGTTCGGGCCTTCGTTGATATGGCAGCGGCGCGTCTGCGCGAAAACCGGTTGCTGAACTAGGCTCAGGCCTCATTAATTAAGCTCTTCCCCATTTGATGTCGTTTTGATTCACTCCTGGCAGGAGGATTTGCCATGAGTGATTTGTTTTTTCTGACACCATCACAG
>JAESFK010000133.1_pt1 | contig 24404 bp, 23 predicted proteins | sample 9269391 | NCBI WGS metagenome assembly JAESFK01 (sample SAMN14506231, study PRJNA617097) | algae metagenome | isolation source: Drouetiella hepatica UHER 2000/2452 and co-occurring heterotrophs from... | place: Slovakia: Slovak Paradise National Park, Hrabusice, Kosice Region | collected 2000-01-01
TGGAGATCGAGGCGGTGAGCTTGCGCAACGCCTGGCTCATCAGGCGGGCGTGCAGGCCCGGCAGAGAGTCACCCATCTCGCCTTCGAGTTCGGCGCGCGGCACGAGGGCGGCCACCGAGTCGATCACCAGCACGTCGATGGCGCCGGAGCGCACCAGCGTGTCGGCGATTTCGAGCGCCTGCTCGCCGGCGTCGGGCTGCGAGATCAGCAGGTTGCCGATGTCGACGCCCAGCTTCTTGGCATAGCCCGGATCGAGGGCATGCTCGGCGTCGATGAAGGCGCAGGAGCCGCTTTTCTTCTGAGCCTCGGCGATGACGTGCAGCGCCAGCGTCGTCTTGCCCGAGCTTTCCGGACCGTAGATCTCGACGATGCGACCCTTGGGCAAGCCGCCGATGCCCAGCGCGATGTCGAGGCCCAGCGAGCCGCTCGAGATCGATTCGATTTCCAGCGCCTCGCGCTGGCCCAGCTTCATGATGGAACCCTTGCCGAAGGCGCGCTCGATCTGGGCGAGAGCGGCGTCCAGCGCCTTGTTCTTGCTTTCCATGCCTTCTTTTTCGACCACCTTGAGCATCGCCGACATTGGCTTTCTCCTTCTTCCCATGCCCCTGTCAGGAGCAGCAATGCGGATAAGTCCGCCGCAGGTTCGAATGTCTGCTAGCGCCAATGTACCCATTTTGTTCCATCTGGCAATGGAGCAAATAACCCTCTGATAAAACTAATGTTCTTGACACAAGTTCTAGATACGTTCCCGGACGCAACCTGTGGATAATCCCTCGCACGAACATCCTCTTCCGTTCGCTCATCCGCCGATCCAGCGCGCCACGGCAATGTAGAGAGGGATGCCCAGCAGGAGGTTGAAGGGGAAGGTCACGCCGAGCGAGAGCGTGAGGGGGATCGCCGCATTGGCGCTCGGCAGGGCGAGCCGCATCGCCGCCGGGACCGCAATGTAGGAGGCCGACGCGGCGAGCGTGATGAAGACCGCAATGCCTCCGGTCGACAGTCCGATCCAGGGCGCCAGGAGCGCCGCACACATGCCGCCGATCAGCGGTATGACGACGGCGAACACCGCGAGCCGGAGGGACAGCACCCGCCGTTCGTCACGCAGGCCCCGGCCGGCCACCAGCCCCATGTCGAGCAGGAACAGGCAGAGGAAGCCGGGAAAGGCATCGACCAGGAAAGGCTTCATCAGCACCTGTCCCCGGTCGCCGGTGACGATGCCGATCAGGAAGGAGCCGAGCAGCATGACGACCGCGCCGTTCAGCAGGATCTCGCGGACCAACTCGCTTCCCCGCCCCTGCGCTTGTCCGCCCCGCGCGAGGAAAAGTGCACTCAGGATCGCCGGCGTCTCCATCGCCGCGGCGACGGCGATCATGTAGCCCTCGAACGGGATGCCGAGCTGACCGAGGGCGCTGGTGACGGCGACCAGCGTGACGGCAGAGATCGAGCCGTAGTGCGCGGCCACCGATGCCGCGTCGGGAACCGAGAGCCGCGTGGCGGCGCGCAGCAACGCGAAGGCCACGAACGGAATGGCGAAGGACAGCATCACGCCCGCCGCCAGCGCGGCGGCCAGGGTCGCGGAGAGTCCATGATGAGCGACCTCGACGCCGCCGCGAAAACCGATCGACATCATCAGATAGAGCGACAGCAGCTTTGCCACCGACCCGGGAATCGAGAGGTCGGAGCGGGCAAGGCTGAGGGCGGCGCCGAGCACGAAGAACAGCACCATCGGCGACAGGATGTTCTGGCCGGCGAGATCGAAGAAGGACATGGGGCCTCGGCGTTTCGGTGCCCTCCCTTAGGCGCTGGCGCCTTGAGCGGGAAATTGATAGTTGGCGACGGATTCTTCAGGAAAATTGATAAGTCATGGCCCGGCTGCACAACCTCGACGTCGATCTCCTGCGCGCCTTCGTGACGGTTGCCGACCTCGGCAGCTTCACGCGCGCCGCCGAAACGCTGCTGCGCCGGCAGTCCACCCTCAGCCTCCAGATCAAGCGTCTCGAGGACGGACTCGGCAAACGCCTGCTCGACCGCGCGACGCGGCATGTCCGCCTGACAGCGGACGGCGCCGCCCTCCTGCCTCATGCCCGCCAGATGCTCGAATTGAACGACCGGCTGGTCGCCAGCCTGTCGCAGCCCACGCTGGCCGGGACCGTGCGGCTTGGAACGCCGGAGGACTTTGCGACCAGCTACCTGCCGCAGGTCCTGGCGCGGTTCGCCCAAGCCTACCCCGCCGTGCAGCTCGAAGTGACGTGTGATCTCACGCTTACCCTGGTCGAGCGCTTCCGCGAGGGCGCGTTCGACCTCGTGCTGGTCAAGCGCGAGCCCGAACGCTCCAACCGGGGCGTCCGCGTATGGCGCGAGCCGCTGGTGTGGGTCGCTGCCGGTCAACTGGTGCTGCCCGAAGAGGAGCCGCTGCCCCTCGTCGTCTCACCGCCACCTTGCGTCTATCGCAAGCGCGCCACGGATAGCCTGAACCGCGCGCGCCGCCGCTGGCGGATTGCGTACAGCTGTGCGTCGCTGGCCGGCCAGCACGCCGCCGTGAAGGCCGGCCTCGGTGTGACGGTTCTGCCCAAGGACATGGTCCCTTCCGGGCTCACCGTGATGGAACGGCGCTCGATGCTGCCCGATCTGCACGACACAGAGATCGCCCTGCTCGCCGCGCGCAGCCTGGGTGCCCCGGCCCGCCGCCTGCACGACCATATCGTGCGCTCCCTGGAAGACGTCGGCAGAATCTGACGGAGTTGTCTTGAGGCACGCCTATCTGGGTCCAAGCAGCCCGGCCGTCCTCAGCCTGGCGATGCCCGCTGCGTCATAGCCGATCTCGGACAGCACCTCGTCATTGTGCTGGCCGATCTCCGGCGGATTGGAGACCAGCGGCGGCCGCCAGCCCATCATCTGGAAGGGCAGCAGCGGCAGGCGGGTCTGCACGCCGCCCGGCAAGGTGGTCGGCGCCAGCGAGCCGTTGGCCAGAAGGTGCGGATGGTCGAACAGGTCCTGCGGCCGGGCGACGGGCGCGAAGGAGATGTCGGCGTCGAGGCACATCTGCTCGAGTGCCTCCTTGGTGTAGGCCTTGAACACCGCGGCGACCTTCGGCACCAGCCACGGCCGCGCCTCGATGCGGAGGTTGTTGGTGGCGAGCTTGGCGTCGGCCGCCAGCTCGGGCTGCTTGAAGAACTCGCAAAAACGCTTCCACTGGCCGTCGCTGGTGATGCCGATGAAGACCTGCAGATCGTCGGCGGTGTTGAAGATCTCGTAGACCGCCCACGAACTCACCCGCTCCGGCATCGGCGGCGGCGCCGCGCCGTTGATCGCCGTGATCGCGAGGTGCTGGCCCATCAGGAAGACGACCGATTCGAACAGAGCGCTCTCGACCAGACCTCCCTTCCCCGTCCGGTCGCGCTGCTTCAGCGCCAGCACGGTGCCGAAGGCGCCGAACATGCCGCCCACGATGTCGATCACCGAAGTGCCCGCCCGCAACGGCCGGCCGCTGGGGCCGGTCATGTAGGCGAGCCCGCCCATCATCTGCACGACCTCGTCGAGCGCCGGACGCTTCTCGTAGGGCCCCGGCAGGAAGCCCTTCAACGCGCAATAGACGAGTCGCGGGTTGATCTTCTCGAGGTCCGCCGGGCCCAGCTTGCGCTTGGCCATCGAGCCGGGCGCAAAGTTCTCGATCAGCACGTCGGCCTTTTCGAGCAGCTTCACCAGCACCTTGCGGCCCTCGGGCGAATCGGCGTCGAGCGCCAGGCTCTTCTTGTTGCGATTGAAGTAGCCGAAGAAGCCCGCGCCGAAGCCGCGCAGCTTGCGCGTACGGTCGCCGTCGAGCGGTTCGACCTTGATCACCTCGGCACCGAGGTCGGCCAGGATCATGCCGCAGGACGGACCCAGGATGGTGTGGGTGAGTTCGACGACGCGGATGCCCTTGAGAGGCGGTTCAAACGATGAGGTCATGCCCCATCAGATACCTCAGCCCGCCGGGGCGAGCCACGTGTCGATATCCTTGGTGAGAGGCAGGCCGGCCGCCTCGGCGAGGACACGATGCCCCACGCCGGCGCCGACCATGAAGGCCTCCTGGTGCGGCAGCGCGTTGGCCTTGAGCATCGCGCGGATGGCCGGCCCGTCATGACCCCAGCCCACAGCCTCGACCTTGCCGTCGAAGGCGCGGTTGAGGATCGCCAGGAATCCGGCGCGTTCCTCGTCGGACAGGCCCGGCACGGCGTCGATGTCGCCCAGCACGAACAGCCGACCCCGGAACTTCGCCACCAGGGCCGCCACTGAATTGCGCGGCTCGACGATGATTTCGCGGTTCGGACCGCGGCGGACGCGGGCGGCCAGCGACAGCGGGATCACGGCGGCACCCAGATGTGCGCCCGAATCCATCAGGGCCGAGGTGAGTTCACGATAGGTGATCCCAAGCCGCTCGGCCCGCTTGAGCCGCATCATCGCCACTTCGGGCTTGGGCGTCTTCCAGGCCTTGGCGGCGGCGCGACGCCACACCCAGGCCTCCCAGGACATGTCGAAGGTCGGCCCGTTATTGTGCCCGATGCCGGGCCGGCGCAGCAGGGACTCGACATTTGCATGTCGGGCCGCAAGACGGTCGAAACGATCACCCATTGGGCCTATTCTAGAGCAGTTCGGGCGAAGGTAAAACGCGCTATACGAACGCCAATGACCTCATGCTGAGGAGCGAGCGCAGCGAGCGTCTCGAAGCATGGGAACGAGCACTTCGCTTGTCGCCCACCCTTCGAGACGCGGCCCTTCCGGGCCGCTCCTCAGGGTGAGGTCCAGGTCAGGTGAGGAGCGAGGCGTGGACGATTTTCAGGTCGATGTACTGGTGGTAGGTGCGGGCAATGCCGCGGCGTGCGCAGCCCTGGCAGCGCGCGAGACGGGCGCCTCGGTCGCCATGCTGGAGGCGGCTCCCGAGGCCGAGCGCGGCGGCAACAGCACCTACACCGCCGGCGCCATGCGCGTGGTTTTCCACGGCGTCGACGACCTGATGCAGCTCTACGACCTCACCGAGGACGAGAAGCGCGACGTCGATTTCGGCAGCTACACCGCCGACCAGTATCTCGACGACATGGGCCGGGTGACCAACTACCGCTGCGACCCGGAACTGACCGACATCCTGATCGGACGCTCCTTCGAGACCATGAAGTGGATGCGCTCCAAGGGCGTGCGCTTCCAGCCCTCCTACGGCCGCCAGGCCTTCAAGGTGAACGGCAAGTACAAGTTCTGGGGCGGCCTCGCGGTCGAGGCCTGGGGCGGCGGGCCGGGCCTGGTCGACCTCGAGCACAAGGCGGCCGTGAAGGCCGGCATCCCCATCCACTACGAGACGGCGGCGGTGTCGTTGATCGAGGAAGACGGCGTCGTGCGCGGCGTGATCGCCCGCCACAAGGGCCGCAAGGTGCGGATCGGCGCCAAGGCGGTCGTGCTGGCCTGCGGCGGCTTCGAGAGCAACGCCGAGATGCGCACACGCTATCTCGGCCCGACCTGGGACCTCGCCAAGGTGCGCGGCACGCGGTTCAACACCGGCGCCGGCATCAACATGGCGCTGGCGATCGGCGCCAAGCCACACGGCAACTGGTCGGGCGGCCATGCCGTCGGCTGGGACATGAACGCGCCGGAGTTCGGCGACCTCGATGTCGGCGACAATTTCCAGAAGCACTCCTACCCGCTCGGCATCATGGTGAACGCCAACGGACTGCGCTTCGTCGACGAGGGCGCGGACTTCCGCAACTACACCTACGCCAAGTACGGCGCGGTGATCCTGGCGCAGCCGCAGCAGTTCGCGTGGCAGATCTTCGACTCGAAGGTGCTCGACAAGCTGCGCGACGAGTACCGCATCAAGCGCATGACCAAGGTCCGCGCCGACACGATCGAGGAGCTGGCGAAGAAGCTGGAAGGCGTCGACGAGCAGCAGTTCCTGAAGACCATCAAGGAATGGAACGCCGCGGTGATGACCGAGGTGCCGTTCAACCCGGCGATCAAGGATGGCCGCGGCACGCGCGGCCTTGCCGTACCGAAGACGAACTGGGCCAACACGATCGACCAGGGTCCGTTCGAGGCCTACGCCGTGACCTGCGGCCTCACCTTCACCTTCGGCGGGCTGAAGATCAGCAACGAGGGCGAGGTCGAAAACACCGACGGCCACGCGATCCCCGGCCTGTTCGCCGCGGGCGAGCTGGTCGGCGGGCTGTTCTATCACAACTATCCCGGCGGCACCGGCCTGGTCTCCGGCGCGGTGCTGGGCAAGCTCGCGGGCGATGGCGCCGGCCGCTACGTCGCGGGGAAGAACTGAGCCCCGCTTGCCGCCCGACGGAATTGGCCCCAAGGTCCCGTCAAACTGAGGTTGCGCGACGCGGATGAACCGCGCGCGTACAGGAGGAAGAAGCATGCTCCCCATCACCCGTCGCCAGGCCCTGGCGCTCGGCGGTTCGTCCCTGCTGGCGCCGTCTGCCGCGCACGCTCAGGCGGCCTGGCCGACCGGTCCGGTGACCTTCGTCGTCGGCTACGCCGCCGGCGGCAGCACGGACATCAACGCCCGCGAGCTGGCGCACGTCATGACTCCGGTCATCGGCCAGCAGATCATCATCGAGAACAAGGGCGGCGCCGCCGGCTCGATCGGCCTGCGCGCCGTCGCGAACGCCAAACCAGACGGACAGACACTGTTCGTCGCCGTCGGCACCAACGTGATCATCAATCCGTACGTGCAGAAGGGCATGATCGACACTCTCGCCTCTCTGGCCCCGATCTGCCAGATCACGGACTACCAGTACGTGCTGGTCGTGGGCAACAAGGTGCCGGTGAAGGATGCGGCCGAGCTGGTGGCAATGGCCAAGAAGGATCCCGAGAAGCTCACTTTCTCCTCGTCGGGTGTGGGCGGCAACAACCACCTCGCCGGCGCGCTGTTCGCGGAAGCGGCCGGAATCAAGATCACGCACGTGCCCTACAAGGGCACGGGACCGGCGGTGGCCGACGTGATCAGCGGCCAGATCACCATGAACTTCTCGTCGCTGCCGCCGGCAGTGTCCCAGGTGAAGGGCGGCAACCTCAAGGCACTGGCGGTGACCGGCAACAAGCGCGTCAGTTCCATGCCGGACGTGCCGACCCTGAAGGAACAGGGGATCGATGTCGTCGTCACCAGCTGGCAGGGCCTGTTCGCCCCGGCCAAAACACCGCCCGACATTCTCGACAGGATCGACAAGGCGACCAAGGAAGCGATGAAGAACCCCAAGTGGCAGGAGGCGCTGGCGCGCGACGGGCTGGAGATGCCGCCCGAACGCACCCGCGCGCAGTTCGCCAAGTTCGTCGCCGAGGAGCACGCCTTCTGGGGCAAGAAGCTGCGCGAGCTCAACGTCCAGATGGAATAGCGGTCGCGGACCGCATCACTCCGGCGTCCGTGCCGGCGCCTGCCTGCGCCGCCTCTCCTCGCCCAGGGCCCTGAGGCGCTCGACATCCTCAGGCTTCACGCGCCCATAGCGCGGGCGCCAGTCGTCGTCGGACGGCCAGCGCACATCCGACCGCCGTGTGGTGCGCGGCGCGTCGGCATCGCGCAGGAGACCGAGCGCCTGCCCCGCGATCGTGCGCTGAAGGTCCTGCCGCCAGGGCGGGCCACATGGGTTCCCCAGCGGGAAATCCGTGAACAGGAAGCGCGGCACGCCACAATATTCGACGATGTCGAGGGCGGAGCCGACGATCACGGTCGGCATTCCGTTGGCTTCGAGATGGCGGGCGACCAAACTCACGGTTTGGTGGCAGACGGGTCAAAGCGGCGACAGCAACGCCGCATCGGCCCCGTCGGCGCGCAATCGCGCCAGGACCTGCGGCGCATCGATCTCCATCGTCTTGCGCTGGCTGTATTCGGTGGGCACGCCATGAAACCGCGCCGCCACACTGCCGACCATGCCCCCCTCCGCCCAGTGCTGGACGGCCGCGATCGGCAGGAAGCTGGCCCGGTCGTCGGTATGGGTCGATTCCTTGTCCCAGGCGAGGTTGCCTGTGAAGAGTTTGGCCGGCGGCGGCGAGATCGCGTCCGACCAGACCTGCCGCTTGCCGGACGCATCGCGATTGCCGAGGTCGGGCGGACTTGCCGTCGTGACGAGACCGATCCTCGCCTCGGACAAGGGCCTGGCGAGAGGCGCGAACGGCACCGTGTCGAAGCGCGACCAGACGTAATCGGACGGGTAGCCGAGCGCACGATAGTAGTCCCTCGTGCGATCGATGTAGCGGACGGTCTCGGTCATCGTTTCCACCGGCTTCTGTTGCTGCCGCCAGCCTAGCCGCGTTTGGGCACCATGCAAAAGCCCTGGGCCTCGATGCCCAGCGCAGGATTGAACTTCGAGCGGAAGTTCTCCATCGCGATCGCGGCCGTCAGCTCGACGATCTGCGCGTCGCTGTAGTGGGACTTCAGGTCAGCGACCAGCGCATCGTCGACCTTCCGGTCGGTATAGGTAATGCGCTCGGCATATTCGAGCGCCAGCCGCTCGGCTTCGCTGAAGAGCGTGCTGTCGCGCCAGGTCGTGACCTCGGCCAGCTTCTCCATCCCGCCTTCCGTCGTTTCCAGCACACGGCTGGAATTGATGTCGATTCAAAACGGGCAGCCGTTGATCGCGGCGACGCGCACGTACAGGAGTGCGGGCAGGCCCCTTGGCAGGAGGCCGGACTCCTCGATCGACTGGCCGAGCATGCCGGCCGCCTTCAGGATCGGCGGGCAATGCGCCATGACCTTGGTCGGATTCAGAAGGCCGCCGAACATCTCGCGCTGCCGGTCGAAAGCCAGCTTCAGGATGGGATCGCCGCCATCCTCCTCGATCTCGCTGACACGGGGCATGAAACTCGCCTCCTCGTTGCTGGGGGCGGACACCATAACGTCCGGGTCCGGCGCGGCGCGACGGACATCTTCTCATATCCGCATGAGGTCGCCGAAGGCCCGACGGCATTCGCGATATCGCCCCAGCAGGCTATTGAAATGTGCCTTCCGCGAGCACCGGCGAGCAATATTGTTACGCCAACGGCCACCACGACCCAGGATTCCGGGGGTGCGACATTCAGTTCAATTGTTTCGTTTATTTCGGTTGTTTCGTTTAGTTGCCATGAGCCCGGGTTTTTCCAGCGGCCGGCCAGGACCGATGAAGGTCGGGCCGAACGATCAACCAGAAGACAAGGGTGGAGGCGACCGCACAGGCGAGCACGAACGACAACAGCACCGCGAGATTGGCCAGCAGGTCCAGCCAGGCCGGGTCGGCGGCATCCCCCTCGAAACCGGTGAGGCCGGCGAAGAGAGCGACGAAGAACGCCCCCAGCTCGAGGCCCAGGAACAGATAGGCCCGCAGCCCGTCCCAGTGTCTGCGTCGCATCACCAGGTATGACGGCAGACCGATCAGCAGCGCGAATGGATAGGAGATGTATCCGGCAAACGCCGCATAGCCCAGCGTCTGGAAGTCTCCACCGGCGGCGAGCATCGCTCCCGCCAGGATCACCGCCGGCACCATCGGCGCGACCACGAACGCCGCCACCGTGCGGTGCGACTTCGTGCGCGCGGATGGCATGCCGGATCAGAAGCCCAGCGCCTTGGCCTGCACGACGCCCTCGATGCCGACGATCTTGCCCATCAGCTCGGGGGAGATCGGCTGGTCGACCTGGACCAGCGCGATGGCCGATCCGCCCGGCTTGTCGCGGCCGAGATGGAAGGTGGCGATGTTGACCTTGCCCTCGCCCAGCAGCGTGCCGAGGCGGCCGATGAAGCCCGGCTTGTCGTCGTTGGTGATGTAGAGCATGTGCGGCGCGAACTCGGCGTCGATCTCGATGCCCTTGATCTCGACGATGCGCGGATGCTTGCCGCCGAACAGCGTACCCGTAACCGAGCGCGTGTACTTCTCGGTCGTGACCGAGAGGCGGATCATCGAGTTGTAGTCGGTCTCGCGCTCGTGCTTGACCTCGGCCACCTCGATGCCGCGCTCGCGGGCGATGACCGGCGCGTTGACCATGTTGACCGACGTGAGCTGCGGTCGCAGCACGCCCATCAGCGCCACCTGGGTCAGCGGCTTGACGTTGAGCTTCGCCACCTGGCCCTCGTACTCGATCGAGACGGCCTTGATGTCGGTGTCGGTGAGCTGGCCCGCGAACGAGCCCAGCTTCTCGGCGAGGTCAAGGTACGGCGCCAGCTTGGGCGCATCCTCGGCCGAGACGTTCGGCATGTTGAGCGAATTGGTGACCGCGCCGGTCAGCAGATAGTCGGCCATCTGCTCGGCGACCTGCAGGGCCACGTTCTCCTGCGCCTCGACGGTCGAGGCGCCGAGATGCGGCGTGCAGACGAGGTTCGGCGCGCCGAACAGGACGTTCGACTTGGCCGGCTCCTCGACGAACACGTCGAAGCCCGCGCCCGCGATGTGACCCGAGACCAGCAGGTCGCGGACGGCCAGCTCGTCGACCAGGCCGCCGCGCGCGCAGTTGACGATGCGCACGCCCTTCTTGGTCTTCATCAGGTTGGCGCGGGAGAGGATGTTCTTGGTCTGCTCGGTGAGCGGCGTGTGCACCGTGATGAAGTCGGCGCGGGCCAGCACCTGCTCCAGCGTTGCCTTTTCGACGCCAAGCTCGGCGGCGCGCTGGTCGCTCAGGAACGGGTCGTAGGCCACGACGCGCATCTTCAGGCCGATGGCGCGCTCGGCGACGATCGAGCCGATGTTGCCGCAGCCGATCAGGCCCAGCGTCTTGAAGCTGAGCTCGGTGCCCATGAACTTGTTCTTTTCCCACTTGCCGGCCTGGGTGCTGGCATTGGCCTCCGGCACCTGGCGGGCCACCGCGAACATCAGCGCGATGGCATGCTCGGCCGTGGTGATGGCATTGCCGAACGGCGTGTTCATCACGACGACGCCGTGCGAGGTCGCGGCCTTGATGTCGACGTTGTCGACGCCGATGCAGGCGCGGCCGACGACCTTGAGCTTCTTGGCCACGGCCAGGACCTCGGCCGTCACCTTGGTGGCCGAGCGGATCGCCAGGCCTTCGTAGTTGCCGATGATCTCGCGCAGCTCGGCCGGCTTCAGGCCGGGCTTGAAATCGACGTCGCAGCCGCGCTCCGAGAAGATCTCGACGGCGCGGGGGGACAGCTCATCGGAAATGAGAACCTTGGGCTTTGCCATTGGGATGACTCCAATCTTGTGCTGGGGGCGCGCCACTCCAGTGGCGCGATCAGAATTCAAGAGGAAGACGCGTCACTGGAGTGACGCGCCCCCGGCTATGAACACTCGCGCTCGATCTCGCCGTAGGCCCAGTCGAGCCACGGCAGCAGCGCCTCGAGATCGCTCTTCTCGACGGTGGCGCCGCACCAGATGCGCAGGCCCGGCGGGGCGTCACGGTACGAGCCGACGTCGTAGCCCGCCTTCTCGGCCTCGAGCAGGTCGCCCATCTTCTTGGCCGCCGCGGCCTGCTTGTCGGCCGGCAGCGCCGTGAACCACGGCGCCTTGATCACGAGGCACACCGACGTATTGGAGCGGATCGCCTTGTCGGCCGCCAGGAAGGCCGCCCACGGGCGGGACGCGACGAACGTCTCGAGCACGCCGAGATTGCCCTCGGAGCGTGCCATCAGGCCCTTGAGCCCGCCGACGCCCTCGCCCCACTTCAGCCCGTCGATCGCGTCCTCGATGCAGAGCAGCGACGGCGTGTTGATCGTGTCGCCCTTGAAGATGGCCTCGGAGAACTTGCCGCCCGAGGTCAGACGGAAAATCTTCGGCATCGGCCAGGCCGGCGTGTAGCTTTCGAGGCGCTGGATGGCGCGCGGCGACAGCACGAGCATGCCGTGCGCGCCCTCGCCGCCCATGACCTTCTGCCAGGACCAGGTCACGACATCGAGCTTGGCCCACGGCAGGTCCATCGCGAACACGGCCGAGGTAGCGTCGCAGATCGCCAGGCCTTCACGATCGTCGGCGATCCAGTCGCCGTTGGGGACCTTCACGCCGGAGGTCGTGCCGTTCCAGGTGAAGACGACGTCATGCGTCCAGTCGACGGAATTGAGATCGGCGATCTGGCCGTAGGGTGCCTTGAGGGTGCGGGTATCCTTGAGCTTGAGCTGCTTCACCACGTCGGTGACCCAGCCCTCGCCGAAGCTTTCCCAGGTCAGCATGTCGACCGGGCGGGCGCCCAGCAGCGACCACAGCGCCATCTCGACCGCGCCGGTATCGGACGCGGGAACGATGGCGATGCGATGGTCGGCCGGAATACCGAGGATCGCGCGCGTGCGGTCGACCGCCTCGACAATCTTCTTCTTGCCGAGCTTCGACCTGTGGGACCGCCCGACGGCGGCATCTTTGAGAACTTCCGGTGTCCAACCCGGACGCTTGGCGCAGGGGCCCGAAGAAAAATCGGGACGCGCGGGACGCAGAGACGGCTTCGTCATTGTCATTCTCCCTTACAGAAGAAATGCACTCCGGTGGGGGAGCGTGGCCCGGGGCCGATATACGGGCCGGCAGGCGTCTCGTCAATGTGCAGAGATTGTCGCGCGTCGAGTCAGCGACGCTGCAACTCGTAATAGGTGCCGGCGATCGGATCCCTAAACACCTCGGTCGCGCGGAAGTCGCCGTGCAGCATGCGGTAGATCGGATCGGTGCGCCCGGACGCTGCAACAGTGCCGAGATACGCCGCCAATACATCGGGCGGCCAGGCCCACATGTCGGAGACGACCACGCGATAGCCGCGGTCCAACGCGAGGTCGATGTCGCGCTTCAGCGCCGCCGCGTGCTCGGGGCCCGTCCAGCCGGGATGGCGGATCGCACCGGCATTGACGGCGATCCACTTGAACTTCGGATCGGCGGACGGTGCGGGCGGGATCGCGACCTTGTTGTCCCAATCCCAGGTGCGGCTCCACAGCGCGTACTTCCACGTCGTGATCGGCTCGTAGCCGAAATAGAGGAACACGCTCGAGTCGGGCGGAAAGCGCTTCTCGAGCGCCGCCGTCGCCGCGAGCCAGCGCGTGTCGTCGCCGCGCCACTTGGCCAGCGCCGAAACGTTCCAGGCGAACGGCGCGAACGACAGGACCGCGAGCATGACGGCGATGCCGCGACGCGCCGGCAGCAGCGCCGCGAGCAGCAGCGCCCACGCCACGGTGAGCCACAGCATGACGTTGAGTTGCATCTGCGGGTCCTGCGGCTGCGAGTAGAAATTTAGGACCTGCCCCGCTCCCAACGTGCCGAGGAAGACGATGGCGACCGCGCGCAGCCGCGGATCGTGCCGGCGCGGCCACAGGAGGATCACGCTCGCGACGAAGATCGAGGCCTGCACCAGGACGGAGAGCGACAGCGGGACCACGGCCTCCCGCGCCGACCGCGGATCGACGAAGCCGCCGACCAGCAGAAGGTAGTTGCCGATCCCGGACAGCATCATCCAGGCCTTGTCCCAACTCAGTCCCGCCCATCCCGTGGCCACGCCCTTCCCGGTCCACAGGATGTCGTGCAAGCCAATGGCACCGTTGTGCCCTTCCCAGGAAAGCTGGACGATGCCCGACGTCGCGAGGATCGCCGCCACGAGCACGAGCACATGGCCGAGGCGCCGCCCGATCGGTTGCGGCGCCACCAGCAGCGCCATCACGAGCGCCGGCAGGGTCGGGAACATCAGGCGCCATTCGATCAGCCAGCCCAGCGTGAACAGCACCCCGACGATCGCAATCCTTTTCCATGTCGGCCGGTCGAACCAGAGTCCGGCCAGCGCCATCGAGGACAGGACGAAGACATAGCCCGGCATGATGTCTTCGCTGATGACCGAGAGCAGCAGGACGAAGCCGCAGCCGAGGTGGAACACCGACGCCAGCGCCGCCGCGAGCACCTTTCCCGTGAGCCGATGCACGAAGGCATAGACGACGACCGTGCCGACGCTCGCCCAGAAGGCGTTGAGATAGGCGAACTGCTTCCACGGCACGCCGCGCAGGATGCCCAGCGCATCGAGCAGCCGGGCGCTGACGCCATAGAGGGGAAAGAACAGGTAGTTCGACGGGTCGAGCCGCGCGGTCGACGGATTGGAGATCCAGGGCTCGGCCTGGATGCTCTTGTACATCCCGTTGGAGCTGATGATGTGGACGTTGTGCAGCCAGCCGATCAGGCCGCAGAGCACCGCCAGCGACAGTACGAACGCCAGCAGCAGCTGCCAGGCTGGCGCCGTCCTCGTCACTAGTGCTTGCGGCCGACCAGCGTCACGGCGCCTTCCGGGCCGAAGGTCTCGGTATGCGGGCAGCCGCGTGCCATGGTGAGAATCTCGCCCGGGCGGAAGGTCTGCGTCTTGCCTTCCCAGGCGAGCGTGATCGCGCCCTCCATGACCATTGCCTTCACGTCGTAGGGATGGCTGTGCTCGGCATTGTGCTTGGGCCCCTGGGTCGTGCCGGTGACAATCTCGTCGTAGCCGTCACGCTTCAGCTCGGTCTCGAAAACCTGGCGATCCATCCATCCCTCCTCAGGCGGCCTTGCGGGCCTTGATGGCATACTGCCCTCCCATCGGCAGCCATGCCAGCAGGGGATCGATGCCGCGCAGGAAGGCCAGGCCGGGCGGCATGAACATCAGGTAGTCGGTATCGAGCGTGTAGCGCGCCGCGTCGAGCAAGCCGTGCCGGACCTCGCTCGCGTCGAGCAGAATGGCGTTCCGGTCGATCGGCGTGCGGGCCGTGACATAGCGCACCAGCGGGTTTCGGGGATTGTGCTCGAAGACGTAGATGCGGCCGCCCGGCTTCAGCACGCGGCCAAGCTCGGCATAGACCGCCGGCCGATCCGCGACCGGAACGTGATGCAGCACCGCGCTGATCATGGCGATGTCGAAGCTTGCGTCGGCGAAGGGCGTGCGGGCGCCCTGCTGCGGCGCCAGTTGCGGCGGCGCGCCCAGGTCGCGCGGCCAGCGGCGTTCGACCTGGCGCAGCATGCCGGTCGAGATGTCACAGCCGGTGAACGCACCCCTGGCGCCGAGCCCGATCAGGACACGCATCAGGCTGCCGATGCCGCAGCCATAATCCAGCACCGAAAGCCCGCCAGTGCGCAGCGCAGGTTCCTGGCGCAACAGCCAGCGCGCCTTCACCGCGATGAACTGGTCGGGTGAGCTGCCCATCAGGCGCTTGATGGGATTGTCGAGGCCGCCCTCGTACTCGGCCGCATAGTCGTCGAACTCCGCCGGCTCGCCCGACCAGGATTGCGGATCGGGCGCGCTCACTTGGACTCCCCGGCCTGGCCGCCGACGATGTCACGGATCATGAACAGCGGCCGTCCCTTGCTCTGGTCGTAAAGGCGGCCGAGATAGGCGCCGATGATGCCCAGCATCAGGAACTGCATGCCGCCCAGCAGGCCGACGGCAGCCATCAGCGACGTCCAGCCCGGCAGCGTGTGACCGTTCCACCAGCCCACGATCGAGTAGAGGAAGAAACCGAAACCGAGGGCCGCCATGATCCAGCCGATGGTCATGGAGGCCATCAGCGGCACGACCGAGAACGAGGTGATCGCGTCGGCAGCAAAGCGGACCATCTTGGCGATCGGATACTTGCTCTCGCCCGCCACCCGGGCGTGGCGATCGTAGACCAGTGGCACCTGCCGTCCGCCGATCCAGGCCACCATGCCGCGGATGAACCGGTGACGTTCGGGCATGGCGAGCAACAGGTCGAGTACCCGACGCGTCACAAGGCGGAAGTCGCCGGCATCGGGCGGGATCTGCACGTCGGTCAGGCGAGCGATCAGGCGATAGAACGCGGCAGCGGTGGCGCGCTTGAACAGGCTCTCGCCCTCGCGCTGGCGCCGCTGGCCGTAGACCACGTCGGCCCCCTGATCGATCAGCGCCATCATGTCGGGCAGCAGTTCGGGCGGATCCTGCAGGTCAGCGTCGATGATCAGGATGCGCTCGCCGCGACATACCGAAAGTCCGGCCGTGAGGGCGAGCTGATGGCCATGGTTGCGCATCAGGCGCACGGCGACGATGCGCGGATCGCGGCCGGCCGCTTCCGCCAGGACATCCCACGTGCGATCGCGAGACCCGTCGTCGACCAGCACGATTTCACTCGCGCCGCCGACGCCGTCCAGGACGGCGCCGACCCGGCGCAGGAATTCAGGCAGCGCGTCCTGCTCGTTGTAGCAGGGCGCGACCACGGAAACGGCCGGACGGGGTGCGGAACTCATAGCCGGGGAGCAATAGCCCATGCGCGGCGGGAAAACGAGCGGCCCCGTCGACCGTGCCATCCGTCTCCCCAAGGACGACGCAATCGGCTATCAAGCGGCACCATGACCAACGACAATGACCATCGCGGCCTGCTGCCGGCAGGCCTCGCCGACCTGCTGCCTCCCGACGCGGCGCGCGAAGCACGCGCCATCGACGTTGCCATCGAGCGCTTCGCCGCGTTCGGCTACGAGCGGGTGAAGCCGCCGCTGGTCGAATTCGAGGAATCGCTGCTGGGCGGACCGGGCGCCGCGCTCGCCTCCCAGACCTTCCGCCTCATGGACCCGGTCTCGCAGCGCATGATGGGCGTGCGGCCCGACATGACCGTCCAGGTCGCGCGCATCGCCGTGACCCGGCTGAAGCACGAGCCCAGGCCGCTGCGCCTGTCCTACGGCGGCAACGTGATCCGCGTCCGGGGCAGCGCGCTCAAGCCCGAGCGCCAGTTCGCGCAGGTCGGCACCGAGCTGATCGGCGTCGACAGCGCGGAAGCGGATGCCGAAGCCGTCCTGCTGGCGGTCGATACGCTGCGCACCATCGGCGTTTCCGGCCTGACGGTCGACCTCAACCTCCCGACTCTGGTCGCCGCCGTGGCGAACGGCCTGAAGCAGTCGGGCGAGGCGCTGAACCGCCTGCGGCGGGCGCTCGATCGCAAGGACGAAGGCGGCATCGCCAAGGCGGCCGACGACCAGAAGGTGACGGATCTTTTCGCCGGCCTGCTGCGCGCCGCCGGGCCCGCCGACAAGGGCATCGCGCAGCTCGCCGCCCTGGAACTGCCGGAGGCGGCCGCTGCGGAGGCGGCCCGGCTCGCCGACGTCGTGAAACTCATCGTCGCCGCCGAGCCCGACCTGCCGCTGACGATCGATCCGGTCGAGTATCGCGGCCTCGAGTACCAGACCGGCGTCTCCTTCTCGGTCTTCGCCCTCAAGGGCCGCGAGGAGCTGGCCCGCGGCGGGCGCTATTCCGCAGGCTATCCCGAGGATGGCGTCAGCGAGCCGGCGACCGGTTTCACCGTCTACATGGACGCCGTGCTGGCGGCCTCCGAGCCGCCGCCGGAACGGCCCCGGCTCTATGTCGGGATGGAAACGCAGTGGGACGAGGCGTCGTTCTGGCAGGCAAGGGGCTATGCGGTCGTGCGCGCCGTGGTCGCAGCAACGGAGCCGCGGGCCGAAGCAAAGCGGCTGCGCTGCAGCCACGCCCTGATCGACGGCGAGGCCGTTCCCCTCTGAGGATGGATTTCGCCTCGCTCCGGGCGGGGGGAAGTGCTATCCGACATCACGCCTCTCCGGAACCGGCCCCGGGGAGGCGTTTTCGTGTGTGAAGGGAACCGGCCGAAGGAAAATGCAATGGCCAATGTGGCAGTGATCGGCGCGCAGTGGGGCGACGAAGGCAAAGGCAAGATCGTCGACTGGCTGAGCGAGCGCGCCGAGGTCGTGGTGCGCTTCCAGGGCGGTCACAATGCCGGCCATACGCTGGTCATCGGCAACCAGACCTACAAGCTGGCGCTGCTGCCGTCCGGCGTGGTGCGCCCGGGCAAGCTCTCGATCATCGGCAACGGCGTGGTGATCGACCCCTGGCACTTCCTGGAGGAAGTGCGGAAGGTCACCGAGCAGGGCCTGTCGGTGACGCCGGCCAACCTGAAGATCGCCAACCATGCCGTGCTGATCCTGCCGCTGCACCGCGACCTCGACGGCTGGCGCGAGGATGCGCCCGGCGTGATCCGGGTCGGCACGACGCGCCGCGGCATCGGTCCCGCCTATGAAGACAAGGTGGGCCGTCGCGCCATCCGAGTCGGCGATCTGGGCGAGGCGGACATGCTGCCGCTCAAGGTCAACACGCTGCTCGCGCATCACAATGCGCTGCGCAAGGGGCTGGGCCAGCCGCAGATCGACGCCGCCACGCTGACCGCCGAGCTGCTCGCGCTGGCGCCGAAGATCCTGCCCTTCGCGGAAGACGTCTGGGAGCGCCTCGACGGGCTGCGCGCCGCCGGCAAGCGCATCCTGTTCGAGGGCGCGCAGGCCACCATGCTCGACATCGATCACGGCACCTATCCCTACGTCACCTCGTCCAACACGGTGGCGGCGCAGGCCATGATCGGCAGCGGCATGGGCAACGGCTCGGTCGGCTACGTGCTGGGCATCGCCAAGGCCTATACGACGCGCGTCGGCGACGGCCCCTTCCCCACCGAGCTGACCGACGAGATCGGCCAGGGACTGGGCGATCGCGGCAAGGAATTCGGCACCAATACGGGGCGCCGGCGCCGCTGCGGCTGGTTCGACGCGGTCATGGTGCGCCAGGCGGTGAAGCTGAACGGCATCGACGGCATCGCCCTCACCAAGCTCGACGTGCTCGACGGCGAGAAGGTCATCAAGGTCTGCGTCGGCTACGAACTCGACGGCAAGCGCATCGAGCGCTTTCCCTTCACCATGGGCGCGCAGGCCAAGCTGAAGCCGATCTGGGAAGAGTTCGAGGGCTGGAGCGAAAGCACCCAGGGCGCCCGCTCCTTCGCCGAGCTGCCGGCGACCTGCATCAAGTACGTGCGGCGCGTCGAGGAACTGGTCGGCTGCCCGGTGGCGCTGCTCAGCACCAGCCCGCAGCGCGAGGACACGATCCTGATGACCGATCCGTTCCGCGACTGATCGTGGAGTACCTCAACGAACTTCTCGCGCGGGCAAACTTAGGCCCCTGGGACAGCTGGAGCATGCAGTATCGCGTGCTCGCGGTGGTCGTCGGCCTGCTCGTGGGCTACTGGGTCCTGCAGCTGCTCCTGCCGGTGGTGTTTCGCGTCCTGCGGCCCTTCATCTTCCTGGCCGTCATCCTCGCCGCCGTCTGGGCCCTGTTCCCGACCGAAGTCTGCTCGATCGAGGTTCTGTCCAAGATCCCGAAGCTCTGCGTGCGTTGAGGCTCTCTCATGTTCCTCTCCCCCGCTAGGGGGAGAGGCCAGGTGAGGGGGTGACGCCGTGAAGACCCACCTCACCTCCCCCACGCTGACGCGCGGGGCCCCTTCCTCTCCCCCCGCTGGCGCGGGCGGAGAGGACATTCCGAGGACTTCTACTTCAAACTGACGTTCGTCAGGTCGACGAACCAGGACTGCGCCGGGACGAAGCCCTGCACGTTCTTGCTGAAGGCACGCGGGTTCAGGTCGTGCACGATGTAGAGCCAGGGCGGGTTGTCGACCAGCCGCTCGTGCGCCACCTTGAAGTTCTGCAGGATCGTCGCCTCGTCGGTCGCCTCGGCCAGGGTCTTGAGCGCCGTTTCGAACTTCTCGTCGTTCCACTGCTCGAAGTTGGATCCCATCGGCGAGAAATTCGCCGCGGCGAAGTAGCGGTACATCATGCCGACGTCGCTGGACGGCGAACTCACGTTGAGCGCCATCGCTCCATTGAGCGACGGCGCATCTGGCGTGGCGCGGCTGGCGTTCAGCAGCACCTGCCATTCGACGGCATCGACCTGGATGTCGACGCCGCAGGCCTGCTTCAGATTCTCCTGCAACGCCTCGTTCATCGGCAGCGGCAGCATCTGGCCCGAGCCCGAGGTCGAGATCATCACCTTGAACGAGAGCGGCTTCTGCGGCGTGAAGCCGGCTTCGGCCAGCAGCGCTTTACCCTTGGCCGGATCGAACGTGTACTTGTTCACCGGATTGCCGAACGCGGCATCCGTGGGCTTCAGCCAGCCAACGGAGGGCTCGGCGGTGCCGTTCAGCATCGTGACGATGGCGTTGCGATCGATGCAGTAGTTCAACCCCTGGCGGACGCGGACGTCGGCCAGCGGGCTGTTCTTGGCGGCCATGTTGTAGAACCACGGCCAGACGTGCGGGTAGGAGTTGGTCGAGATCACGTATCCCGCCTGCTTCAGCGACGGGATGCCATCCGGCGGCGGCACCTCGATCCAGTCGACCCGGCCCGAGCGCAGCGCCGCCAGGCGCGTGTTGGCCTCGGGGATCGGCAACAGCAGGATCGCGTCGACCTTGGCCTTCTTCTCCGCATCCCAATAGGCATCGTTGCGGCCCAGCGAGACCGACTGGCGCGGCACGACCTTGGTGATCTTGAACGGTCCGGTGCCGGCGCCGCCGGCGGCGCCGACCTTGTTCCAGTCCTTGCCGGCTTTTTCCCACTGTGTGGGCGAGGCGGTGAGGATGTAGGGCACCATCCAGGGGAAATAAGAGGCAACGACCGTCGTGGTGAGCGCCACCGTGTTGTCGTCGATCTTCTTGTAGCCCGCGAGAATCGGCACACGGGAGCGCATGATGCCGGCGGAGTTGGCCTCGAACTGAGCGCTGTCCTTGTTGAAGATGCGCTCGAGATTCCAGATCACCGCGTCGGCGTTGAAGTCGGTGCCGTCGTGGAACTTCACGCCCTTACGGAGATTGAAGATCCAGGTCTTCTTGTCGTCGGGCGCCTGCTTCCAGCTTTCGGCCAGGCCCGGCCGCAAGGTTGCGAGCTGATCCGACTTCGACAGGTCGAACAGGACGAGGCCCTCGAAGATCGGGAATCCGAGGAAGCGCATGCCCTCGAAGCCGTTGTTCGGCATGCCCGTGGTCGTCGGAATGTCCGACGCCGTCATGGCGATGCGCAGCGTTTTCTCCTGCGCCTGCGCGGCTGACAGAGGCAGCAGGGACGCGGCGGCCAGTGCCACGGCGAGACGGAATCGGCGAAGGCTCATGCATATGCTCCTGAAGTCAGCTCCCCAGCAGCGACATGCAATCAGCGGGCCATCAATTCCTCGAAGCGATTTAGATAGTCCCGCGCATGCGCCCTGTAGTCGGCGCCGGGGATCTGCAGATGAATGTCGGACACCATGGCCCACATGGCTTCGCGCAGGGCACTGGCCGCCTTCATGGCCTGGAAGGCACGGCGCAGGTCGGCCGGGACCTTGCCCTCGAAATAGGCATCCAGGAGGGCCTCATCCTCGGCCTCACCGAAGGCGCCGTTCGCCGACAGGTTGGCCAGGTCGAACAGGGCGGTGCCGAAGCCGCCATACTCCCAGTCGATCAGCCAGAGACGCCTGCCATCGTCCATCACGTTGCCCGGCAGAAGGTCGTGATGGCCGAAGACGATGGGCATCGGTACCTGCGCCGCTTCGAGCACCCGGTTCGCCTCGAGGAAGCGCGGCACGTCGGAGACGAATGGGCTCTCCGCGTTCGCGATCGTGCGCGCGTAGTCGCGAATCACATGGAAGACCCAGAAGAAATTCGGGGGACCGGCGAAATGCGTACCGACGGAACGATGGCACTTCTGAAGAAGTGGCGCGAGGCGATGGATGTTCGTGCGCAGATCGGCTTCGGCAAAGGTCCGTCCGTCGACGTGACGCATCACGAGGATGCCGGGCTCGGTGTACACGACCTCGGGCGACAGGCCCGCGGCATGAGCGGCGATCGACGCGGCACGCTCGCGATCGCGGAAGACGTGATGGACCGGAATATCGTCGCCGCAGCGCACGACGAATTTCTCGCCGCCATCCTCGACCAGGAACGACAGGTTGGTCAGCCCGCCCAGCAGCGGCGCCATCTTCACCGGGCCGCGCCAGCATGTCAGGCCAGCAACTCTTCGCTCAAGATCAATCACGGGCTTTTCGCATCGCGCGTGGTCTTCCAACCGTCATGCACTCGATCATTTCACGAGCCACGGCGGCACGCTACCCTCGCGCCCTTCTCGAGGAGGAAATGAATGCCCGACGCAAACGTCCCCAACACCATCACCGGCCGCGATGCCTTCCTGCGCGTGCTGAAGGACGAGGGCGTCACCAAGATGTTCGGCAACCCCGGCACGACCGAGCTGCCGATCATGCATGCCCTCTCCTCGGCGCCGGAGATGGGCTACGTGCTGGCCCTCCAGGAAGCCGTCGTGATCGCCATGGCCGACGGCTATGCGCGGGCCTCCGGCAAGCTGGTCTCGTGCAACGTCCACGTCGCGCCCGGCCTCGGCAATGCGATCGGCTCGATCTACACCTCGATGATGTCGGGCACGCCGATGATCGTGACCGCCGGCCAGCAGGAACAGGGCCACGGGCTGACCGAGCCCCTGCTCTACGCGCCGCTGGTGCCGATCGCCCAGCCGGTGGTAAAATGGGCGACCGAGGTCAGCCGCATCGAGGACCTGCCGCGCATCCTGCGCCGCGCCGCCAAGGTCGCGCTGACGGCGCCGACCGGGCCGGTGTTCATCTCCCTGCCGGGCGACATCCTGAACAGCGAAGCCGCCATCGACATGGGCGAGGTGACGCGCGTCGACACTTCGGTGCGCCCGAGCGACGCCGCACTGGAACAACTCGCCCGGCGCCTGCTCTCGGCGAAAAATCCCGTCATCCTGGCCGGCCACGAGATCGCCACGTCGGACGCCTTCGCGGAGGCCGCCGAGCTCGCCGAGACGCTGGGCGCACCGGTGCTGCAGCAGACGGTGGCCTGGGGCGCCCACTTCCCCTCCGAGCATCCCGCCTATCTCGGGGCGCTGAATCGCGACCAGAAATACGTGCGTCGCGTGCTTTCCGACTACGACCTGATGCTCTGCGTCGGCTCCGACGTGCTGAAGATGTCGGTCTGGAGCGAGACCGAGCCACTGCCCGAGACCACCAAGGTGGCGATGATCGGCCTGCGCGACTGGGAGATGGGCAAGAACTTCCCGGCCGAGATCGCGCTGCGCGCCGATGTGAAGGAGACGCTGAAGGCTCTGGTGCCGCTGCTGAAGAAGCTGGGCGGCGCCAAGCTCGCCGAGCAGGCCAAGGCGTCGCTCGCCGAGATCGCGACGCGCAACTGGAGCGCCCAGCGCGCCCGGAAGGCGGCCAAGGTCGCGACGCCGACGGGCGGACCGTTGCCCGCCGAATGGCTCATGATGCGACTCAGCGACAAGCTGCCGACCGACGCCATCATCGTCGAGGAAGGCCTCACCAGCACCGCGACCTTGCCGAGCTACTTCCCCTTCCGCGACCGCAACAGCTTCTTCGGCAATGTGAGCGGCGGCATCGGCTGGGGCATCGCCGCAGCCGTCGGCGTGCAGATTGCCGAACCGAAGCGCCGGGTCGTCGCCGTGATCGGCGACGGCAGCGCCATGTACTCGATCTCGGCGATCTGGAGCGCGGCCAACCAGAAGCTGCCGGTGATCTTCCTGATCACCAACAACGAGGGCTACCAGATCCTCAAGAACCGGCTGAAGCTGTTCCACGGCAATGACACGCCGATCGGCATGGACTTCAACGATCCGCCGATGAACATCGCGAAGATCGCCGAGGGCTTCGGCCTGCCGGCCGAGCGCGTCGACACCGCGGAAGGCTTCGACGCCGCCCTCGACCGTGCACTTGCCCGCACCGACGGGCCGACGCTGATCGAGGCGATGGTGAAGAAGGGCTGACGAGGAGCCGCATCATGCGCGAGGTCAGGCACGCTTTCGTCGAAACGCGCGGTTTTCCGACTCATGTGGCCGAGGCCGGCAGAGGCGCGCCGCTGCTCCTGCTGCACGGATGGCCGGAATTCTGGGCGACCTGGGAGCCGATGTTCGAACGGCTGCCCGATCGCTTCCGGCTGATCGCGCCGGACTTCCGTGGCTTCGGCGAAAGCGGCAACCCCACCACGGGCCCTTCGGACCAGGCCGGCCCCGACGCGCTGGCCGACGACATCGTGGCGCTCCTCGACCGGCTGGGCATCGCCCGGGCGGGCTTCGTCGGCCACGATGTCGGCGCCAATGTGATGCAACGGCTGGCGATCCGGCATCCCGACCGGGTGGCCGGACTCTTCTTCTTCAATTGCGGCACCCACGGCGTCGGCGCGCGCTGGCGCGACCCCGAACAGATCAACGAGATCTGGTACCAGACCTTCCACCAGATGCCGTTCGCGCCTGCCATCGTCGGCGCCTCGCGCGATTCGTGCCGGGCCTATTTCCGGCATTTCCTGACCCACTGGTGCCATCGCAAGGACGCGTTCGACGGCGTGCTGGAGCGCTGGGTCGACAACTTCTTGCGTCCCGGCAATCTCCAGGGCGGCTTCAACTGGTACATCTCGCAGAATGCCTGCCGGCTCGCCGTTATGGCCGGAACCGCACCCAAGCCGCCCATGATCACCCAGCCCGCGCGCGTCCTCTGGGGCCAACACGACCCGGTGCTGAAGTCGGCCTGGATCGACGTCGTCGGAAACTACTTCCAGGACGTGGAAGCCGGCATTGCAGAAGATGCCGGCCACTTCGTTCACTACGAGCAGCCCGATCTGGCCGCCGAGGAGATCGCGACGTTCTTCGAGCGGATCGGCTACCGCGTGGGAT
>JAESFK010000394.1_pt1 | contig 24332 bp, 19 predicted proteins | sample 9269391 | NCBI WGS metagenome assembly JAESFK01 (sample SAMN14506231, study PRJNA617097) | algae metagenome | isolation source: Drouetiella hepatica UHER 2000/2452 and co-occurring heterotrophs from... | place: Slovakia: Slovak Paradise National Park, Hrabusice, Kosice Region | collected 2000-01-01
ATAGCCCTACAGATGTGACGTGTATTGCGAGCTTACAAGGGCTTCATGACAGGCGCTCACAGGCCCAGCACCGCCTTGGCGATGATATTGCGCTGGATCTCGTTCGAACCGGCATAGATCGTCGAGGCCCGGTTGTTGAGGTACAGCGGCATGGCACTGATCCCCCACTCGGGGGTCACGGTCGGCTCGTTATGGCCAAGCTCGCGGGCCTCGGGTTCGAACGGCGCGGCATACCACGCCAGCGCTTCGACTCCGAGGTGGTCGAGCTTCTGCAAGGTCTCGCTGCCCCTGATCTTCATCGAGGAGGAGACCGCACCGGGATTGCGGCCGCGGCTGAGGTCGGACAGGACCTGCATCTCGATCATCTCCAGCGCCTGGATGTCCATCTCCGCCTCCGCCAGCCGCTCGACGAACGCGCGCTCGGCAATCAGCCGGCCCGACCCGTCGGCCGCCTCCTCGCGGGCGATGCGCTTCACGTCGTCGAGACGGGCATGGAGATTGGGCGTGTAGGCGTCGCCGCCGCGCTCGAATTCGAGCAGGTACTTGGCGACCGTCCAGCCGGCATTCTCGGGGCCGATGCGGTTGGCGACCGGCGTACGGACATTGTCGAAGAAGACCTGGTTGACCTCATGGTCGCCGGCCAGCGTCACGATCGGCGCGACGGTGAGGCCCGGCGTCGTCATCGAATCGATCAGTACGAAGGAGATGCCGTCCTGCGGCTTGCCCTCGGCGGAGGTCCTCACCAGGCAGAACATGTGATCGGCGACATGCGCGCCGGTCGTCCAGATCTTGGTGCCGTTGATGACATAGTTGTCGCCGTCACGCTCGGCGCGGGTCTTGAGGCTGGCGAGGTCGGACCCCGAGCCCGGTTCGGAATAGCCCTGGCAGAAGGTGATGTCGCCCGACACGATGCGCGGCAGGTACTTTTCCTTCTGCTCCAGCGTGCCGAACTTCATGATCACCGGCCCGACCATGCGCAGGCCCATGGAGAAGACGCGGGGCGCGTCGGCCGCGATGCATTCGCGCGCGAAGATGTAACGCTGGGTCGCGCTCCAGCCGGTCCCGCCATATTCCTTCGGCCAGCTCGGCGCCGACCAGCCGCGGCGGGCCAGGATCTTGTGCCACCGCATCCCGGCCGCATAATCCGCGAACACACCGGCCGTCTTGCGCCCGGCCTCGCGCAGGTCCTCGGTCAGGTTCTCGTCGAGGAAACGCCGAACCTCGGTGCGGAAGTCCTCGTCTTCCCTGCTGAGCGCCAGATCCATGACTTTCCTCCATTTCTTCTTTCCGCAGAGGCTAGCGACCGCCGCCACCGCCCGTCCAGTGGCAGGCTGACACGAGCGCTCGACGGGCGGTATGGTTCTTGCCTCTGAAGCGCAACGAACGCGGAGGTCGCCGTGGCCCGACTGGTTGGTCTGATCGTCCTTCTTTTGCTGGCGCTTCCGGCGATGGCCCAGGAGCGCAAGGAAGTCGACCTCGCGCTGGTGCTGGCGATCGACATTTCCGGCAGCATCGACCCCGACGAAGCCAAGCTGCAGCGCCAGGGCTATGTCGATGCCTTCAACGACCCGGTCATCGTCAGGGCGATCCTGGGCGGCAACCACGGTCGCGTTGCCGTCGCCTATTTCGAATGGTCCGATTCCTGGATCCAGAAACTGCTGATCGACTGGACCCTGCTCGATTCCGAAGCCGCGATCGCGGACTTCACCCGCCGCCTCGCCGACGCCCCGATTTCGATCTCGCGACGCACCTCGATCAGCGGCGCCATCCGCTATGCCATTCCGATGTATGGCCGCAGCCCCTACGAGCCCGAGCGCAAGGTGCTCGACATATCGGGCGACGGATCGAACAACGATGGCGGCCTGGTCACCGAGATCCGCCACGACGCGCTGAAGGAGCGCATCGTCATCAACGGGCTGCCGATCATGAACGGCCGCCCCAACCCGTTCGGCTTCCCGGCCGAGGACGATCTCGACAAGTACTACTTGCACTGCGTCACCGGCGGGCCACGCTCCTTCGTCGAGGTCGCGCGTAGCTTCGAGGACTTCCCCCGCGCCATCCGCAAGAAGCTGCTGCAGGAGGTGGCCGATATCGGCCCGCTGAACGACTTCGACATCCGCGAGCTCGGCGCGCCGCGCGACGGCGTTCAGCTCGCCCAATCCAGCGGCGGCGCGCGCCGCACGGCCGACGACGACTATACGCGCTTCGTACGACCCGAGTACGAGCTGGGATGCGACGTGGGCGAGCGCCGGTCCCGCGATTTCTGGCAACGCCGCTTCGGCGTCACGCCCGACTGAGACCGTTTGACGGGTCCGGCGCGATCCGGAAGATGTCCCTCAATCAATCATGAAGTGTCGGGGCATCCCGACCGAGGGAGCCCATGACCGACGCGACCGCTCAGGCGATCTATTTCTACGACCGTCACCCGATGTCCGGCGAGATCATCAAGGCCAAGCTGCGGGCCGCGCGCGGGCACCTGGACCATGTGAAGCCGGAAGAGCTCTGGCCTCATGATCAGGATCACTATGGCGGAATCGCCGCCACCGACGCTCTCGCGCAGGCAGCCTCGATCGGCCCCGGCACGGTCGTCGCTGATTTCTGCGCCGGCCTCGGCGGCACCGTGCGCTACCTCGCCCATCGCTACGGCGCCGACGTCACCGGCATCGAACTGACGCCGTCACGGGTCGCCGCCGCTCAGGAACTGATTGCGCTGGTCGGCCTCCAGAACAGCGCATGCGTCCGGCAAGGCAACGTGATGGAGGTGCCGCTGGCCGATGGCTCCATGGACGTCGTCGTGAGCCAGGAGGCGCTGTGCCACGTGCCGGACCGGCGCAGGACGCTGGCAGAGGCGTACCGGATTCTGCGGAGCGGCGGGCGCCTGGCGATGACCGACTGGATCGCCAACACACCGCTTTCGCCCCAGGATGCGAAGCTGATGTGGGATGGCATGGCCATCCAGCCGCTGGAGACGATGTCGTCGTACGGCGACATCGCAAAGGAAGCCGGCTTTCGCGTGCAGTCGGCGACGGACCTCACCGACGAATGGGGTCCGATTCTCCAGCAACGACTCGCGATGTACCAGCGCCTCCGCGAGGAAGCGCGCCGGGCCGGGACGCCGATGGGCCACGATGCCTTCCACGAATCCTACATCCGCTTCGTCGAGCTCATCCTGCGGCGCGACCTCGGCGGCATTCGGCTGATCGCCCTGAAGCAGGATTAGGGCATCGGGCGGGGCGCGCTGCCTCCACCCAGGGGATTGAGCTGCGCCGGGCCGGGGCCGGAATCGAAGCCACCGCCACCGATCCCCGGTCCGCCCATTCTCGGTCCACCCGGGCCGTTGGCCGTGCCCGGACTGCGCGGCGCCGGGCCGCCCTGGACCGGTCCGGAGGCGTTCGGGCCCTTGCCTGAATTGGCATCGGCAAAGCCGGTTGCCGTCGCCGCCCCGTCGGCGCCAGAGCCCGGCCTGCCCGCGCCCGCTTCGAGCCTGCTGATATTGTCGGCGAGGCTTCCCCGCGCGGGCCTCATTGCCGGCCCCGGCGCCTGGCCAAGGAGTGTGCTGACCTGAAAGCCGGGGGCCGTCACGCTCCGCGTCCTCCCCTGGCTGGTCATCGTCATTTCATAGCCGAATACGAAGGTGGCGGTGGTTCGCGTCGGCTCGACGCTGAACATCGCAATGCCGCCGCGAATGGCAAGCGTGGCCGATGGCGTCACGACGATGACCGGCGTCTTCTTGCTGATCCTGCCGCCAACCAGACGGAACACGCCTTTCGTCGCCGTGATCGCGAGGTCGCCCAGCTTCTGGTCCGCGTCATAAACGAACCTGTCGAGGGTGACCTGCGCCTGATTGCTGATCGTCAGAGCCGTTCCGTCAAGGAACAGGAGATGGGCACGATCGGCCGCGCCCGTGGTGACGACCTCTCCCGCCGTCACGTCGATCCCGACATGGAGGACCCGCTCGAGTTCATCGGGCGGCTTGCCGGTCGGATCGCCTGTGACCGCCGACGTGATCCCGATCCTCTGCGCGATCGCTGCACGGGACGCGCCGGCCACCAGGGGCAGGACCAGGATTGTTGCACCGACAAGGAACGCGCCGCGCATCTTCTGCATGCCATGGCTACGCACATGGCGCCGTTCTCATCCCCGTCAGTCGGACTAGGCAGCGACGATGGTCTTGAAACCGCCATTGGCCATGCGCCTGGGATCGAACGGCATGTCCGGCGGAGCCTTCTGCATCCTCGGATCGGCCATCACCTTCGCATTGACCTTGTCGCGATGGGCGCGCGATTTGTAGAGAATGTAGGCAAAGACGATCGTCTCGCCGGGCTTGGTCTTCGCGAGCTTGGTGAAGGGCGTGCCGAATTTGACCTTGAGGTCGTCACCGACGCACTCGCGATAGTCGAGCGCGCCATGTTCTCGCCAGACCTTGCCGGCCAGACGGGCGATCTTCGTGTAGGCCGGGATCTTCTTCTTGGGCACGACAAGGACGAATCCATCGACGTACGTCATCGAACGCTCCTCTTTCCTTTGTGACTAACCGCTAGTGCGGTTGCACAAGGTGTGTCAATCGAGCCGAAGTATGGGCAGCGCCGACAATTTTTTGGCCGCGAAGTCGAGGAACGCGTCGATCTTCGGCGCGCGATGGGCGCGGCCCTTCGTGAGCAGTTGCACCGGCAGCGGCGGCGCCTCGAAGCTGCGCAACAGGCGCACGAGACGTCCGGCGGCGAGATCCTCGGCGACCTGATAGGAAAGGAACTGGGCGATGCCTCGGCCCTCGCGCGCCAGGCGCAGGCGGGTCTCGATATCGTCGACGCGCAGCCGGCCTGCGAGATGGGTGGGCGCGCCGCGACGGCGGCCGCCGAAGGTCCATTCCATGGCGCCGCGGGAGGTGCCCAGCAGCGCCTCGTGCCGTGCGAGATCCGCCGGCTCCTTCGGCGTGCCATGCCCGGCGAGATAGGCGGGACTCGCCACCCACTGCCGCCGTACATGCCCGACCGGCCGCGCGACGAGACCCGAATCCGCAAGGGCGCCGATGCGGACCGCCACGTCGATCCCTTCCTCGATGAGGTCAACGTTGCGATCGTTCAGCAAGAGTTCGATCTCGACGCCGTCGTGACTGTCGAGGAAGCGCGTCGCGAGCGGCGCGACATGGCGCCGGCCGAACTGCACCGGCGCGGCGATGCGCAGCAGCCCGCGCACCGGCGCCTCGCGAGCGCCCGCTGCGGCGGCTTCATAGTCCGCGACAACCGCACGCGCCCGTTCGTAGAGCGCGCGCCCGGCCTCCGTCGGCGCGAGCCGCCGTGTCGTGCGATCGATCAGGCGCACGCCGATGCGATCCTCGAGCGCCGCCAAGGCCCGCGTCACCGCCGGCGCCGACCGGCGCAGGCGGTGTGCCGCCCGGGCCAGACTCCCCTCCTCGACGATACGGACGAAGATCGCGAACTCGTCCAGCCGGTCCATGGCATTCTTTCATTAAATGGAATTCTGACTTTATCACTCCTCCGATTATCGCGGCAATCGTCCGGACCTATCTTGGTGCGTGCCAGGAGGAGATGGAGATGTTGAACGGAAGCTGCCTCTGCGGTGCCGTCGCCTACGAGGCCGATGCACCTATCGAACGCATCGTGCACTGCCATTGCCACACCTGCCGAAAGACACACGGCACGGCCTTCTCGTCGGTCACGGCGGTCCCCCGGGACAAGTTCCGCTGGCTCCGCGGCAAGGAGGTGCTCGGCGCCATCGAATCCTCGCCCGGCAAGTTCCGTCGGTTCTGCAGCCAGTGCGGTTCTCACGTGATGGCCGAACGCCTGGCGCAGCCGGTCGTCCTGCTGCGGCTGGGCTGCCTCGACACCGAGGTCCACGACCGGCCGCAGGTCCATATCTGGCGATCGGACGCCGCGCCCTGGTACGATCCGAAGATCCAGTTTCCCGAGACGCAGGAGGGCCTGTGATGACCGCCGACATGAAGGACTTCCTGCCGTTCAATGCCGACGAGCAGGCGGCGCAGGCGCTGGCCGGATACCGTATGGGACGGGCGCCGGTCCGGCCCGTCCTGCCGGAGCAGCATCGCGACTTTTTCCGCCTGCTGCCCTACATCTTCACGGCAACGCCGGATGCGCAGGGCTGGCCGATGGCCTCGGTACTGACCGGCTCGCCCGGGTTCGTCGCGTCACCCGACCCGACGACGCTGCGGATCGACGCCCTGCCGCCCGAGGGCGATCCCGCAGCGCCGGGCTTTGCGGCCGGCAACGACATCGGCCTGCTGGGGATCGACCTCTCGACGCGGCGGCGCAACCGCGCCAACGGCCGTATCGTGACACGCGACGAGGGGCTCACGGTCCGCATCGCCCAGAGCTTCGGCAACTGCCCGCAATACATCCAGACGCGCAAGGTGGTCGGACGCGACAGGAAGGCCGGCCCGGTCGAGACGTTGGCCGGACTGGACGAAGCGGCGCGCGATCTGATCGAGTCAGCCGACACGTTCTTCGTGGCCAGCCGGGGCCGGGCGGAGCTGGGGACCGAGGGCGGGTTCGACATGTCCCATCGCGGCGGCCGGCCGGGGTTCGTCGGCGTGCACGGCGACACGCTCGTCATCCCCGACTTCCGCGGCAATCGCTTCTTCAACACGCTGGGCAATCTGCTGGGTGACCCACGGGCTGGCCTGCTGTTCGTGAATTTCGGCACCGGGGAAATGCTGCAGCTTCAGGGCACGGTGACCATCGACTGGCATACCGGCGAGATCGGGCCGGAAGGGACCGAGCGCCTGTGGCGCGTCCGTATCACGCAGGCGTGGCGCACCCGTTCGGCTTTCCCCTACCTCACGATTTTCGGGGATTATGCACCGACGACGCTGCTGACGGGCATCTGGTAGCCACATTCATCCCTACAACTGCAAACCGTCATGGTATTGTAGTGTTGGGGTTGGGGCTTTCGTGGGAAACAGGGTCAGCATTGTCATGCCGACGCGCAATCGCGCGTCGCTGCTGCGGCGCGCGCTCATGGGCGTGCAGGCACAGACGCTTTGGGACAAGGAAATCGTCGTGGTCGATGACGCCTCGACCGACGGAACGCTTGCCATGCTCGCGAGCGAATTTCCGCGCGTGAAGGTCGTGCGCCACAGGTTTTCGCGCGGACCGAGCGCTGCGCGCAATACCGGTGTTGCCGTCGCGACAGGCGACTGGATTTTCTTCCACGACGACGACGACCTGATGCATCCGTCGCATATCACCGATCTGCTGGCCGCCACGCTGGACGCGCCGCCCAACTCGCTCGTCGCCGGCCGCTCGCGCGACTTCGCGATCGTGGGCGACGAGGTGGTCCTCGGCGCTCCCGTCTGGACGGCGGCAGAACGCTCCGACACCGACACGCTGATCCAGTTCCTCGATCCCAACGGGGCACGCACCGTCACTCACACCACGATCCTGTGGCCGCGCGCCCTGTTCGACACGGTGAAGTGGGACGAGACGCTCAGTTTCTACGAGGATTTCGACCTGTGCGGGCGCGCGATCCTCTCCGGTCTCCGTGTGCGGGGCCGCAAGGTCGGCATGTATTACATCCGCATGCATGCAGAACCCCGCCTGAGTTCCGCCAGGGACGACACCGCCCAGCTCCTGTCGTCGGCACGATACTGGCAGAAATGGGCGACACTGCTGCTCGATCACCCCGAGCATCGCGCGTGCGCGCCGGTGCTGCGCGACGGGTTGATGGATTGCCTGATCAGATTGTCCAACCTGCCCGCCGGCCAGGCTTACCTGCCGCAACTCGAGGCGGCATTCCGGCGATGGGGTGGCCGCAGGCTGTACGTGACCCCGCGGCCGCGCAATCCGCTGAAGCGGGCCATCGGCAACGCGGTCGTCAACATCGGCGGCTTTCCGGCACTGCATGCCCTGCTCGGCATGGTCGACTCCCTGAGGCCCGAGGCAAGTCCCTACCTCGACACGCTGACAGCCCCCGCCACAGCGGCCGACAGGCAGGACGCCGCCCATATACGGGGCTACGAAACCGAGATCGGTCGTCAGGCCGATGTCGGACGCGCCCGCGCCACCATCGCCTCGAGAGCCAGAAGATAGGAATCGACGCCGAAGCCCGCGATCATTCCGACCGCCGCCTCGGCGGTGATGGAGCCGAAGCCGCGCTTTTCGATGTTGGTCATGTGGATTTCGATCGCGGGCATCGCAATCGACCGGAGGCAATCGCGCAGCGCGTGACCGGCGTGGAGAAATCCCGCCGGGTTGAACAGCAGCCCGTCGACCTTGGCGCGGTCGGCCTTGTAGATCGCCGACACGGCCTCGCCTTCGGTATTCGTGTAGAAGATCTCGATCTCCACGCCAAGGTCCCTGGCCCGGCGCCGGATCGCGGCGTCGAGCTCCTTGGCCGTGGTCGTGCCATAGAGTTCGGGCTGCCGCCGGCCCAGATACTCCATGTTCGCGCCCTGAATCAGCAGAAGCTTCATCGGGTGATGCTAGGACATAATTGCGCGCGAGCGAACAACAACCGTTCCGCAGATCAACGCGGCAGGGTAGAAGATCCCATCAAGCTTTCGTCAATCGAGCGGGCGCACTGGCGGCCCTCGCGGATCGCCCACACGACCAGCGATTGGCCGCGACGCATGTCACCGGCGGCGAACAGCCTCGGCAGCGAGGTCTGGTAGTCCTTCACGCTGGCCGCGACGTTGCCGCGCGGATCGAGCGCGACGCCCGCCTGCTCGACCAGGCCGGGCCGGCGCGGGCCGAGGAAGCCCATGGCCAGCAGCACCAGGTCGGCCCTGAGCTCGAAGGTGCTGCCCGCCACCTCCTGAATGGCCATGCGCCCGTCGGCGCCCTTCACCCATTCGACGCGCACGCACTCCAGCGCCTCGACCTTGCCGTTGCTGCCCAGCGCCCGCTTGGTCAGCACGGCGAAATCGCGCGCCGCGCCTTCCTCATGCGAGGACGAGGTGCGCATCTTGAGCGGCCAGTCCGGCCAGGTCAGCGCCTTGTTCTCGCGCACCGGCGGCTGCGGCATCACCTCGAGCTGCGTCACCGAGGCGGCGCCATGACGGTTCGACGTGCCGACGCAATCGGAGCCGGTATCGCCGCCGCCGATCACGATGACATGCTTGCCCTTGGCGGTGAGCGTGCCGCGCGGTGCGGCGCGCGCCTCGTCGTCGCCGGCGTTGCGCTTGTTCTGTTGCGTCAGGAAATCCATCGCGAAATGGATGCCGTTCAACTCCCGCCCCGGCACCTCGAGATCGCGCGGCAGCTCGGCGCCGCCGGTCAGGGCGACGGCGTCATAGCCTTCGAGCAGCGACTTGATCGACAGGGTCGCACCGACCTCGACACCGGTCCGGAACTCGACGCCTTCGGCCTCCATCTGGCGCATGCGCCGGTCGATATGGTGCTTCTCCATCTTGAAATCGGGAATACCGTAGCGCAGCAGGCCGCCGACCCGGTCGGCCTTCTCGAACAGGGTCACCGAATGGCCGGCGCGCGCGAGCTGCTGGGCGCAGGAGAGACCCGCCGGGCCGGAGCCCACGACGGCGACGCGCTTGCCGGTCTTCTGGACGGGCACGAGCGGCTGGATCCAGCCTTCCTGCCAGCCGCGGTCGACGATCGCGCACTCGATCGACTTGATGGTCACCGGGTTGTCGTCGATGTTCAGCGTGCAGGAGGCCTCGCAGGGCGCGGGGCAGATGCGGCCGGTGAACTCCGGGAAATTGTTGGTCGAGTGCAGGACCTCGAGCGCATCCTTCCAGCGGTCTCGGCGCACCAGCTCGTTGAACTGCGGGATGATGTTGTTGACCGGGCAGCCGTTGTGACAATACGGGATGCCGCAATCCATGCAGCGTGCGCCCTGCCGCGAGACCTCGGCCGGCGCCATCGGCAGGACGAATTCCTTGTAGTTCTTCAGGCGCTGCTCGACCGGTTCGTAGGACCGGTCCTTGCGCTCGATCTCGAGGAAGCCCGTGGCTAGGCCCATCGTCTTGTATCCTTCAGCTCTTTGTTCTTCCTCCTCTTCCCCGGTAGGGGGGAGAGGAACATGATTCACTCCGCCGCGACGGCCTTTGCCGCTGCGCGCTCACGCGCCTGCAGAAGCGCCCGCTTGTAGTCGCGCGGCATCACCTTCACGAAGCTCTGCAGCGCACTGTCCCAATCCTCCAGCAGTGCCCGTGCCCAGGCACTGCCGGTATGGAGATGATGGCGCTCGACCAGGATGCGCAGGCGCTCGGCGTCGAAGCGCAGCATGTCGCCCATGCCGTTGTCCTCGACGTCGATCGCGCGCTGGCGCGGCCGTCCGGTCTCGTCGCCGTCGGCCAGGGCCGGACCGACCTTCTCCAGATCGACCATCGACGGGTTGCACAGCTCTTTGAAGCGCGCCCTCGGATCGTAGACGTAGGCGATGCCGCCGGACATGCCGGCCGCGAAGTTGCGCCCGGTATCGCCCAGAACGACCACCACGCCGCCGGTCATGTACTCGCAGCCATGGTCGCCCGTGCCTTCGACGACGCAGACCGCGCCGGAGTTGCGGACGGCGAAGCGTTCGCCCGCCACGCCCTCGAAGTAGGCCTCGCCGCCGATCGCGCCGTAGAGCACGGTGTTGCCGACGATGATGTTCTTCAGCGGATCGCGCGCGCAGCCCTTCGGCTGGCGCACGACGACGCGGCCGCCCGACAGGCCCTTGCCGACATAGTCGTTGCCGTCGCCCGACAGTTCGAGCGACACGCCGCGCGCCAGGAAGGCGCCAAAGCTCTGGCCGGCGGTTCCCGTGAGGCGCACGGAGATCGTGTCCTCGGGCAGTCCGGCATGGCCGTAGCGCCGCGCCACCTCGCCCGACAGCATGGCGCCGACGGTTCGGTTCACGTTGGTGACCGGCAGCTCGATCTGCACCGGCTCGCCCCTCTCGAGCGCCGGCTGCGCCGCCTCGAGGAGCTTGTGGTCCAGCGCCTTGTCCAGACCGTGGTCCTGGCGCTCTACATTCCAGATCGCAACGCCGGTGCGCGCCGGCGCCTGGTAGAGAAGCTTCGACAGGTCGACGCCGCCCGCCTTCCAGTGGTCGATGGCGTGGCGCATGTCGAGCCGGTCGACGTGGCCGATCATCTCGTTCAGCGTGCGGAAGCCCAGCCGCGCCATGATCTCGCGCAGTTCCTCGGCGACGAAGAAGAAGTAGTTGATGACGTGCTCGGGCTGGCCGGTGAAGCGCTTGCGCAGCACCGGGTCCTGCGTCGCCACGCCCACCGGACAGGTGTTGAGATGGCACTTGCGCATCATGATGCAGCCCGCCGCGATCAGCGGCGCGGTGGCGAAGCCGAATTCGTCGGCGCCCAGCAGCGCGCCGATGGCGACGTCGCGGCCGGTGCGCAGGCCGCCGTCGACCTGCACGGCGATGCGGCCGCGCAGCCCGTTCAGCACCAGCGTCTGCTGCGTCTCGGCGAGGCCGATCTCCCACGGTGAGCCGGCGTGCGTCAGCGAGGTCAGCGGCGAGGCACCGGTGCCGCCCTCGTAGCCCGAGATCGTCACATGGTCGGCGCGCGCCTTGCTGACGCCGGCCGCAACGGTGCCGACTCCAACCTCGGAGACGAGCTTCACAGAGACCCGCGCCGCGGTGTTCACGTTCTTAAGATCGTGGATGAGCTGCGCCAGATCCTCGATCGAATAGATGTCGTGATGCGGCGGCGGCGAGATCAGGCCGACGCCGGCCGTCGAGCGGCGCACGCGGGCGATGTTCTCGTCGACCTTGTGGCCGGGCAGCTGGCCGCCCTCGCCGGGCTTGGCGCCCTGCGCCATCTTGATCTGGATGTCGTCGGCATTGACCAGGTACTCGGCCGTGACGCCGAAGCGGCCCGACGCGACCTGCTTGATGGCCGATCGCATCGAATCGCCGTTCGCCAGCGGCTTGAAGCGATCCGCCTCCTCGCCGCCCTCGCCGGTGTTCGACTTGCCGCCGATCCGGTTCATGGCGATGGCAAGCGTGGTGTGCGCCTCGCGGCTGATCGACCCGAAGCTCATGGCGCCGGTGGCGAAGCGCCTGACGATGGCGGCCGCCGGCTCGACCTCCTCCACCGGAATGGGCTTGTCGGCCCACTTGAACTGCATCAGGCCGCGGATGGTGAGCAGCCGTTCGCTCTGTTCGTTGATCGAGGTCGCGAAGGCCTTGTAGTCGTCCGACGAGTTGCCGCGCACCGCGTGCTGCAGGCGCGACACGCTCTCGGGCGTCCAGGCATGTTCCTCGCCCCGAAGGCGGAAGGCGTAGTCGCCGCCGACATCGAGCATGGTGCGGTAGACCGGATCGCCGCCGTAGGCATTGCGGTGGCGCCGCACCGTCTCCTCGGCGATCTCCTGCCAGCCCGCGCCCTCGATCGTGGTGGCGGTGCCGGTGAAGTACTTCTCGACGAAACCGGAATGCAGGCCGACCGCGTCGAAGATCTGCGCGCCGCAATAGGACTGGTAGGTCGAGATGCCCATTTTCGACATGACCTTGAGCAGGCCCTTGCCGATCGCCTTGATGAAATTCTTCTGAACCTCGTAGGGCTTGAGCGGCAGTCCGTTCTGGACGCGCAGCGTTTCCAGGGTCTCGAAGGCGAGATAGGGGTTCACCGCCTCGGCGCCGTAGCCCGCCAGGCAGCAGAAGTGATGGACCTCGCGGGCCTCCCCCGTCTCGACCACCAGACCCGTCTGGGTGCGCAGGCCGCGGCGGATCAGGCTGTGATGCACGGCGGCCGTCGCCAGCAGCGCCGGGATCGGCACGCGCTCGGCCGACACCGCGCGATCCGACAGGATCAGGATGTTGCGGTCGGCCAGCACGCAGTCGGTCGCCTCGGCGCAGACCCGGTCCAGCGCCTCCTCAAGCCCGACCGCGCCGTCGGAGGCGAGCCACGTCGTGTCGATGGTGGCGGTGCGGAACGAGCCGTCGAGCAGGTCCTCGATCGAGCGGATCTTCTCCAGCTCGGCGTTGGTCAGCACCGGCTGGGACACTTCGAGGCGCTTGTGCATGCCGGCATGGCGGCCGAGCAGGTTGGGGCGCGGGCCGATCATCGAGACCAGCGACATCACCAGCTCCTCGCGGATCGGATCGATCGGCGGGTTGGTGACCTGCGCGAAGTTCTGCTTGAAGTAGTTGTAGAGCAGCTTCGGCTTCTTCGAGAGCACGGCGATGGGCGTATCGGTGCCCATCGAGCCGATCGGATCGTCGGCCACGCTGGCCATCGGCTCGAGGAAGAACTGGATGTCCTCCTGCGTGTAGCCGAAGGCCTGCTGCCGATCGAGCAGGGTCGAGGGATCGTTCGACGCCACAGGCGAGGGCGCGTCGGGAATCTCCGACAGCTCCTCGAGCTTGTGCTGCGTCTCCTTCAGCCACTCCTCGTAGGGCTCGGCCTCGGCCAGGGTCCGCTTCAGCTCCTCGTCCTCGACGATGCGGCCCTGTTCCAGGTCGATCAGCAGCATCTTGCCGGGCTGCAGGCGCCACTTGCGCACGATCTTCTCGTCGGGGATCGGCAGGACGCCCGATTCCGACGACATCACCACGAGATCGTCCTCGGTGATGAGGAAGCGCGCCGGCCGCAACCCGTTGCGGTCGAGCGTGGCGCCGATCTGGCGGCCATCGGTGAAGGCGATCGAGGCCGGGCCGTCCCACGGCTCCATCAGCGCCGCGTGATATTCGTAGAAGGCCTTGCGGCTGCCATCCATCAGCGGATTGCCGGCCCAGGCCTCCGGAATCAGCATCATCATGGCGTGGCTCAGCGAATAGCCGCCGGCGACCAGCAGTTCGAGCGCATTGTCGAGGCAGGCCGTATCCGACTGGCCGTGCGGGATGATCGGCCACATCTTGTCGAGGTCGGCGCCGATCAGGTCGGATTCCATCGTGCGCCGGCGGGCGTACATCCAGTTGACGTTGCCACGGACCGTGTTGATCTCGCCGTTATGGGCGATGAACCGGTAGGGATGCGCCAGCTTCCACGACGGAAACGTGTTCGTGGAGAATCTCTGGTGAACCAGGCAAAGTGCTGATTCACAAAGAGGATTTCTCAGATCCTCATAGAAACTCTCAACCTGGTGCGCGAGCAGCAGCCCCTTGTAGACCACGGTGCGCGACGAGAAGGACGGCATGTAGAGCTGCGACAGGCCGGGCAGCTTGTGCTTCTTCTCGAGGTCGGCCAGCGGGTTCTGCGTCTGCTTGCGGATCGCCAGCACCTTGCGCTCGAAGGCGTCCTGGTCTGTGACTTTCGGGCCGCGGCCGACGATCGCCATGCGGATGACCGGCATCGATTCGATGACCGCCTTGCCGAGGCCGGTGAGGTCGGTCGGCACGTCGCGCCATCCCACCAGCTTTTGATTCTCTACTTTAATGAAGTGCTCGAAGCGCTTGATTGCAAACGTTCTTGCCTTTTCATCGGAAGGCAGGAAGCACATCGCCACGGCGTAGTGGCCGGGCGCCGGCAGGTCGACGCCTTCCTTGCGCGCCCAGTCGCGCAGCAGGGCGTCCGGAATCTGGATCATCGCCCCGGCGCCGTCGCCCATCAGCGGATCGGCGCCGACGGCGCCGCGATGGTCGAGATTGACCAGGATCTGAAGACCCTGGCGCACGATCGCGTGCGTTTTCCGGCCCTTGATGTCGGCCACGAAGCCGACGCCGCAGGAATCGTGCTCGTTGCGTGGGTCGTACAGTCCCTGCTTCTCAGGCAATGCCATGATTCTACCTTGCTGGCGCGCTAGCTGGCCCAGCATCCCCCCGGATGCGTTCGCTTATCGCGGCATTATTAGCCCGGCCGACCCTGCAAACGAAAGCCTTCGTTACGCCACAAATGCCGACTTTAGGAAGTCACTCTATCTGCTTGAAATCCAAGGATATTGACGTCGGGGTACTGGCGACCTCGATATCGCCGGTCCGCAGGATCGACGCCAGCGTGGCGCGCAGAGCGGGCGCGAACCAGAGTTCCTCGCTGTTGGAGACCGGATGGCGGTCCGCCAATCCCTCAAGCGTTCGCCGGTATCTCAGGACGTCGAAGCGGCATCCGCCGAGTTCCAGGGTGCCGGCTTCGAGGAATTCGAGGGTCATCCTGGCCGCCATCCTGAGTTTCCCGTCGGCGCCCTTCAAGTCGGCGCTGTAGCCGACCGATTGGCCGGGCATGAGGCGAACGTTGGGATCGATCGAATAGGTCCATTTGCGAGGGTCGCCGGGTTCGGTCGAGTAGAGGGCCTCCACTGGGAACAGGGAATTGGCGCCGCGGGTCCGGAGATAGAGGGCCGGCGAATTCACGGTGTAGGTCGTGACCTCCCCACCTCTCCGGAATACCTGCGTCTGCTGGGTCCGGGTGGTCGGCGCCTCGCCTGCCCGGCGGGTGACAATTTCGGAGGTAACGGCGAAGGGAATGTCGGTGCCCGTTAGGACCGCGCAATCCAGCGCGAGCAGGCTCGATGGCCATGAAGCGATGGCCATGAAGAGCGGCAAGAGGAGGCGCCGGCGCATGTGCCGCATCCTAGCCGTCGTTCTCCATGCATTGAAGACATCGCGGCCATGGCCTAATTTGCCCGCTGCACGTGGGCAGCGTTCATTGCCCGGGGGAGAGACTGAGCTGATGTCGGAACGTTCGATCGGTCGCTGGACGACCCTGCTCGCGGCTCCCCTGCTGGCCGCTGCCCTGGCCACGACCCTGGGGGCCTGCACCGGGCCAGGCGCAAGCCAGGCCTATACGGGGCCGGGCTGGTATCTCGAAAAGTCCTACATCATCGTCGGCGGCGGGCCCAAGGTGTTCGGCGGGCCCTTCACCTACGAGAAGTGCGAGGAAGAGCGCATCAAGATGGGGCCGATCACCTCACCCGAGATGTTGTGCGTGAATCACCCCGGCCCGCCGAAGAAGTACGGCCTGTACTAGACAGCGGCCGGCTCCGGCCGCGCTCGGTGCACAGAGACCGTAATCGAAGTCGGTTAGGTCGTTGCCGAAGCTAAAGGGAGCGACGGTCGCGTGGCGACGATTTCCATTGAGGGCGTGCGAAAGAGTTTCGGCCCCGTCGAGGTCCTGAAGGAGATCTCGCTCAGGATTGCCGACGGCGAGTTCCTGACGCTCCTCGGGCCGTCGGGCTGTGGCAAGTCGACCCTGCTGCGCATCGTGGCGGGGCTGGAGCGCAATGACGCAGGCGCCATCGTCCTCGGCGGCCGGCGGGTCGACGAGCTGCCGGCACGCGACCGCGATATCGCCATGGTGTTCCAGAGCTACGCCCTCTATCCCCACATGACGGTGGCGGAAAACATCGGCCTGCCGCTTTCCATGCGCCGCATGAACGTCTGGCAGCGCCTGCCCTGGCTCGGACCGTTGCTGCCCGGCGCCGCTGCCGCCCGCAGAACCATCGCGAAGGATGTGGCGGAGGCCGCCCAGGCCCTCGACATCGGTGCGCTTCTGGGCCGCAAGCCGGGCCAGCTGTCCGGCGGCCAGAAGCAGCGCGTGGCCCTCGGCCGAGCCATGGTCCGGCATCCCGCCGCCTTCCTGCTCGACGAGCCGCTCTCCAACCTCGACGCCAAGCTGCGCGTGCAGATGCGCTCCGAACTGACCGACCTGCAGCGCCGGCTCGGCGCCACGATGATCTACGTGACGCATGACCAGGCCGAGGCGATGACCATGTCGGACCGCGTCGCCGTCATGCTCGCGGGCAGGCTCGAGCAGGTGGCGCCGCCGCGGCAGCTCTACGACGATCCCGAGACGCTGGCCGTCGCCGAGTTCGTCGGCAGCCCGAAGATAAACGTCATCCCGGTCGAGGGCGGCTTCCATGCCGTGCGGCCGGAATCGATGCAACTCGTGGCGCCCTATGAGGCCGGCGCGCTCGCAGGCCACGTTCGGCTCGTCGAGCACATGGGCTCGGAGAGCCTCGTTCACGTCGACGTGCCGGGCCACGCGACGGCACTGATCGCCCGCCTCGACTCGCACTCGGAGCACGATCCGCAGCGCGGCGAGGCCGTGGGGCTGAAGCCGCTGCCCCATCGCGTGCTCAAGTTCGACGCCCAGGGAAAGCGTGTGCGGTGACGGTGCAATCCCTCCAGGACGCCACGCCGGCCGAACGGCGCGCCGCCCAGGCGCTGGTCTCGCCGGCGTGGCTGATGTTCGTGGTTCTGCTCGCGGGGCCGACGCTGGCCGTGGTCGTTCTGTCGCTGACCGACTGGCAGCTGGGCGCGCCGACCATGAACTTCATCGGCCTGGGAAACTACCAGCAGCTGTTCACCGATCGCGTTTTCTGGAAATCGTTCGGCAATACATTTGTCTACTGCCTGGTGGTCGTGCCCGGCTCGGTGTTCCTGGGTCTCGGCCTCGCGCTGCTGATCGAGGGCGCCACGTTCGGGCGCGCCTTCTACCGCGCCGCCTACTTCCTGCCCGTGACCTCGACGCTGATCGCCATGGCGGTGGTCTGGGAATTCCTCCTGCATCCCAGCGTCGGGCTGATCAACGTCCTGCTCGAGCAGATCGGCATCCAGGGCGGCGACTGGCTGAAGAACCCGAGCCGGGCGCTGTTCACCCTGGCGGGCATCGGCATCTGGCAGTCGGCCGGCCTCAACATGGTGCTGTTCATGGCCGGGCTCAAATCCATCCCTGCGGATCTCTACGAGGCCGCCGAGATCGACGGCGTGGCCTCGGCCTGGGAGCGCTTCCGCCGCGTCACCTGGCCGATGCTCGGGCCGGCGACCCTGTTCGTCACCGTCGTGTCGGGCATCCGCTCGTTCCAGGTCTTCGATACCGTGGAGGTGCTGACCAAGGGCGGGCCGAACAAGTCGACCGAGGTGCTGCTCTATACGATGTACACCGAGGCCTTCAATTTCTTCCGCACCGGCTATGGGGCCGCCATCACGGTGGTGTTCCTCGTCGTCGTGCTGGCGCTCACGCTCCTGCAGGTGAAGGCCGGCGAGAAGAGGACGCACTACGGATGAAGGCCCTCGCATGAGACCGGGCCGCTCGATCCTGCGCCACGTGCTGCGCCATCTCCTCCTGATCCTCGGGTTGGTGATCATGCTGGCGCCGTTCGTCTGGATGGTCTCGACGTCGCTGAAGCCGCCCAACGAGATCTTCTCGACCAAGCTCAGCCTGCTGCCCAACAACTGGGCCGCGGCAGAGAACTACACCAAGGCTTTCACCAAGGTGCCGCTGCTGCGCTACCTGCTGAACGGTGTCATCGTGACCGGCGGCATCTTCCTGCTGCAGCTGATGGTCTCCCTGCCGGCCGCCTATGCGCTGGCCAAGCTGCGCTTCAAGGGACGCGACATCCTCTTCACGATGGTCCTGATCGGCCTCATGATTCCGGCCCAGGCGCCCGCCATCCCGCGCTATGTTATGCTCTACGAGGCCGGCCTGCTGGACAGCTATGCCGCCCTCATCCTGCCGTTCGTCTTTTCCGCCTTCGGCATCTTCCTGATGCGGCAGTTCTTCAAGACCGTGCCCGACGACCTGATGCATGCCGCCCGGCTCGACGGGCTGGGCGAGTTCGAGATCCTGTGGCGCATCATGCTGCCGCTCGCGATGCCCGCCATGCTGGCCTTCGGCGTGATCTCCATCGTCTCGCACTGGAACGATTTCTTCTGGCCCCTGATCGTCATCCAGACCGGCGACCTCGCCACGCCCCCCCTGGGTACCCTGTTCTTCAGGAACGAGGAGGCCGGCAGCGATTTCGGCCCGTTGATGGCCGGCACCGTGGTGATCACCGCGCCGCTCGTCCTGCTGTTCCTCGCCGCCCAGCGACGATTCATCGAGGGAGTTACGCTCAGCGGCATGAAGGGCTGAAAGAAAACGGCAACAGCCGCGTGTGACTTAGGAGTCCCAGGGAAGGGAGACAATCATGCGAAAATTCTTGAGCCTGGCGGCACTCGCCGCCGCCTTCGTCGCGAGTTCCGCGGCGGCACAGACCGAAATCACCGTCCAGTACGCGATTCCCGACATCTTCAAGGAGGTGCACGAGGAGGTCGCCAAGCAGTTCATGGCGGCGCATCCGGACATCAAGGTCAAGTTCGTCCAGCCGACCAAGGAATACGAGGACGCGACCCAGCAGGTGCTGCGCAACGCCGTCACCGGCCAGCTGCCGGACGTCACGTTCCAGGGCCTCAACCGCCAGCGCATCCTTGCCGATCGCGGCATCGCCCAGCCGCTCGACGGCATGATCGCGGCCGAGAAGGATTGGGCCAAGGCGGGCTATGACGGCGCGCTGCTGACGCTCGGCCAGGTCAAGGGCAAGCAGTACGGCATGGGCTTCTCGCTCTCGACGCCGATCATCTACTTCAACGCCGACCTGGTGAAGAAGGCCGGGGGCGATCCCGACAACTTCCCCAAGACCTGGGACGGCATCTTCGCGCTGGCGAAGAAGATCAACGATCCGGCCAACAAGGTCGCCGGCTTCCACTTCGACTGGGACATCACCGGCAACTGGATGTGGCAGGCGCTGGTCTTCTCCAACGGCGGCACGATGCTGACGGCGGACGAGAAGACGGTGGCCTTCGACCAGCCGCCGGGCCAGAAGGCGATCGAGACGCTGCGTCTCATGATCACCGACGGCACGATGCGCGACGTGAGCCAGGCGACCGCCTTGCAGGATTTCGTCTCGGGCCGCCTCGGCATCTGGGCGCACTCGACCTCCCGCCTGGGCGGTGTCACCAAGCAGGCGCAGGGCGTGTTCGCGCTCCGCACCGCGACCTTCCCGCTGGGCGCCGGCGCCGAGTCGCGTCTGCCGGCCGGCGGCAATGTCGCCATGATGCTGTCGAAGGACCCGGCCAAGCAGAAGGCCGCGTGGGAATACATCAAGTTCGCCACCGGCCCCGTCGGCGCCACGATCATGGTCAAGGGCACCGGCTATTTCCCCGCCAACGCGCTACCGGCGAAGGATGCGAAGATGCTGGGCGATTTCTATGTCCAGAACCCGAACCACCGCGTCGCGATCGGCCAGCTGCCGAGCATGACCGCCTGGTATGCCTTCCCCGGCGAGAACGGCCTGAAGATCACCGACGTGATCAAGGACCATCTCCAGACGGTCGTGAACGGCAGCGCCAAGCCCGACGCGGCGCTGAAGAAGATGACCTCGGACACGCAGGCGCTTCTGCCGAAGTGACGGGCTGACGCGACCGGTCGACCCCGCAGGCGGAGCAGGCATGCCTTGCTCCGCCTTTTCATGTCAGAGTGACGCCGTGCAGAAATTCATCCACATCACCGACACCCATTTCGTGCCGCCGGGCACTCTGCTCTACGGCCTCAATCCCATCGACCGGCTGGCGCTCTGCGTCGCGGACGTGAACCGCAACCATGCGGACGCGGCCTTCGCCATCGTCACCGGCGATCTTGCCCACAAGGGCGAGAAGGAGGCCTATGCCGCGCTGAAGCGCGAGCTCGACAAGCTGGCGTTGCCCTACCACCTGCTGGTCGGCAATCACGACGACCGCGAGAATTTCCGCGCCGCCTTCCCGCAGGCACGGTTCGACGAGAACGGCTTCGTCCAGTTCACCTTCGACATGGGTGAAGGCGTGACGGCGGTCTGTCTCGACACCAACGAGCCCGGCAAGCCATGGGGCACCTTCTGCGAGACGCGCGGTGCCTGGTTGACGTCGACGCTAGACGCCCTGGGCGACAGGCCGGTCATGATCTTCATCCATCATCCGCCCTTCAAGGTGCAGCTGAAGCGCATGGACGACATCTCGCTGCTCGATCCGCAGCACTTCATCGGAGCCATCGAGGGGCGCCGGAACATCCGCCATCTGTTCTTTGGCCACCTCCACCGGCCGATCTGCGGCGCGTGGCGCGGCATTCCGCTCTCGACGCTGCGCGCGACCAGCCACCAGGTGGCGCTCGACTTCGTCATCGAAGGCCGCATCCCCGGCAGCCATGAGCCGCCGGCCTATGGCGTCTGCCTGCTCGAGGAAGACCAGATGATCGTGCACATGCACGACTTCCTCGACCGCACCAACACGTTCCTGCTCTAACCGATCGCCATCAGGCTGGCGTTGCCGCCGGCAGCCGCGGTGTTGACGCTGAGCGACACCTCGTCGAACAGGAGCGCGCGCGGATAGGGCGCGACATGGACCGGCACGATGCGGCCCGGCCGGTCGGCCATGCGGCGGGTGAGATCGAGAAGGTCACTCTCGCTGCCTGAGAACAGGACGGTCGCAATGTCCTCCGCCTCGCCCGCGGCGATGCGATTGCCGGTCGACCCTACCAGCTCCTGCTGCAGACTGAGTTCCGCCGGATCCGCTGCGATACAGAGGATCGCGCCCTTGGGCCGGAGCGCGTAGCCGTTGCGCTCGCCGACCGGGCCGGCGAGGTCACCTTCCGGCACGACCGGCAAGGGTCCACGCGACAGCAGGCGATGGACATAGAGCGGCCCGCCCGCCTTCGGGCCCGTCCCCGACAGGCCGTGGCCGCCGAACGGCTGAACGCCGACCACGGCGCCGATCATGTTGCGGTTGACGTACTGGTTGCCCGCGGCACTGGCCGCCGTCGCCTGCTCGACCGTCTCGTCGATGCGGCTGTGGACACCGAAGGTCAGGCCGAAGCCGGTCTCGTTCACCGCGCGGATCACCTCCTCCATGTCCTCGCGCGCGTAGCGCAGGACGTGTAGCACCGGGCCGAAGACTTCGCCCGGCAGGTCGGAGATCGCACCGATCTCGATCAGCGTAGGCGGCACGAAGGTTCCCTGTGCCGCTTCGGCTGGCAGCGGCACCTGATGGACGCGATGCCCAGCCCCGCGCATGCGCTCGACATGGTCGAGCAGGCGCTTCTGCGCCTCGGTCGAGATGACGGGGCCGACATCGACCGAAAGCCGGTCCGGATTGCCGATGCCCAGCTCCGCCATCGCCCCCTCCAACATCGGAACGACCCTGCCCGCGATGTCGTCCTGCAGGCAGAGGACGCGCAGTGCCGAGCAGCGCTGGCCGGCCGAATCGAAGGCCGAGGTGAGCACGTCGACCACCAGTTGCTCGGGCAGCGCCGAGGAGTCCGCCACCAGCGCATTCTGGCCGCCGGTCTCGGCGATCAGCGGCACGGGCCGGCCGCCGGCACCGAGACGCCGCGCCAGGGTGCGGTTGATCGACTGCGCCGCCTCGGTCGAGCCGGTGAAGACCACGCCCGCCACCGTCGCGCTGGCGACAAGTCGTTTCCCAACCTCGCCATCGCCCGGCGTGAGCTGCAGCGCCGTGGCGGGCACGCCGGCTTCGTGCAGGATCGCCACGGCGCGGGCCGCGATCAACGGCGTCTCTTCGGCCGGCTTGGCAATGACCGCATTGCCCGCCGCCAGTGCGCCCGCGACCTGCCCCGTGAAAATCGACAGCGGAAAATTCCACGGGCTGATGCAGGCGACGACGCCCAGCGGCCGATGCGTTTCGTTGCTGAACCCGTCGATGCAGTTCGCGTAATAGCGCAGGAAATCGACCGCCTCACGCACCTCGCCCACCGCGTTGCCCAGCGTCTTGCCGGCCTCGCGCACGATCGGCCCCAACAGCCTTTCCATCCGGGCTTCCATCAGGTCGGCGGCCCGCCACAGGGTCGCGGCGCGCTCGGCCGGTGACGCCGACCACGGCTCGGCCGCGGCGCAGGCTTCGTCGACCAGGTCCGGCGTCGCGTCGACGACGGTGCCGACGAGATCGCCGCTGTCCGCGGGATTGCGCACCTCGCGTCGGGCGCCATCGCGCGGACCGTCGGCCAGCACAGGGGTCGCCCGCAGGATCGTCGAGGCGCCGGCAACCAGCTCACGCGCCAGCGCCGCGAGCACGCCTTCATTGACCAGATCGAGGCCTCGCGAATTGGCCCGCGTCGGCCCGAACAGATCGCGCGGCAATTGGATGAGCGGATGAGGCGCACCGACCGGCGTGAGGGCCCGGGCGCGTTCGACCGGATCGGCCAGCAGGCTGTCGATGGCCATATCGGGGTCGGCGACCTGGTTCACGAAGGAGGTGTTGGCGCCGTTCTCGAGCAGGCGGCGCACCAGATAGGCGAGCAAGGTCTCGTGAGTCCCGACGGGCGCATAGATGCGACACGGCCGGTTGAGCTTTTCGCGCCCGACGACTTCCTCGTAGAGCGGCTCGCCCATGCCATGCAGGCACTGGAACTCGTACTGGCCGGCATAGAAGTTCTCGCCCGCCATGGCGTGGATCGACGCCAGGGTCAGCGCATTGTGCGTGGCAAATTGCGGGAACGCCGCGTCCGGCGCGGCCAGCAGCTTGCGCGCGCAAGCGAGATAGGAAACGTCGGTGTGGATCTTGCGCGTGAAGACCGGGAAATCCTCCAGCCCGTCGACCTGCGCGCGCTTGATCTCGCTGTCCCAGTAGGCGCCCTTCACCAGCCGGATCATCAGCCGGTGCCGGCTGCGGCGGCCGAGGTCGATCAGATGGTCGATCACGAAGGCGGCGCGCTTCTTGTAGGCCTGCACCACGAAGCCGATGCCGTTCCAGCCTTCGAGCGCGGGGTCGAAGCAGAGCCGCTCCAGCAGGTCGAGCGAAATTTCAAGCCGGTCCGCCTCCTCCGCATCGATGTTCACGCCGATATCGTAGGTGCGCGCCAGGACGGCGAGGTCGCGCAGGCGCGGATAGAGTTCGGCGTGGACGCGCTCGACCTGGGCGCGGCTGTAGCGCGGATGCAGCGCCGAGAGCTTGAGCGAGATGCCGGCGCCCTCGTAGATGCCGCGCCCGGCCGATGCCTTGCCGATGGCGTGGATCGCCTGCTCGTAGGCCACGCGGTAATGCTCCGCCTGGGCGGCGGTGATCGCCGCCTCGCCCAGCATGTCGTAGGAATAGCGGAAGCCCTCTTTCTCGAAGCGGCGGCCATTGGCCAGCGCCTCCTCGATCGTCTGGCCCGCGACGAACTGCTCGCCCATCAGGCGCATGGCGATGTTCACCCCGCCCCGGATCAACGGTTCGCCGCCCCTGGCAATCAGCCGCGTGAGGGCGGTCGAGAGGTTGTTCTCGCTGCTGGTCGCCGTCAGCCGGCCGGTCAGCATCAGGCCCCAGGTGGCGGCGTTCACGAACAGCGACGGGCTGCGCCCGAGATGGGCGCGCCAGTCGCCGCCGCCGATCTTGTCGCGGATCAGCGCGTCGCGCGTCTCGTCGTCGGGAATGCGCAGCAGCGCCTCGGCCAGGCACATCAGCGCCACGCCCTCCTGGCTGGAGAGCGCATATTCGTGGATCAGCCCCTCGACGCCGCCCGACGGCACTTTGGTGCGCAACGCTTCGACCAGCCGGCGCGCCAGCGTCCGCGCCTTTTCCGTCGCGGCTGGAGGCAGCGTCGCGAGATCGAGCAGCGGCGGCACGCACTCGGGCTCGGGCCGGCGATAGGCGGCGGTGATGGCGGCGCGCAGCGGCGACAGCGGTCGCAGCGAGCAGGCAAAGGTTTCGAACGGCGCGGTCATTTGCTC
>JAESFK010000395.1_pt1 | contig 24325 bp, 18 predicted proteins | sample 9269391 | NCBI WGS metagenome assembly JAESFK01 (sample SAMN14506231, study PRJNA617097) | algae metagenome | isolation source: Drouetiella hepatica UHER 2000/2452 and co-occurring heterotrophs from... | place: Slovakia: Slovak Paradise National Park, Hrabusice, Kosice Region | collected 2000-01-01
AACGCATTCAAAGCCGGCTTCGAGAAAGAGGGTGGCGCTGTCGTCGAGGCGATCCGTATGCCGCTGTCCACCAATGACTTCAGTCCGATCATGCAGCGCATCAAGGATTCCGGTGCGCAGGGTGTTTTCGCCTTTCTGCCGTCCGGTCCAACGACACTCGGTTTCGTCAAGGCATACAATGAGAACGGGTTGAAAGCGGCCGGGATCAAGTTCTTCGCCCCTGGCGACCTGACGCAGGAATCCGACCTGCCAGCCCTCGGCGACGCGGCCCTCGGTATTCAGACGACGTTCCACTATGCGGTGTCCCACGATTCCCCGGAGAACAAGGCATTCGTCGGGGCTGCCTCCAAGGCGATCGGCAATCCTGCCGAGCTTTCCTTCCCCTCGGTCGGTGCCTTCGACGGCATGAACGTCATCTACAAGATGATCGAGGCGACGGGCGGAGAACAGGACGCACAGAAAGCCGTCGACGCGGTGAAGGGCCTGTCCTGGGTCAGCCCACGTGGTCCTGTTTCGATCGATCCGGAATCGCGCCATATCACGCAGAACATCTATCTGCGCGAGGTCACGAAGGCGGATGATGGCTCCTACTACAACAAGGAAATCCAGACCTTCGAAAAACAGAGTGACCCCGGGCTCGCCGCCGTCAAGTAGGCGGTCCAACGGCAAATCCTATCGGTAACGGCGGCGCGGCAGGCCGCAGCGCCGTTACCTTGACCTGATTTTGCGATTGCGGGGGAGGGTTGGGTTCGCTTATCTCCCGCAGACAACCGACTGGAAATCGCGCGATGCAGACATTCTTCAGCATAGCCATCGATGCATTCGCCTATGGCATGGTACTCTTCGTCATTTCGATCGGCCTTTCGGTCACCATGGGACTGATGCGCGTCGTCAATCTCGCCCATGGCGCCTTTGCCATGATCGGCGGCTATATCGCCTCCTATGCGGCGCAGGACCTGGGGCTGGGTTATGCGGCGGCTGTTCTTCTCGCCGTTGCCGGCACGGTGATCATTTCGATCCCGATCGAGCGGCTGCTCTACCGGCGGATTTATGGCGCGCCGGAATTGACGCAGGTGTTGATGACCATCGGCATCACCTTCTGCATCATCGGCATCGCCAATTATGTCTTCGGCCCGACACTGAAGACGATCCCGCTGCCCCCGGTGCTCCAGGGCTCCGCCGATCTGGGCTTCCGCTCTATCGCCGTGCACCGCCTGTTTGCCATCGTCTGCGGTCTGGCCGTCGCCGGTGCGCTCTGGTACGCCATCGAAAAAACAGCCTTCGGCGTCAAGTTGCGCGCCTCCGTCGATAATGCCTCCATGGCTGCCGCCCTTGGCGTGCGCACTGAAATTATCTACGCGGTCAGTTTTGCGGTAGCGGTCGGTCTCGCCGCTTTTGGCGGCGTGCTGGGTGCGGAGCTTCTACCGGTCGAGCCGTATTATGCGCTGCGCTACATGGTGACCTTCCTGGTCGTTGTTTCCGTCGGTGGCGCAGGCTCCATCCCCGGAGCGCTTCTCGCCTGCCTCGTGCTCGGCGGCATCGATACGACCGGCCGTTACCTCATGCCGGAATTCGGCGAATTCTTCTTCTACCTCGCGGTCATCGCCATCATCTGCGTTTTCCCGCGTGGCCTTGCCGGACGGGCACGCTAGGATGACGCTGATCATGAACCATGAAACGGTCGCAAAGGCCGCCCGCCAAAGCGGCACAATCGGCCGCGACCTGACCGGCATCGGCGCCATCGTCGCGGCGGCCGCAATCGGCTATCTGCTGTTTCCCGACAATCTTGCCCTTTTGACCCGTATCATAGCCGTTGCGCTGCTGGTGCTGTCACTCGATCTGGTCACCGGCTATTGCGGCGTCGCAACGCTCGGCCATGCCGCCCTGTTCGGCTCCGGTGCCTATGCCGCCGGGATCGCTGCCGCACACTACGGTATCACCGACCCGCTGCTGATGACACTTGCCGGTATTCTCGGCGGAGCCATTGCGGGGCTGGTATGCGGTGTGATCATCCTGCGGGCACACGGATTGCCGCAACTCGTCCTGTCGATTTCACTGATCTTTCTCTTCCATGAGTTTGCCAACAAAGCGTCATCATGGACGGGCGGCAGCGACGGCTTGTCAGGCATCTCACCCGACCCGCTGTTCGGCAGGTTCGAGTTCGACCTCTGGGGCCAGACCGCCTATGTCTTTGGCGTCGTCCTGTTGCTCGCCGTTTTCATCCTTTTGCGCTTCCTGGTGCGCTCGCCCTTCGGAATGCTTTGTCGCGGCATCAAGGAAGATCCGCTGCGTATCATGGCCATGGGCGCGTCGCCGAAGATCGCCTTGCTCAAGATGTATGTCATTTCCGGCGCCGTGGCCGGCGTCGGCGGTGCCCTCAACGCGATATCGACGCAGGTCGTCGGTCTCGACAGCCTGTCCTTCACCCAATCGGCCGAAGCGCTGGTCATGCTGGTCCTCGGCGGCACCGGCTCGCTGTTCGGCGCGCTGATGGGTACGGTCGTCTTCATGCTGTTCGAGGATTATGTCTCGGCCGCCAATCCGTTCCACTGGCTGACCATGGTCGGCGTTCTGCTGATCGTTGTCGTGCTGTTCGCGCCGAAAGGGCTTTACGGCACCGCCGCCGGCGTCCTCGCCCGCTGGCAGGAGAAACGCACATGAGCGCAGTCTTTGATGTTCTCAATCTCAACAAGGCGTTCAGTGGCCTGACGGTCACCAACGGCGTCTCGCTATCGATGTCGCCGGGAGACCGGGTTGCGCTGATTGGCCCGAACGGCGCGGGAAAAACCACCTTCGTCAATCTCGTCACCGGTAATCTGCGGCCGGATTCCGGCGAGGTTCGCCTCAACGGCGAAACCGTCACGAAAATCGATGCGATCGGCCGCGTCCGGCGCGGGCTGGTCCGCTCCTTTCAGGTGACGCGGTTGTTTCAGGAGATGACACCGGCCGAACATGTCGCTCTGGCCATCCTGCAGCGGGACGGACGCGCCGGAAAGATGTTCGGCAACTTCCTGTCCATGCCCGAGGTCATGGACGAGGCGAGCGTGCTCCTCTCCAAGCTCGGCTTGGCAGACCTGATGCACCGCAAGGTGAGCGAGATTGCCTATGGCCAGCAGCGCCTGCTCGAGATCGCCATGGCGCTGGCCCTCAAGCCGAAAGTTCTGTTGCTCGACGAGCCGGCCGCCGGTGTTCCCCAGAGCGATACCGGCCGTATCGAACAGGCGCTTGCCGACCTGCCGGCCGACCTTGCCGTGCTGATGATCGAGCATGACATGGATCTGGTCTTTCGCTTTGCCAAGCGGGTCATCGTGCTGGCCGCCGGCACAATCATCTTCGACGGCTCGCCGTCCGATGTCACAAAGGACGCCGCCGTACGCGAGGCCTATCTCGGGAGCTATGCCAATGCCAGCCACGCCGCTTGACGTCGAAAACCTGTCTTCCGGTTACGGTCCGACGCGCGTTCTTGAAAATGTCTCCTTCTCGGTTGCCGCCGGACAGCGCCTGGCGGTGCTTGGACGCAACGGCATGGGCAAGACGACGCTGCTTGCAACACTGGCCGGGCAGACGAAACGGTATGACGGGCGCATTCGCATCGGCGAAACCGACGTTACCGGCATCTCAAGTGCGTTGCGCGCCCGCACCGGGCTCGGCTATGTCCCGCAGACGCGGTGCATCTTTCCGACGCTGACGGTGGAGGAGAACCTATTCGTCGGCCTCAAGGACCGCCCGAAGAGCGATCTCCAGGACGCTTACGCGATGTTTCCCCGTCTTTTCGAGCGCAAAGGGAACCTCGGCTCGCAGCTTTCCGGCGGTGAGCAGCAGATGCTGTCGACGGCGCGAACCATTCTTGGCCGGCCCACGGTTCTGTTGCTGGACGAACCGCTCGAAGGTCTGGCGCCGGTCATCTGCGAGGAGCTGATGAAAGCGTTTTCCGAACTTGCCAGCACTGGCGACATGACCATCGTGCTCGTCGAGCAGCGTATCCAGAGCGCGCTTGATTTCGCCGATCAGGTGATCGTTCTCGAACGGGGCAGGGTGGCCTGGAACGGCACGCCGCAGGCGCTGGCTGCCGATCACGATGCGGTAAACCGCCTGCTCGGCGTCGGCGGGCTGCACTGACACAAAGCCGGATAGGCGTTTTTATTCGTGACGCCGCGATTAAATCGTCACGTTCAACCGTTAACTAGGGCAGTGGCCACAGCAAGGTTGCTGCCCATGTCCGGTTGACAAGCATCAGGCGAGCCTAAAGAGTAAACCTGTCAAAACGGCGGCGTTGGGGAGGACTTTTGTCTATGCGCGCGTTTATCCGGTTGTCAGCGATTGTTCTCAGTGCCCTTGCGTTTTCACCCTTGGTCCAAGCTACGGAAACGGGCAGGCATATCGTCACCACGCAGGACGGCGATTATTTCGGTTTCGACCTGCGGACGGAACAGAATGTCTCCCTTGCCGACTGCGAGAAGGTCTGCGTTGCGGATTCCTCCTGCCGTGCCTTCACCTATAATCCCAAGGTGAAATGGTGCTTCCTCAAATCCGACTATAACACGCTGAACACGTTTGCCGGCGCCGTCGCCGGCAAGGTTGTGGATGCTGCAGCCGCCGAACCGGATATCGGCGCTCCTCCCGCATTGCCGTTCGTCACGGAGCAGCTCCTCACAGACGCACGCGCCACCAAGGAAAATCTCTCGGTGCTGGCAGAGCAGGATGCGCTCGGGCTAAATGGTCGCAAGGACCTGGCCTACCGCGAACTGACGGCCGGCAATGTCGGCCCGGCGCTGAAGGCTTTTCAGGGCGCGCTGTCCATTACCCCTGATGACGGTGCATTGTGGATCGAAGCCGCGCGGGCTGCCAACCGCGTTTACGGCAACTCCGATTTTGCAACGCAAGCCTCGCTTGCAGCACTGAATGCGTATCAACTGTCGCGCACCACACAGGCGCGGGCAGAGGCACTGGCGGTTCTGGCCGCCGCATTGAAGAACGTCGAGAATTTCCGGGGTGCGCTTAGCGCCTACAAGGCCAGCCTCGAATTGGTCGAAGCTAAATCCGTTCGCGCCGATTACACCGACCTGCGCTCGCGTCAGGGTTTTCGCGTGACCGAACACAAGATCGACTCTGACAGCGCCACGCCGCGGGTCTGCGTCCAGTTTTCCGAACCGCTGGTCAAGGCGGGCGTCGATTACACGCCGTTCGTCCTTTTGGACGGCACCACACCCAAGGCGGTTGAAGCCAAGGGCAGCGAGATCTGTGTCGAGGGTCTCAGCCACGGCCAGCGCTACAAGGTTGCCTTTCGCTCGGGCTTGCCGTCTTCCGTCGATGAGCCGCTGGAAGCCAACGTCAATCTCGACGTCTACATTCCCGATCGCGCGGCGATGGTCCGCTTTACCGGCGACAGTTTCGTGCTGCCGGGAACGGCCCGCCGTGGCATCCCGATCGTCTCGGTCAACACCGCCAGCGCCAACCTGAAGCTCTATCGCATCGGCGACCGCAACATTGCCTCGCTGCTGACAGCCTCGCAATTCCTGACCCAACTCGACGGCTACAGCGCCCAGCGCATCCAGGATGAAAATGGCGAAATGGTCTGGCAGGGATCGATCGACATTGCGACCGACCTCAACAAGGAAGTCGTCACCAGCTTCCCGGTCGATGAGGCCCTGCCGCAGCGCAAGCCCGGCGTCTATGTGCTGACCGCCGTCTCCGCGACGGGCGCGTCGAACGAATGGGACAGCCAGGCAACGCAATGGTTCGTCATTTCGGATATCGGGCTCTCTACCTATTCCGGCACCGACGGACTTTCGGTCTTTGCCCGGTCGCTGGCATCGGCCAAGCAGATGGATGGGATCGAGCTGACGCTGCTTGCGAAGAACAATGAAATCCTCGGCACCGCCACCACCGATGCCGATGGCCACGCGACCTTCGACGCCGGCCTGCTGCGCGGCACCGCGGCCATGATCCCTGCGGTCATCACCGCAAAGAGCGGCGCGGACGATTTCGTTTTCCTCGACTTGACGCGCGCAGGCTTCGACCTGTCCGATCGCGGCGTCACTGGACGCGCTGCCCCCGGCGCCATCGATGTGCTGACATGGACGGAACGCGGCATCTACCGCGCCGGTGAAACCGTGCATGTCTCCGCCCTTGCCCGCGACAGCGCCTCGGTCGCCATCGAAAAACTGCCACTGACCTTCATCTTCATGCGCCCGGACGGCGTCGAGGATCGCCGCGTCGTCAGCGACGGTGGCCTGGCAGGCGGTTATGCGCTCGATCTTCCCCTGCAGCCGAATGCCATGCGTGGCACCTGGACCGTCCAGATCTTCACCGATCCCAAAGGCACGGCGATCAGCGAGAAGCAATTTCAGGTCGACGATTTCGTGCCCGACCGGGTCGAGTTCGACATGGCAAGCACTGCCAAGCAGATCGAGATCGATACGCCGGCCCCCATCACCATCGATGGCCGCTTCCTGTATGGCGCCCCGGCAGCAGGGCTGGAACTCGAAGGCGAAGTCGGCCTGAAGCCGACCCGCGAAAGTGCCGATTTCAAGGGCTACTTCTTTGGCCTTGCCGACGAGGAAGCCACGGAAGACAGCCGCACGACGCTCGAAGGTTTGGCGCCGCTCGATGAGGACGGCAAGGCGACCTTCGACGTCACTCTGACGGACATTCCATCAACCACCCAGCTGCTCAACGCCAACATCACCGTGCGCGTTCAGGAAGCCGGCGGCCGGGCCGTCGAGCGTTCCTTGACACTGCCGGTCAAGCCGGCCGGCGCGATGATCGGCATCAAGCCGGAATTCTCCGGCGATCTTGCGGAAAACGCCGTCGGCAAATTCCACGTCATCGCCATCGACCAGACCGGTGCAAAGCAGGATAAGTCCGGCCTCAGCTGGAAACTGCTCCGCGTTGAGCAGGACTACCAGTGGTACCGCGACGGCACCGCCTGGAAATATGAGCCGGTCACCTCGACCAAGCAGGTTTCGACCGGCACGCTGGATGTCACCACGGATGGCGGTGAAATTGCGATCTCCGCAGGCTGGGGCCGTTACAGGCTCGAAGTCGAGACGGCCGATATTGATGGCCCGACATCGAGCGTCGAATTCGATTCCGGCTGGTATGTCACCGCAAGCTCGACGGAAACGCCTGATGGGCTGGAAGTTGCGCTCGACAAGCAGACCTATGCGATCGGCGACACTGCCAAGCTGCGCGTCTCGCCGCGCTTTGCCGGTGAAGTTCTGATCACGATCGGCTCTGAAAAGCTGATCGGGACAAAAACCGCGACCATCCCTGCCCCAGGCGGCGAAGTCGATATTCCGATCACTGCGGATTTCGGTGCTGGCGCCTATGTCACCGCAACACTGTACCGTCCGGGCGACGCGCAGGAAAGCCGCATGCCGATGCGTTCCATCGGCATCAAGTGGCTCGCCGTCGATCCCGCAAACCGCAAACTGTCCGTCAAGCTCGACCTGCCGGAGAAAACGCTGCCGCGTCAGACGCTGAATATTCCGGTCGAGGTGAGCGGGGCAGGGGTGGGCGACGAAGCCTATGTCACGGTTGCCGCCGTCGATGTCGGCATTCTCAACCTGACGCGCTATGAAGCGCCCGATCCGGACGGCTGGTATTTCGGCCAGCGGCAGCTCGGTCTTGAAATCCGCGACCTTTATGGACGGCTGATTGACGGGTCGCTCGGTGCGACCGGACGTCTGCGCACCGGTGGCGATGGCGGCCAGATGGCGCTGCAGGGCAAACCGCCGACCGAAAAACTGGTGGCGTTCTTCTCTGGCCCGGTCCAGCTCGATGCAAGCGGCAAGGCGATCATCAGTTTCGACATCCCGCAATTCAACGGCACCGCCCGCGTAATGGCTGTCGCCTGGTCGAAGGCCGGTGTCGGCCACGCCTCGGCCGATGTCGTCATCCGCGATCCGGTCGTGGTGACGGCGAGCCTGCCGCAATTTCTGGCCCCCGGAGACAAGGCGGAGCTGCGGCTCGACATCGCCAATACCGATGGCCCCGCCGGCGATATGAATCTCAATGTGACAAGCAGCTCCTCTGTCGTAATCGACGCCGCGCAAGCGCAGCAGACCTTCAGCGTCAAGCCGGGCGGAAAGTTCGACCTGACTCTGCCGCTGTCCGGCGTTCATCCGGGCGCCGGTACGATCAATATCGAGCTGACCAGCGCCGATGGCCTGTCGCTGCAACAATCGGTCTCCGTTCCGGTACGGCCTGCCGCCCTGCCGGTGACGACCCGCCACCCGGTGACCATCGAGCCGAATGCCAGCCTCAAGGTCGATGGCGAGCTTTTGGCAGAAAGCATGCTGCAGGGATCGGCCGTCAGCATCAGCGTCACCCGGTCCGCCGCCTTCGATATTCCGGCACTGCTGACATCGCTCGACCGCTATCCCTATGGTTGTGCCGAGCAGACGACAAGCCGTGCATTGCCCCTGCTCTATCTGAGCGAGCTCGCCAAACAATCCGGCCTGCCGGAGGATGGCGATGTCCGGAAGCGCGTTCAGGAAGCGATCTACCGGGTGCTGTCCTATCAATCCTCGACCGGCAGCTTTGGCCTCTGGAGCCCCGGCTCCGGCGATCTCTGGCTCGACGCCTATGTCACCGACTTCCTGACCCGGGCCCGCGAACAGAAATACCAGGTGCCGGACCAGGCGATGGTGCAGGCGCTCGACAATCTGCAGAATGCGCTGAGCTACGATATCGACATGAAGAGCCAGGGCAACGAGATCGCCTACTCTCTTTACGTGCTCGCCCGTAACCGCAAGGCGGCGATCAGCGATCTACGTTATTACGCCGACACCAAGCTCCCGGAATTCCCGACGCCATTGTCGAAGGGCCATCTGGCCGCTGCTCTCGCCCTTTATGGCGATGCGCAGCGCTCGCAGAGCATTTTCGAAGACGCGCTACAGATGTCGACAACGGCAAGCGATGTCAGCCTTGACCGTTCCGATTACGGCTCGGCATTGCGCGACGATGCCGCCGTCCTGACATTGGCTGCGGAAGCCCGCCCCGTGCCGACGATCATCCCGCAGCTCGCCAAGATCGTTGCCCGCGCATGGGAGCAGAAATCCTATACCAGCACGCAGGAGCAGATGTGGACGCTGATGGCGGCCCGCGCCATCCAGGGTGGCGACAGTGACCTCAACCTTGAGATCAACGGGACGCCGCGCACCGGTGGTTATGCGGCGCGTCTGACGGGCGACGAGGTTCTCGACCAGCCGGTGACCATCGCCAACCGGTCGAGCGAGCCCGTCGCTGCCATCGTGACAACTGTCGCAGCGCCGGCATTTCCGCTGCCTGCCGGCGGCAACGGCTTCAGTATCGAGCGCACCTATTACACGCTCGACGGTGAGGCGGCCAATGTCACGCAGGCCAGGCAGAACGAGCGTTACGTTGTCGTTATCAACGCCACCGAAAGCAACAGCTGGCCCTCGCGCGTGCTGATCACCGACCTGCTGCCGGCCGGTTTCGAGATCGACAATCCAACCCTGGTCGATAGCGCCAAGCTGTCGAACTTCGAATGGGTCGGCGAGGTCGAAGCTGCCCATACGGAGTTCCGCAGCGACCGCTTCGTCGCCGCCTTCGACCGCTCGGCGGGCGACAACCGCACCATCACCGTCGCCTATGTCGTTCGCGCCGTCACGCCCGGCACCTACGATCATCCAGCGGCCAGCATCGAGGACATGTACCGGCCGCAATTCTCCGCGCGCTCCGCCATGGGGCGCATGGAGGTTCAGGCGGTCGAATAATGTCACCCTGGGCGAAAACCTGCGCCGCATTGCTGGGCTCCGCACTTGTGTGCGTCGCCATCATGTTCGGCCTTGAGGCAGCGGACCGCGCCTATCCGCCGCCGCTGGAAGCAGCACGCACGGTCTCAGCCGAAGTGCTCGATGCGGACGGACAGCTTTTGCGCGCCTTTGCGACACCCGAAGGCCGCTGGCGGTTGCAGACGACGGCGACAAACGTCGATCCGCAATTCGTCCGCATGCTGATCGCCTATGAGGACCAGCGCTTCTGGGAGCATAAGGGTATCGACCCCTTGGCCTTGATGCGCGCCACCTGGCAGTTCGCCACCCATGGACGGATCGTCTCGGGCGCCTCGACGCTGTCGATGCAGGTGGCGCGTCTGATCGAGCCACGCGAAGGACGTTCCTTGACCGCAAAGTTTCGCCAGCTTGCCCGCGCCGTGCAGATCGAGCGTCGCCTGAGCAAGGCCGAAATTCTCGACCTCTACCTCACCCACGCGCCCTATGGCGGCAATCTCGAGGGTATCCGTGCCGCAAGCCTCGCCTATTTCGGTAAGGAGCCACGCCGTCTCACCGTGTCCGAAGCAGCATTGCTGGTAGCGCTCCCGCAGCTTCCGGAGAAACGCCGCCCTGACCGCCATTTGAAGGCCGCAGAGACGGCACGCCAGCGGGTTCTGGAACGCATGGCGGTTTCCGCCGTCATCGGGGAAGGGGAGGCCGAGCGCGCCACCTTGGTCGCTGTCCCGGAATGTCGCCTGCAATTGCCGGCCTTTGCCGCCCATGTCGCCGAGGCGGCGTTGCGCAAGGAGCCCAAGGTCATCCAGCATCAGACGACACTGCGGAGGACCATCCAGAAAGGCCTCGAAACGGTCGCCAAGGAGGCGGCATCCGGCCTTGGCCCGAAAGTCTCGATCGCCATGGTCATGGCCGATGCGCGCACCGGCGAGATCGTCGGGGAGCTCGGCTCCGCCGATTATTTCGATACCAGCCGCTCCGGCTGGATCGACATGACGCGCATCTCGCGCTCGCCGGGGTCGACGCTGAAACCGTTCATCTACGGCCTTGCCTTCGAAGAGGGGCTGGTATCCCAGGAAACCATCATCGAAGACCGCCCGGCGGATTTCTTCGGCTACCGTCCGCGCAATTTCGACATGACCTATCAGGGCGATGTCAGCATCCGCCAGGCGCTGCAACTGTCCCTCAATGTGCCGGCGGTGCGGCTGCTCGATTCCGTCGGCCCGACAAGGCTGATGGTGCGCTTCCGTCGCGCTGACGTTCGGCCCATCCTGCCGCCGAACGAGGCACCCGGCCTTGCCATCGGCCTTGGCGGTTTGGGCATCAACCTGAAGGATCTGGTGCAGCTCTATGCCGCCCTTGCCAATCGCGGCAAGCCGGTGCGGCTCGGCGACGGCATTCGGGAGCAGCCGGGCACGATCGAAAACGAACCGCTTCTCGATCCGACCGCCACCTGGCAGATCGCCGACATCCTGTCGGGCGTTTTGCCACCAGCCGGTGCTGTCCAGCGCGGCATCGCCTATAAGACCGGGACGAGCTACGGCTACCGCGACGCCTGGTCGGTCGGCTTCGATGGCCGCTACGTGCTCGGCGTCTGGGTGGGACGGCCGGACAATGGCGCGGTCCCAGGCCTCACCGGCTATGGAACCGCCGCCCCGATCCTGTTCGAGGGCTTTGCCAAATCCGGCGTGGCGATCACACCGCTGCCGCGCGCGCCGGCCGGCGCGGTGCGGATTGCCCAAGCGGAACTGCCGATCAGCCAGCGCCGTTTTTCGCTGACCTCCAGCGGCCTTGTGTCCGCGACTGTCCGTGAAGCAGCGCCGCAGATCGTCTATCCACCGGAAGGCGCCCGCGTCGAGCTGGGTGTCGATACCGATGGCATGTCCATGCCGCTTGTCCTCAAGCTGCAGGGCGGTCGCGCTCCCTTCCGCTGGTTGGCCAATGGCAAGCCGCTGCCGGAGACATCGCGGCGCCGGGTCAACCAATGGGTGCCTGATGGCGCAGGTTACTCCACATTGACGGTCATCGACGCCGCAGGCCGAGCCGCAAGCGTACGGGTCTTTCTCAACTAGAATCGCCCAACCGCCGCGATTTCAGCCAGCGCTATCAGCCCATCTGGCAATTGCAAATCGTGTCCCCCTGTCTATGGGGATACAGAAGACGGCCTACGGCGGGGCGCCCACGCGAAAGCAATTCTCGTGCTCGATCAGTTGAAGCAGCTTGGCCCTGAACGCACGGATCTCATGTCTCTGAGGGGATATGCCTATCTCTGGCTGAAGCGCTATGCCGCCGCGCGGCGGGTTTTCGAGGCGCTGGCTGCCATCGGCAATCACGACGGTCAGCGTGGACTTGGTATTCTCTACGAGATATTCAACGACAAGGATTGATCGGGACGCAAAGCTCCCCCCGGCTTTCCGGTTTTGGCATCGGGAGCCGAGTGGACAGCGTGACATCTTCCCCATTGGATATCCCGGTCAAAACAGCCGACGGACGCCTGACGACGCTTGCCGAATTTCGCGGACGTGTGATGCTGGTCGTCAACGTCGCGTCGAAATGCGGCCTGACCGTGCAGTATGAAGGCCTTGAAAAACTCTATAAGGCCAAGCGCGATGCAGGACTGGTGGTCCTTGCCTTTCCCGCCAACGATTTTATGGGGCAGGAGCCCGGGACGGAAGCCGAGATCGTCGAGTTCTGCACCAGCACCTATGACGTACAGTTCCCGATCTTTTCGAAGATTTCCGTCAAGGGGACGGCGATCCATCCGCTCTATCGCAGCCTGACGACCCTTGCACCCGACGCTACCGGAGAAGGCCCGATGCGCGAGCGGCTGAAGGGTTACGGCGTCGAGCCGGAGAACAGGGCCGACGTGCTGTGGAATTTCGAAAAATTCCTGATCGGCCGCGACGGCAAGGTCGCCGCGCGCTTTTCACCGGATGTCACTGCAGAGGATGGCCGCCTTGTTTCCGCAATAGACAAGGAACTGGCGCAGCGGAACTGAGACGCATTTTTTTCGGAATAAACTGCAACGACCGGCCATGCGGTAAACCCGTATAGCCGGTCGGGACAAATACGGTGCGAGTTATCGTGCGCTGTTCTTCGCAATATAGTCGGCCGCTACCCGTGCGACGAGCGCCAGCGAGATGGCTCCGGCATCGGGATGACCTATGCTCTTTTCAGCCAGAGGCCGGGCGCGGCCGAGTTTCGGGGTGAGGGCCGAGGTTGCGTCGGCTGCGGATTTTGCCGCGTCTGCCGCCAGCGACCAAGCCTCCGGTAGCGATTTGCCCGAAGCGGCCTCACGCTCCAGCGTCTCGACAAACGGGATCAGCGCATCGACCAGCGTCTTGTCGCCCAGCTGCGCGCGGCCAAGCCGGGTGACGCCTTCGAGCGCAAGCCGGGCACCCTTGACGGCAGCACCCGTCTCGATCGCGCCGCTGTCGCTCAGCGCATTGCTCCACGAACGCAACAGCAGACCCCAGATTGCGCCCGATGTTCCGCCAGCCCTGTCAGCCCAGGCGTCTCCGGCAACGGCCAGAACGCTGGCTGCGCCAGCACCTGCAGCAACCGCAGCATTGGCTGCGTCGAGTGCGGCAGCCGAACCGCGGCGCATCCCCTGACCATGATCGCCATCGCCGGCCTGCGCGTCGATCCGGCCGAGTTCGTCTTCCGCATCTTTCAGTGCCGCGGCGATGCTTGAGAGCAGGCCGGCCACGCATGTGCCGGCTTCCTTCGATGCCTCTGAGGCGGGTGCGAAAACCATCTTTCCTTCGATGTCGTCAAGCGCGCCGGTTGCCGGTTCCGTCGCGAACGTCGCACCACGGCGCAGGACCGGCGTATCGCAGGCCGCCGACCAGAGCGATTCCAGCTCGTCATCGAGCCAGAGAAGCGTCAGCGAGCAGCCCTGCATATCGAGGCTGGTGACGAATTCTCCGGCTTCCGGCGCCACCACATCCAGCCCGGCGTCCTTGAGAAGCGCCGAGACCGACGTCCAGAGCACGAACAGCTCTTCATATTTCGTCGCACCCAGACCGTTGAGAACGACGCCGACCTTGGTCGTCCCCGCCGGACGCTCGGCCAGAAGCTTCCCCGTCAGGAGCTTGGCCAGTTCCTTGGCGGGAATGATCGCCTCTTCCCTGATGCCCGGCTCGCCATGGATACCGAGCCCCAGCGCCATCTGGCCGTGCGGAACCGTAAACAACGGACCGTTGGCACCGGGCAGCGTGCAGCCCTTGAAAGCGACGCCGAAGGAAACGGTGCGGTCATTGGCATGGCGCGTCACGCGCTCGACTTCATCGAGGTTCATGCCTGCTTCCGCCGCAGCACCGGCAATCTTGAAGACGACGAGATCGCCTGCGATACCGCGGCGTTTGGCGGCCGCATCCATCGGTGCGCTTGCCACATCGTCGGTCACCGGCACGATGCGCACATCGATGCCCTCGGCCCGCAGCCGTTCCGCCGCAACCCCGAAATTCAGCACGTCACCGGCATAGTTGCCGAAGCCGAGCAGGATGCCGCCGCCCTGGTCCGCATGGCGGCAAACGCGCGCCACCGCAGCCGTGGAGGGGGAGGCGAACACGTCACCGGCAACCGCCGCATCGGCAAGGCCCGGGCCGACATAACCGGCGAACGCCGGATAATGGCCGGAGCCGCCACCGATCACCACCGACACCTTGCCCTTCGGCACCTTGGTCGAGCGTAGGACGCCACCTTTCACGTGACGGACATAACGGCTGTAGATCGCGGCAAAGCCTTGAAGAGCAGTTGTTGCGAATTCCTCGGGTTCATCGAAAATGGTGGTCATGACGTCTGTCCTTGGTCACGAGGCAGGATGCGCCTCAGATAGTCGCGATTGGCAGCGCTGACGGAAAGCCCGTCGCCGCCATAATGTTCACAAAGGAAGGGGCTCGAAAAGCCATGGGCCAGCGCCATGCGGATGGCGGCGCGATAATTGATGATGCCGGACTCGAGCGGCGCCGGATGGGTGGCGATGACGCCGGAGGCCGGGTCCTCGGTACGGGTATAGTTCTTCACATGCCAGTATTTCGCGTGAGGCGCGACTTTGGCCATCATCTCCTGCCAGTGCTCGACCGGCCGGTGCAGGCGGATGAGATTGCCGAGATCGGCATTGATGCCGACATTGGCAAGACCGATATCCTCGACGAAGCGGACTGAGCTTTCAGCGGTGCCGAGATAGGTATCCTCGTACATTTCCAGTGCCAGCTCGATGCCGAGTGCTTCCGCATGGCGCCCTAACTCGCGAATGCGCGCCACGGCCTTGCCCCATGTTGCAGCATCATCCGGGTTTTTCGCGCCATCGACGGTCCAGAACCACAGCGCCTTCTTCTGCGTATCGGTCAATGCCTCGAACAGGCCGAAGGATACCGAGCCGGCACCGATCGCCTTGGCGGCATCGATGACCCGGTGGCCATAGGCGAGATAGTCGTCGCCGTGCTTCGCATCGATAACGCTGCGGCGCGCCGTCGAGATTGCCGGCATCGTCAATCCCAGCGATTGCGTCAGTCCGACAAAAGCATCGAGGCGGGCGGGCGACAGATCCGCAAGCCGGATCCAGCTGTCGGTCGGGTCAAGTTCGGTAAAACCGGCATCGATGACATCGGCCAGGGTCTCTGCCCATTCCTCGACGGACTGGTCCTGAACCGAGCGCCCGTCGGGCAGGGCGTTCGGATACTGGATCATCGCAGCCGCGATTGGCCAGGTGTCTCTATTCCATTGGCGCGGTTCAGCGGTCATGGTTCCATCCTTGAAATTGCAGGGACATGCGACGGCCGGATCAGGCTGCCGTCTTTCCATCGTGAGCAGAGGCTTCCTTCTTGCCACCACGGGCAAGCCCGATCAGCCAGAACACCAGCGGCGATAGAAGCAAGGCCAGGCCCAATGCCATCAGGCTTGAAACAAGGCCGTTCGACCAGAAGATCGAGAGTTCGCCGTTGGCCATCAGCATCGATTGGCGGAAGGCATCCTCAGCCTTGTCGCCGAGAACCATGGCCAGAACCAGCGGCGCCAGCGGATATTCAAGCTTTTTGAAAATGTAGCCGAGCAGGCCGAAGGCGATGACCAGCCAGATATCCATCACCGAATTCGCCACCTGATAGGCGCCGGAAAAGATGACGGCGACGATGATCGGGCCGATAATGGCAAAGGGGACGCGCAGGATCGAGGCGTAGAGCGGCACGGTGGCAAGCACCAGGATGACGGCGACGATGTTGCCAAGATACATCGAGGCGATCAGGCCCCAGACGAAATCCGGCCGGTCGGTGAACAGCGTCGGACCGGGTGTCAGGCCCCAGATCATCAGCCCGCCCATCATGACGGCGGCGGTTGCCGAACCAGGCACACCGAGCGCCAGCATCGGCAGCAGAGCCGAGGTACCAGCCGAATGGTCGGCCGTCTCCGGTGCCACGATACCGCGTGGGTCACCCTTGCCGAACATCGATTTGTCGCGGGCCGAGCGGCGGGCAACACCATAGCTCATGAAGGACGCGGCGGTCGGACCGGCGGGCGTGATGCCCATCCAGATGCCGATAATGGTCGAGCGCAGGATGGTGAACCAGTAGCGCGGCATTTCCATCAGGGTGCGGCCGATCTCCGACAGTTTGACGCGCGCCTTGATGCCTTCGAAACGCAGGCCTTCTTCGGTGGTCAAAAGCAGCTCGCCGATACCGAACAGGCCCATGACCGCGATCAGGAAGGAGACCCCCTTGATCAGTTCTGGAATATCGAAGGTGAGGCGCAGGTTGCCGGAGATCGTGTCCATGCCTACCGACGCCAGCGCAAAGCCGAGCATCATCGACACCAGCGTCTTGAACGGCGATTGCGCGCCCATCGAGATGAAGCTGGCGAAGGCGAGGAAATAGACGGCGAAATATTCGGGCGAGGAGAACCGCAGCGCGAAATTGGCTACCCAGCCGGAGAGCAGCGTGATCATCACCACGCCCGCCAGCGCGCCGATGCCGGCAGAGACGAAAGCGAGTGTCAAAGCGCGGCTCGCCTGGCCGGTCTTTGCCATCGGGTAACCGTCGAAGGTCGTGGCGACAGAAGAGGGCTCTCCGGGGATGTTGAACAGGATGGACGTCGTCGATCCGCCAAACAGCGCACCCCAGTACATGCACGACAACAGGATGATCGCCGAGATCGGGTCCATCGAGAATGTCAGCGGCAAAAGCAGCGACACGCCGTTGGGAGCCCCCAGCCCGGGAAGCACGCCGACGAGGATGCCGAGCGTCACGCCGAGCATCATCAGCAGGATATGGTTGAAGCTCAGGATATGGCCGAAGCCGTCGATCAAGAGACCGATATTTTCCATGTCTTTCCTCCTAAAGACAACAAGGCGGCAGGATCAATAAATCCCGAACCACGCCTCGACCGGACCTTTCAGGAGCGGAACCTTGAAGCCGATTTCGAAGATGACGAAGAAGAGAAGCGAGACCGTGATGCCCGCAGGCAGACCAATCCACCATTTGTAACGGCCCTGGAATGTCATGGCGCCTGCGATATAGAGCGCCGTTCCGACGTAGAGGCCGAGAAAAGTGGAGACCGCCGCAAAGGCGACAAGGGGCAGCAGGAATGACAGCACGACCTTGAAGCGGGCCGTCTCGAAGAAGATCTCGCCGCTGCCGCGATGCTTGATCAGAGCGCCAACGAGATTGGCGGCGCTGCCCAGCATGATCAGAAGGCCGATATAGAAGGGGAAGTAGCCCGCATCCGGACCCATGTCGGTCCAGCCGGTTCCGGCCTCGACCGCTCCATAGCAGACGGCCGCGCCGAAGGCGCCGGTCAGAAGGGCGACGCCGATTTCCATGGCAAAACGGGACAGACCCTTGGCGCTGTTCTCGCTCATCGTTCAAACCTTTCCGGTGGGTGCGGACGCTGTCAAAGCGCCCGCAGGGAACCTTATTGGGTTCAGTTGGCCAGCCAGCCTTCGCGCTTCAGAACTTCCGTCACCGAAGCCTCGTTGCCCTTGATGAAATCGGCAAGCTGCGTACCGCTCATATAATCAGCAGACTGCGAGGTATCGGCGAGGTACTTGGCCCATTCCGGCGTCTCGGATACCTTCTTCAGCACGCCGGCATAAAAATCAACAACGTCCTGTTCGACGCCGGAAGGCAGCCAGACGGTGCGCGGCATGGAGTAGTTGTCGATCGCGATGCCGCTCTCCTTGCAGGTCGGGATATCGCCCCAGCCCTGCTCGCCGGCAACTTTGCCTTCGCTCTTCAGCTTTTCGGACTTGAACACGCAAACCGGCTTGACCATACCGGCCTGCCACTGGCCGAGGTTTTCGCTCGGATTGTTGACGTTGGCGGCAATGTGCTCGCCGGCCAGCTGAACGGCCGCTTCGCCGCCGCTCTTGAACGGGATGTAGCCGAGCTTGGCGCCGGTCGCATCGTTGATCATCGAGGTCAGGATCTGGTCGACATCCTTCGACTGGCTGCCGCCAACCTTGTAGTTGCCGGATTCCTTGGCCTTGGTGACGAAATCGGCGGCTGTGTTGATCTCAGCCTTGCCGTTGACCCAGAGCACGAATTCGTCGGCGGCAAGCGCTGCGACCGGCGTCAGGTCTTCCGACTTGTAGGGAACCTTGGCGCGAACCGGCAGCAGATAGGCATTGTTGGTGCCAAACGCGAGCTTGTAGGCATCGCCCTTGTAGCCAGCCGTATAGACGAAGCCTTCCGCACCACCGGCGCTGCCCTTGTTGGTGACGACGACCGGCGCCTTCATCAACTCATACTTGGAGATGATCGACTGGATAGTGCGGGCGAAGATATCCGTGCCGCCACCGGGGCCCGCCGTGACGACGAACTCGACTGGACGGTTTGGCTCGAAAGCCATTGCCGGGGCGGCAACGCCGAATGCGGCGGCCATGATGCATGCGATAGAGACTGAATGTTTCATCTAAAACTCCTCCGTTAAATGAACGGCGTGGACCTCCTCCACGCCGGTAGAAACCAAAACCGTTCGAATTCAGGCAGCGGCGGCCTGCGCCGCACTTCTTTTCGCCATGCGGGCGGCCAGAAGAACGGCCTCACGGCTTGCCCCAACGTCGGCAATACCCTTGCCGGCAATGTCGTATGCAGTGCCGTGAGCGGGTGTGCACAGAGCGAATGGCAGTCCGCCCATCATCGTCACGCCCTTGTCGAAGCCCATCATCTTCATCGCGATCTGGCCCTGATCGTGATACATCGTCAGGACAGCCTGGAAGCCTTCCTTCAGCGCCCGCAGGAACACCGTGTCGGCCGGGAAGGGACCTTCGACATCCCATCCGCGCTGGCGGGCGAATTGTACCGCCGGCTCGATGATATCGATTTCTTCCATGCCGAAGCTGCCGCCGTCGCCGGCATGCGGATTAAGGCCTGCAACCGCGATGCGCGGATTGTCATAACCGGCCGCCTTCAGGCACTGCCGTGTCAGCTCGATTTCCGCCAGGATACCACCGACCGACAGGTTGGACGCGACCTCGGACAGCGGAATGTGCGAGGTGACGCGCGCATTCCAGACCTTTTCCAGAACGTTGAACTCACGCACCTTGCCGGTAAAGCCGATGACATCGGCAACGAACCGGATTTCGTCGTCATAGCCCGGATAGGCAAAGCGCATCGCTTTCTTGTTGAAGGGCGTGAAGCAGACGGCCTGTGCCCGGCCCTTGTCGGCCAGCTCCAGCGCCGTGCGGAAATTGGTGGTGGCGAATGTGCCGCCCGCAAGCGTCGCCTCGCCGCGATCGACATAAGAGGGATCGAGATGGGCGAGATCGATGAACACGTGCTTGTCCGTGCCCGCGCTTTCGAAACCATCAAGCGATGCGGACGCAAGATCGAGCGTCAGTCCGGCGCATTCGGCACCTTCATCGAGAATGCGGCGATCACCGATGACGACCAGATGGGCCGCATCGCGAATATCGTCCATCGAAAGGAGCTTGGCCGTCAGTTCGGGGCTGATGCCTGCCGGGTCGCCCATGGCGAGCGCAATGATAGGACGCGCATCGTTGGCGCTCAGGGTCATGGTGAAGGTCCTCCGCTTCATGCTGTTGCAGCCTTCATACGTCATTCATAATTCTGCATCAAGTCTTTTGTATTTTGTATGCAGCATTTTTTGTTGACGTTGGATCAGGCACTCTTCATGTTTGCAATGCGCGAAAAACGATTCAGAAACGCACGCGGCAGAGCGGAACAGGCATAAAGACATGGACGAGATACCCTCATTGCAACGCCGCGCCGATGGCAGCGCCGGACCGATACGGCGCACCGCTCTTCACGACACGCTGGTCAACCACCTGCGCGACATGATCATCGAGGGCGATCTTGAGCCGGGCACGCGCCTGCATGAAGGCCAGCTCGGCGAACAGCTCGGGGTTTCCCGCACGCCGCTGCGCGAAGCGATCAAATATCTGGCCAGCGAAGGTTTGGTGGAACTGGTCCCGAGCCGGGGTGCGGTGGTGAAGCGCTTCAGCCCCAAGGATGTCCACGACATGCTGACGGTGCTGCGCACGCTCGAAGAACTCGCCGGCCGTCTCGCCTGCGAAACGGCAAGCGACGTTGAGATCGCCCAGGTGCGGGCCTTGCACGACGAGATGATTGACCGCTACAAGGCCGCCGACCGCCTGCAATATTACAAGCTCAACCAGGACATCCATACCGCGATCGTCCGGCTGGCGCAGAACAGTTCGCTCGTCGATATCCATGCCATGCTGCAGACCCGGCTGAAGCGTATCCGCTTCATCGGCCACGAAGGGCCTGAAAAATGGGCCGCCGCCGTCAGGGAACATAAGGAAATGATCGACGCGCTCGAAGCCCGTGACAAAGTGCGCCTGTCGGAGGTTCTCGGCCGGCACCTGTTCAACGCCTGGGACAGGGTCAAGGCATCGCTGTGAAGCTCCAGTAAGCCAAGTCTAACCAAAAACCTTAAAAACGGCGACCCTATTCGCTTGTGGGCACGGCCGTCTCGCGCCGAAACGCCGCCGGGCTTTTCGCCGTCCATTTTCGAAAAGCGCGGTGAAAGGCACTTGGTTCTGAGTAACCGAGTTGCGCCGCGATGTCTCCGACGCTCGCTTCGCTCTGCAGTAGCATTTCGATGGCACTGTCGCGGCGGATCTCGTCCTTGATCCCGGCATAACTCTGGCCTTCGCCTTGCAGGCGATGACGCAGCGTCGATGGGGACATATGCATCTGCGTGGCAAGATCGTTGAACCCCGCCCACGCCGTTGGCGGCAGTTGCCGTAGCCGCTTGCGGACAGTGGCCGCAAGACCGGCATCATAACGGTAGCGCACGAGAATATTGGCGGGTGCTCCACGGAGAAACTGTTTCAGCGCCTGCTCAGTCCGAACAATCGGCAGTTTCAACACCGCACGATCGAAGGCAAGGCGGCTGACCGGCTGTGAAAACTGCACAGGCGCGCCGAAGAACAGCCGGTAGTCGGCGCCCTCCAGCGGCTCGGCACAGCGAAAATCCACCCGGCGGATCGGGATGCGGCGACCCACCAGCCAACAGGTGATGCCATGCAGCAGGATCCAGTAAGTCCGATAGGCAAAGGCCGAACGGGCCTTGCCCTTGTCGGTCAGCACGATTTCAGCGAGCCCATCGCGGATCACCAATTCGCCGCTTGGGTCCTCAAGCACCACGCCGAGAAAACGCAGCGCACGCCGCAGGGCCTGATCCAGCGTCTTTGCATGCAGCACGCAATGACAGAGAAGCGTAAAGCTGCCGCGCCGCATCGGCCGTTCGCCCATGCCGAAGAACTCGTCGTCGACTTCGGCCGCGACCGCCAGCCACAGAGCACCGTAGCTTTCGGCAGAAATCGGGTTCTCGACAGTGGCCGGCAATCCCAGCGAAGCCAAAAGCGGCGCCGTCGGCTTGCCCGCCCGGCGCAGGCAGTCGAGCGCTTCTTCGACAAACGACGGCGAGATCATCCGCCGGTCTGCATCCACCATCGCCTTTCCTCCCATATGGCAAAACTGGCCGAAAAATGAAGGACAATTCTGTCATCGCTTGCAATACCGCGCAAGAGTAGAGTTCCGGCGAGATGCTATGATTAAAATCAGGCATGATGGACGGAACGCGGCGGGGAGGCTGCATGACGTATCGAGGACTGATCGACGCGCGCCTTCGCAGCAGAAGGGCAGCACGATGAAGATTTCCGGTAAGGTTTTTGTGGTGACCGGCGGCGGCTCCGGCCTTGGCGCGGCTGTCACGCGACTGCTGGCCGAGGCTGGCGCTCGCATCGTCGTCGCCGATATCAATCAGGATGCCGGCGCGCAGATCGCCGCCGATCTCGGGTCGAGCGCCCGGTTTATCCGCACCGATGTCACCAGCGAGGCCGATGGACAGGCCACGATCCGGGCAGCCCTTGAGACATTCGGCCACCTGCATGGTCTGGTGAACTGTGCCGGCGTTGCGCCGGGCGAAAAGGTTCTCGGCCGCGACGGCCCGCATCGCCTCGAAAGTTTTGCGCAGGCGATCGGCATCAACCTGGTCGGCACCTTCAACATGATCCGCCTTGCCGCTGCCGCCATCCAGACGCAGGAACCGGACAGCGAGGGCGAACGCGGCGTGATCGTTAATACGGCCTCAGTGGCAGCCTTCGACGGACAGATCGGCCAGGCCGCCTACTCGGCCTCCAAGGGCGGCGTCGTCGGCATGACCCTGCCGATTGCCCGCGAGCTTGCCCGCTACGGCATTCGCGTCGTCACCATCGCACCGGGCATTTTTGAGACCCCGATGATGGCCGGCATGCCGCCAGAGACCCAGGAAGCACTTGGCAAGAGCGTGCCGTTTCCACCGCGCCTTGGCCGTCCCGCTGAATTTGCCGCTCTGGTACGCCATATCTGTGAAAACACCATGTTGAATGGCGAGGTCATCCGGCTGGATGGCGCGCTCCGCATGGGGCCGCGTTGATCGCGGCAACGGGAGATTTCAAATGACAGTGCATGATCCCATCGTCATCGTCGGTTCCGCCCGCACCGCCATGGGCGGCTTTCAGGGCGATCTTCAAGGCGCCACCGCGCCCGAACTCGGCGCTGCCGCCATCTGCGCCGCATTGGAGCGGAGCGGCGTGGCGCCTGATCTGGTCGAGGAGGTCGTGTTCGGTTGCGTGCTACCGGCAGGGCAGGGGCAGGCGCCGGCACGGCAAGCTGCCATCGGTGCTGGCCTTCCGTATGCAACCGGCGCCAGCACCGTCAACAAGATGTGCGGCTCCGGCATGAAAGCGGCGATGCTGGTCCATGACCTGATCCTCGCGGGAAGCGCCAATATTGCCGTCGCAGGCGGCATGGAAAGCATGAGCAACGCGCCCTATCTACTCGATCGTGCCCGCGGCGGTTACCGGCTCGGCCATGGCCGCGTCATAGACCACATGTTCCTCGACGGGCTGGAGGATGCCTATGACAAGGGACGGCTGATGGGGACATTCGCCGAAGACTGCGCCGAGGCCTACCAGTTCACCCGTCCCGCCCAGGACGATTTTGCCGTGACCTCGCTCACCCGCGCCAAGAAGGCGATCGAGGATGGATCTTTCGACCGCGAGATCACGCCAGTCACCGTGAAGGCCGGAAAGATCGAACAGGTCATCAACCGCGACGAGCAGCCGGGCAAGGCAAGGCTCGAAAAGATCCCGACCCTGAAACCCGCCTTCCGTGAAAACGGCACGGTAACCGCTGCCAATGCCAGCTCGATTTCCGATGGCGCCGCCGCGCTGGTGCTGATGCGCCGCTCCGAGGCCGACCGCAGGGGCCTGACGCCGCTCGCCACCATCGTTGGCCATTCCACCCATGCGCAGGCGCCTAACCTGTTTGCCACCGCCCCGATCGGCGCGCTGAAGAAACTCAGTGAACGCACCGGTTGGGACCTGAAGGATGTTGACCTCTTCGAAATCAACGAAGCCTTCGCCGTCGTTGCCATGGCGGCGATGCGCGATCTCGACCTGCCGCATGACAAGGTCAATGTGCATGGCGGCGCCTGTGCACTTGGCCATCCCATCGGCGCATCCGGTGCTCGCGTCATCGTCACATTGCTGGCAGCCCTTGAGCGTTACGATCTGAAGCGCGGCATGGCCTCGCTCTGCATCGGCGGCGGCGAGGCGACGGCGATCGCGGTCGAGCGGCATTGATCGGGCAGGGGGAGGAGACCCAGACATGATCCTGTCTGAACAACAGATCCAGATCCGTGACATGGCCCGCGATTTCGCCCGCGAGCGGCTTATGCCGGGTGCGGCCGAGCGCGACGTATCGCATGCTTTTCCGAAAGGCGAACTGCAGGAGATGGGCGAACTCGGCTTTCTCGGCATGCTGGTGCCGGAGGCCTATGGCGGCTCTGAAACCGGAACCGTTGCCTATGCCGTGGCGCTCGAAGAGATCGCCGCCGGCGACGGTCCATGCTCGACCATCATGAGCGTCCACAGTTCTGTCGGTTGCGTGCCGATCCTGAAATTCGGCACCGAAGAGCAGAAGCAGCGCTTCCTGCCAAAGCTCGCCTCCGGCGAATGGATCGGCGGCTTTGCGCTGACAGAACCGCAGGCGGGGTCCGATGCCTCAAACCTGCGCACCCGCGCCCGCCGCGACGGCGATCAT
>JAESFK010000396.1_pt1 | contig 24294 bp, 20 predicted proteins | sample 9269391 | NCBI WGS metagenome assembly JAESFK01 (sample SAMN14506231, study PRJNA617097) | algae metagenome | isolation source: Drouetiella hepatica UHER 2000/2452 and co-occurring heterotrophs from... | place: Slovakia: Slovak Paradise National Park, Hrabusice, Kosice Region | collected 2000-01-01
TGATCAATGCTGAACCGAGCCGCAACAGTGTCTGCACCTTCCTCCCCGCTCTCATAAGCCGCGACAACAGACTGCTTGAACTCCAAACTATATTTGCTCATCAAAAAACCCCCGAAAGTGGATGTCCGACTTTCGGGGGTCAGTTCATTTGGACAGCCGGGGTTTTTCTTGAGCCAAATTTATTCCAGAACCTGAATAACCGTGCCTTGGGCGAGGGCATCTGACGACAGCGAGATGAAGGCCATGGATGCGGCTATGGTGTCTTGCGGATGTTATCTCTCTTTGCTTCTGCTGCCTCAACAACAGGCCGGAGGAAGACAGTTCCCATTTTCGGGTTTAGCGCGCCAGTCGGCAATTCTTGCACAATTCGGTGAAGGACGCCTGCTCAGCCGCCCATCTCGTCCTGCAGCGCACCCAGCACGTTCATGGCATGACCGGCATACTGGCTTATCCAGCGATCGTGAATCTGCTGGATAGGCAGCGCATTGAGATGGTTCCAGCGTTCGCGGCCCTCCCGGACGACAATCACCAAGCCGGCGCTTTCCAGCACCTCGAGATGCTGCATGACGGTGCACCGATCCATCTCGGCAAAACGCAGGCAGAGCGAACCCGTCGTTTGGGGTGCGTCTTTCATGGCGTCGAGCAGACGGCGCCGCGTACCATTGGCCAGGGCCTTGAAAATCTCATCGTTGTTCGTATCGCTTGACATGTTATATTTTTATAACATAATTTTGCCGGTGACAAGCTGAGCGGAAAAAACGCGACCCAGCGAGTTGAGTGGCCGTATGGCTCCAAACAAACCTCTATGTCCAAGGAAGGGAACTCCCATGTCAGTCACAATAAAGGGCGGCTTGAACATCGCGATGAAAGTTCCGTCTCACCAGTACGAGGCGGTCATCGCCTTCTATCGTGATGTTGTCGGACTTGAGCCTTTCGACGCAAAGACGCCGGCAATCGGCTTCTTCCTAGGCCCGAACAGATTGTGGATAGACGAAGCGCCGAACTACACCCAGGCCGAAGTCTGGCTCGAACTGTTTACGCCAGACCACAGAGGCGCGTTGGCCCAGCTTGAAAAAGGCGGCGCCGTTCGTTGCGATCAGATTGAGGATCTTGGTGAAGGATTTCGTGGCGGCTGGATCATGAACCCGGCCAACATCGTCCATATGGTTCGCGAGCCTGATGCATGGTGACGAGCAAAGCAGCGAGCAGAAAACCCGGCAATCTGCATTGCCGGGTTGATCAAGTTTCGTCAGGAGAATGCCCCCCGCCCAGCGGGAGGTCAATCCAACGATTGGGTCGCCGCTGGCCGTAGCATCGATCAGGCCGCCTGTCCGGCTAGACGGCGCAAGTTCGCGACATTGTGGTCGGTATCGTCCGCCTGCGCGCTTTTCTCCGCAAGCTGGAATACCGAGATCAGGCCGCGCAGGCGGGCGGCTTCATTGGCAAGCACCACGCTTGCAGCATTGTTTTCCTCGACCATGGCCGCGTTCTGCTGGGTGCCCTGATCCATCTGGTTGACCGCCGCATTGATTTCGGCAAGGCCGGTGGATTGCTCGCGCGACGAAACCGCGATGGCCTCCACATGCCTGCTCATCGTATCGACATGATCGCCGATTTCGGTGAGAGCGGCCCCCGTATCGCGGACGAAACGCGCCCCATCCAAAACCTCGTTGACCGACGTCCGGATCAATTGCTTGATCTCGCCCGCAGCACCGGCGGAGCGTTGCGCAAGCCCGCGCACCTCCTGCGCAACAACCGCGAACCCCCTGCCCGCATCGCCGGCGCGCGCCGCCTCAATGCCGGCATTGAGCGCCAGCAGGTTGGTCTGGAAGGCGATTTCATCGATGACGCCGATAATGCTGGCGATCCGCTCGGACGATTGTTCGATGCGCTCCATCGCAGTAATCGCCTGGGTCACGAGATTTTCCGTCCGTGCCGCGCTTTCATTGGCAGTAACCGCCGCTTGGCGTGCCTCCTGCGCCCGCCTGGCGGAATTGGTGACATTGGCGGTTATTTCATCGAGCGAGGCCGCCGTCTGCTCGAGTGCAGCGGCCTGCTGTTCGGTCCTGCGCGCCAAGTCGCCGGCACTGCCGCTGATCTCACGGCTTCCATTTTCAATGGCCGTGCTCGATTGGGCGATATCCTGCATGACGCCGTTCAGCTGCCGCAGTGTCGTATTGAGGTTTTCGCGCAAGGATTCGAAATCGGCGGAGAAGGGTTCGATGAGTTCAAAGGAGAGATCTCCCCCCGCCAGCCGCTGCAACCCGCCGGCAAGTCCAGCTGTCGCACGGTGCAAACGCAGTTGCGCGGACGCCTCGGCGTCTTCCTGCAGCTGACGGCGCTTTTCCTCGGCCAAGACGCGGGCCTCGGCCGCTTCTACCTCAAGACGCCGGTTTGCCAGCGCCGATTGACGGAACACTTCCAGCGCCTCCGCCATCGAACCGAATTCGTTGCGCATGCCAAGCCCCGGCACGGTGACATCCGTATTGCCACCGGCGAGATCGCGCATGGCCTCCGTGACCTTTTTGACGGGGCGGGAAATCGAGCGGCCGATGATCCAGACACCGGCGAGCAGAACGAGCACCGTCACAGCCAGAAGGCCGATCACAAACGAGATATTGCGCTCGGCAATGCGGGCGCTCTCATTCTCGATCATCGTCTTTTCAGCCGAGAAACTGGCAAGGACACGCTGGGTCACCGGCTCCAGTGCGCCATAGGCTTCCGCAACCAGGCGGCGGCTTTCGGCTTCCTTCAGGCTTGCGCCGGCATAGAGGCGGAAGGCGTCGCGATAGATTTCAAACGCATCCATGATCCGCATGCGCTGAACGCCGGGCTTGAAAGCTTTTTTGACCAGCCCCTTGAAAGTCTCGCCCTCCTGGCCATGGGCTTCGATATATTTGGCGTCGCGGCGCAGGATGAAATCCTTTTCGTGACGGCGCAGCATCAGCATGCTGGCGCGGATATTGGCATCATCGACCGCCTTCAGCTGTTCCTCGATCGAATGCACGGCACCGCGCATGACGCCTTCAAAACCGCTGGACGGGTTGAGGCCGAGGTCCTCATTGTCTTTCACCAGACGCGCAAAGCCGCCGGCATAGTGTTCAAGACCGCTCTTCAGCGCATCGAGATCGGTGATCAAGGCAGGTGCCGCGCCGCTGCGCAGGCGCTCGACCGCAGCCGAAACGGCGGTATGGGAGACCTGGAACCTGTCGATGGATGCAGGGTCCCTTGTGAGCAGGAATTGCTGCTCCCAGAGCAGCGTGTCGCGCAGATCGCCGTCCATCGAGGCGATTTCCTGCTGAAGCCTGGTCAGGCGATCGACGCCAAGCCGAAATTCGGCTTCGATCTGCCGCTGCCAGAGGAAGATGCCGGCAATGACGATAATGCCGGCCAGCGCCACGAGGGCGAACAGCATGACGCGCTGGGAAATCTTGAGATGGGAAAGTCGGGACACGCGGCACTCCGGAAATACATAAACCAGAGCCGATAAGTCCGCAAAATCTTTAAATAAAACCTCAACGCATCACGAAGATTTTGTAACATTTTCATGACGGAGGCATGCTGCTCTTCCATAACGGGAACGGCGGCGAACGGCCGCCATTCCCGGATGTAGAATTATGCCGTTCAGTCTTTCTTGACCGGCGGGATGACGCGCAGCGACAGTTCCAGCAGCTGCTTCGGCATGGCCGGTGCCGGGGCGTTCATCAGGAGGTCCTGTGCCTGCTGGTTCATCGGAAACAGCGTGATCTCGCGCAGGTTCTTGGCGCCGAGCAACAGCATCACGACGCGGTCGATACCGAAGGCGCAGCCGCCATGCGGCGGCGCGCCGTACTGGAAGGCGCGGTACATGCCGCCGAAACGCTCCTCGACGTCGGTCTGGGACAGGCCGACCAGTTCGAACGCCTTGACCATCAGGTCCGGCGACTGGTTGCGGATCGAGCCAGAGGCGATTTCGAAGCCGTTGCAGACCGCGTCATATTGATAGGCTTTGATCGTCAGCGGGTCCTGCGTCTGCAGGGCTTCCAGTCCGCCCTGCGGCATCGAGAACGGGTTGTGGGCGAAATCGACCTTCTTGTCTTCCTCGCTCCATTCGTAGAACGGGAAGTCGATGATCCAGCACAGTTCGAAGCGCTCGCGATCGACAAGGTTGAGGTCCTCGCCGGCCTTGGTGCGGGCTTCGCCGGCGAACTTGTAGAACTTTGCCGGATCGCCAGCGACGAAGAAGCAGGCATCACCCGCTTCAAGGCCAAGCTGGGCGCGCAATGCTTCGGTCCGCTCAGGTCCAATATTTTTTGCGAGCGGTCCCGAGCCTTCAACTGGCGGGAGGGAAGCTGCCGCAGCCAATTCCTCGCGTTTACGCTTGGCAAATTCATCGTTGCTGTCGAAGTCGTTGAATTCTTCGTTGCTTATCGCAAGCGGATTCTCGGGCTGACGCCAGAAGATGTAACCAAGGCCCGGCTGACCCGTCGACTGCGCCCAGGCATTCATGCGGTCGCAAAAGGCTCTGCTGCCGCCGGTCTTGGCCGGGATCGCCCAGACTTCGACCTTCGGATCGCGTTCGATCATGCCGGCAAACACCTTGAAGCCGGAGCCGGCGAAATGTTCTGTCACGGCCTGCATCTCGATCGGGTTGCGCAGGTCCGGCTTGTCGGAGCCGTATTTGCGGATGGCCTGATCATAAGGAATGCGCGGCCATTCCTTGGTTACGGGCTTGCCCTCGGCAAACTGCTCGAACACGCCGGTCATGATCGGGGCCATCGTGTCCCAGACGTCTTCCTGGGTGACGAAGCTCATTTCGAGGTCAAGCTGGTAGAATTCGCCCGGCAGGCGGTCGGCGCGCGGGTCTTCGTCGCGGAAGCACGGGGCGATCTGGAAGTAGCGGTCGAAACCGGCGACCATCAACAGCTGCTTGTACTGCTGCGGCGCCTGCGGCAGCGCGAAGAACGTGCCGGGATGAATGCGGCTCGGCACCAGAAAGTCGCGCGCGCCTTCCGGCGACGATGCCGTCAGGATCGGTGTCGAATATTCGGCAAAGCCGGCCGAGTTCATGCGCGAGCGCATGTCGGAAATGATCTGGCTGCGCTTGACGATGTTCTTGTGCAGCGTTTCGCGGCGCAGGTCGAGGAAGCGGTACTTGAGACGGATATCTTCCGGATAGTCGGGTTCGCCGAACACCGGCAGCGGCAGTTCCTTGGCGGCGGAGAGCACTTCGATCTCCTGCGCGTACAGTTCGATCTCACCGGTCGCCATCTGCTTGTTGACGGTCTCGTCCGAGCGCGCCTTGACGGTGCCGTCGATGCGGATGACCCATTCGCCGCGCACCGTCTCTGCCGCCTTGAAGGCCGGTGAGTCGGGATCGACGACGATCTGCGTCATGCCGTAATGATCGCGAAGGTCGATGAACAGCAGGCCGCCATGATCGCGAACGCGGTGGACCCAGCCGGAGATACGGACGGTCTGGCCGACATCGGCTTGGCTGAGAGCGGCACAAGTGTGGCTTCGGTAACGGTGCATGATATTATCCTGGAACCAAGGGCCGCGCGGCCACGCAAAAGCGCGCTGCGGCAGCGTCAAAATCGGGCGGAAAAGCGCATGGTGGGGCCGATTTGTCAAGGCCGGGCTGGGATTGACGGCGAATGCCGGGCTGCCGGACACCGGCAGGCAAAACAAGTTGCCGCTCAATCCCGCAGAAGCAGGCCCGCAAGGTCAAGCGGCGGGATGGGACGCTCGCAGTCCGGCGCGCCCTCCAGCGTAAACTTCCCGTCGATGACCAGATGCGCGTACCCATGGATTTGCGACCAGACCAGTTTTTCCACCGCCGCCCTGCCTTCCGGCGTATCGAGCTTCAGATGCATTGCCACCGGGCGGCAAATATCGCTCAACACCAACCGCGCCCTCAACCCCGCCTCGCTAAGCGCCGTGTCCGACCAGTCGAGAAGATTGACGGTGAACATCAGGCGGAACAGATGCGGCCGCCCCGTCGCGAAGGCAAGATAGCCGCGGGACGCTGCACGCAACTGCTCGGCGGGAGCCTTGCCGGATGCCGCCATCTCATCGAGCATGGCAGCCTCGAACAAACGGAAACCCTCCGTTGCCATGGCATTCAGCACATGTTTCAGGCTCGGAAAATGATGTTCGGGGGCGGCATGCGAAACGCCGACGCGGGCGGCGGCCTTGCGCAGGGAAAGGCCGGCGAGGCCGGATTCCTCAAGTATTTCAAGTGCTGCATGCAGCAAGGCCTGCCGGAGGTCGCCGTGATGATATGTCTTCTGCTGCGCCATGTCTTGTTCTAGCGCACCAGCGCGGAGGCTGTCAAAATCGATCTTGACAGTGACAAGATAAAATTTCAAGCTGATCTTGTCGCTGTCAAGATAAGGGATCGATGCGCTTGGATACCGTTTTCTCCCTTGCCAGCAGCGCGGCCATGCTGGGCTGGCTGCTGCTTGCAGCCTTTCCTCGCAGGACCTGGATCGTCCCGGCCCTGCGCATCGGGCTGATCGGCGCTCTTTCGTTGACCTATGCGGTTCTGATCTTCGTCTATTTTTTCCGCATTGAAGGTGGCGGTTTCGAATCGATTGCGCAGGTCCGCGCTCTGTTCCTGTCCGATGGCGGACTGGTCGCGGGCTGGGTGCATTATCTCGCCTTCGACCTCTTCGTCGGCACGTTCATCGCTACAGAAGCCGACAAGCGTGGCTGGAACCGCCTGCTGCAGATCCCGATGCTGATCGCCACCTTCATGTTCGGCCCGATTGGCCTCTTGATCTTCTATGTCACCGACGCCACGGCAACGGCACTCGCAGCCAGGAGACCCCGGCCATGACCCTGCCGCTCGCCACTAGACCGGATAATACGATCGATCGTCATGACAAGGCGCGGCAGTTGCTCGTCCTCGCCATCGGGTTCCAGTTGGCACTCGCCCTGCCGAGCCTCGCTGCGCTGGCAATCGACGACAGGATGCTCAACGGCATCAGCGTCTGGATAAAGCCGCTGAAATTCCAGGCTTCCCTCATCGTTCTGCTCGGCACCCTTCTGTGGCTTCTGCCGCTCATCGACCCCGTGACACGGGCCGGGCGCGGGTTTCGCCTTGCGGCATGGACGGCCGCCGCAATGTCGACCGCAGAGATCGCCTACATCGCACTTCAAGCAGCACGCGGCAGGGCATCGCATTTCAACAATGGCACGCCCATGGAGGCTCTGGCCTACAGCGTCATGGGCATCGGCGCCACGCTTCTCGTCCTGTCAAGCTTCGCCATCGGTCTCTATCTGGCACGGCGGCCCACCGCGTCGGCACCGGACGGTTTGCGGACCGGCGGCGCCTGGGGTCTCATGCTCGGCTCGCTGCTAACGCTCGTTACCGCCTTCATTCTCGCGGGGGGTCAGGTGGACGGGCCCGGCCACTGGGTCGGCGGCGTCAAAAGCGATACCGGCGGCCTGTTTCTCTTCGGCTGGTCGCGCACCGGCGGCGATCTGCGCGTGCCGCATTTCTTTGCGACCCACATGATGCAGGCCCTGCCGCTGCTCGGGCTCTGTCTCGACCGCTTCGCGCCGAAGGCAGTGCGTCCGGGATTGATTCTCGGCGCCCTCGCCGGCATCGCCGTCGTCGCGGCGACCTTCCTGCAGGCGATCGGCGGCCGGGCCTTCCTGTGAGGTGACGACGGGCAGAAGCAGGGTCATTTTACCTTGTCGCCGGGCGCGTCTCTGGTCTACTACTCCCGCCTGTCGCGGACACGACTCATCCTGGACGCCGCGATCGCAGGCTCGCCATGTCCCAAATCCGCCCGCTCATCCCCCTCCTCATCACCGCAGGCATCCTGATCGGCGGCAACGGGCTGCAGGGGACCTATATTTCGCTGCGTGCCCTGCAGGAAGGCTTTTCGACATCGCTGATCGGCCTTGTCGGTACCGGATATAATATCGGCTTTGCCATCGGCTGCATCTATGTGACGCGCATCCTGCGCTCGATCGGGCATATCCGGACGTTTTCGGCGATGGCGGCGATTGCATCGGCAGCCTCGATCGCCATGGTGCTTCTGATCGATCCGTGGTTCTGGTTCCTGATGCGGCTGATCGCCGGCATCTGTTTTGCCAGCCTGTTTGCCACCGTCGAAAGCTGGCTGAATGCCCGGGTCAACAATTCCAACCGCGCCCGCACACTGTCGATCTACCGTCTGGTCGATCTCGGCTCGGTGACGGCGGCGCAATATCTGATCCCGACCGTCGGCATCGAGGGCTTCCAGCTATTTGCCATCGTCTCCATGGCGCTCACTTTGTCGCTGGTGCCGATCTCCTTTGCCGACCGCTCCAGCCCCGGCGCGCCGGAAGCGATCAAGTTCGACATCAAGGCGCTGTGGAACATCTCGCCGCTCGCCACGATCGGCTGCATCGTCGTCGGCCTGACCAATTCCACCTTTCGCTCGCTCGGCCCGATCTATGCCGAGGGCATCGGCCTGTCGATCACGGCGATTGCCACCTTCATGAGCGTCGGCATCATCGGCGGCGTGGTCCTGCAATATCCGCTCGGACTCTATTCCGACCGACTGGACCGGCGGCTGATCATTCTGTTTGCCACGTTCGGCTCACTGCTTGCCGGGCTCTATCTCGCTTTGTTCGCAGGCAGCGACGAATGGCTGAATTTCATCGGCATCTTCATCTTCGGCGCCTTTGCCATGCCGCTCTATTCGCTGTGTTCTGCCCATGCCAACGACCATGCCGCCGAGGGGCAGCATGCACTGGTATCGGCGGGCATGCTGTTCTTCTGGTCGTGCGGCGCCATCATCGGCCCGCTGTTTGCCTCGTTCATGCTGGATATTTTCGGGCCGCAGTCGCTGTTCATCTACACAGCCGCGGTGCTCGCCGCCTTCATGCTCTACACGCTGCAGCGCATGATGGCCCGCCGCGCTGTGCCCACCGGTGAACGCTCGATGCGGTTTCGCAACCTGCTGCGCACCTCCTCCTTCTTCAACAAGCTGGCGGCCCGGCCGGAAGACAAGAAGTAGGGGTCGGCCGCTGCGGCAAGATGCGCGCAAATGCCAATTGATGAATACTGGCATCAAGTTTAAACCGGGGCATCGCAATGTCCGGAATCCTGCCCATGCCGATCATCAGCCGCCGCACACTTCTGAAGGGATCGGCCGCAGCCGCCGCCTCCTTCGCCATCGGCGGCGGGCTTGCGGCGCGCGGCGGCATGGCGGCTCCGGCACCGCTGCTGCTCAAGGCGCAGTTTACCGAGGCGGCATTAGCCCTTGACGGCATCACGCCGAAAGTCATGACTTACGCAACAGGCGACGCCGCGGCCAAGGGCATGCCGCCAATTCTCCGCATGAAGAAGGGCGAGCCCTTTGCCGCCCGGCTGATGAACGCGCTGGACGAGCCGACGACGGTCCATTGGCATGGCCTGCGCATCGTCAACGCCATGGATGGCGTGCCGGAAATGACCCAGGCTTACGTCTACCCCGGAGACAGCTTCGACTATGCCTTCACGCCGCCCGACGCCGGCACCTTCTGGTATCATCCGCATTGCAACACGCTGACCCAGATGGGCCACGGGCTGACCGGCGTCATCGTCGTCGAAGACCCGGCCGAGCCGACCTTTGACGCCGAGATCGTGCTCAACCTGCGCGACTGGCGGCTGGGCACCGGCGGCGCCTTCATTGCGCCTTTCAAACCGCGCGATGCGGCGCGTGGCGGCACCTACGGCACGGTGCGCACCACCAACTGGCAGCAGGCGCCGAGCTATGACGCGCCTGCCGGCGGCCTCGTGCGTATCCGGATTGCGGCTACCGACGTGACGCGCATCTATTCGCTCGCCACCGAAGGGGCGCCCGCTCTGGTGATCGCGCTTGACGGCAATCCGGTCGATGCGCCCTATCCGCTCGATCTGCTCGATGCCGGCCCCGGCCAGCGCGTCGAACTGGCCGTGCGCATGCCGGATGAGGAAGGCGCCGAGGTCAAGCTCGGCAATGTCCGCGGCTCGAACCCCTTCACGGTTGCGACACTGCGCTCGACCGGCGCCTCGCTGAAGCGCGATATCCGCGATGTGAAACCGCTGCCGGCCAATCCGGTTGCCGAGGCCGATCTGTCGACGGCGACGCGCATTCCCCTCGATTTTACCGCAACCGCGGAACATGCGCCGGTTGCCAGCATTTGCGGCACGATCGGCTATACATTCTGGGCGATCAACAAGGTGCCGTGGCAAGGCGATACGCCCGATCCGGGGGCACCGGTCTCGGAGCTGAAAATGGGCAAGAGTTATGTGCTGCAGGTCAGGAACCGCACCCCGCATGCGCACCCCATCCACCTGCACGGCCTGAGCTTTCGCATTCTCAGTTCCAACAAGCGCACCGTCCTGCCGCCGCCAACCGACACCATTCTGCTCTTGCCTGACGAGCAGGCCGAACTCGGTCTCGTCGCCGACAATCCCGGTGACTGGCTGCTCCATTGCCATATCATCGAGCACCAGAAGACGGGAATGTCGGCATATTTCCGCGTCGTTTGAGCTTTTTTCGTTGTGACACCGGGCGCGAAGCGATACATCGGGTGAGTTTTAACGGCCGCATTTCCGCCACAGTGATTGAAGTTTGATGATCGAGACAACCGCCGAACTTGCCGCCGCCTGCGAAACGCTGGCCAGCGGGCAATACCTGACTATCGATACGGAATTTCTCCGCGAGACGACATTCTGGCCCCAATTGTGCCTGATCCAGATGGCTGGACCGGACATTGCCGTCATTGTCGATCCGATGGCAAAGGATATCGACCTTGCGCCGTTTTTCGAGCTGATGGCCAATACGGATGTCGTCAAGGTGTTCCATGCGGCCCGCCAGGACATCGAAATCATCTATAATCTCGGCAAGCTGATCCCGCATCCGATCTTCGACACGCAGGTCGCCGCCATGGTCTGCGGCTTCGGCGACAGCGTTTCCTACGATCAGCTGGTCAGCCGCATCAAGAACGTCCACATCGACAAGTCATCGCGTTTCACCGACTGGAGCCGCCGGCCGCTGTCGGAAAAGCAGCTCGACTATGCGCTGGCCGACGTCACCCATCTGCGCGATGTCTACCTGCACCTGAAGGAAGAGCTTGAGCGCGAAGGCCGCTCGCTGTGGCTCACCGAGGAAATGGCGATCCTCGAGGCCAAAGAAACCTACGATATCCATCCGGACGATGCCTGGCAGCGTTTGAAGATGCGGCTGAAGAAGCCGGTCGAACTCGCCGTGCTACAAAAGGTGGCCGCCTGGCGCGAGCGCGAGGCCCGCAGCCGCAACGTGCCGCGCGGCCGCATCCTCAAGGACGACGGTCTCTACGAGATCGCGCAGCAGCAGCCAAAGGACACCGAAGCCCTTTCCCGGCTTCGCACCATCCCCAAGGGCTGGGAGCGCTCCGCAGCAGGCACCGCCATCCTGGAGGCGGTCAACGCAGCGCTCGAACTGCCGAAGGCCGACATGCCGAAACTGCCGCGCCAGAACCAGGCGCCGGAAGGCGCACAGGCCGCCGGCGAAATGCTCAAGGTCCTTTTGAAGCTGATCGCCGAAAAACAGGGCGTCGCCGCCAAGATCATCGCCAATAGCGACGATCTCGAGCGGATCGCGTCCGAAGGTCCCAAGGCCGATGTCGGCGCCTTGAAGGGCTGGCGCCGCGAACTGTTCGGCGACACCGCCCTGAAACTGATCAACGGCGAGGTCGCCCTGCGCTTCGTCGACCGCAAGATCGAAGCCGTCGAGCTTTAAGCTGCCGTTATTCCTCCGATAAAGCTTGCAATGGGGGGGCATCTCCGTGAGTTGGTATGGAGTGGTACAAAACATTACACTAAGGTCTTTGCTAACGCCCCTAAATGCTAGACCCACAAAGGGAATTCGACTCTCGCTATCGCGATGCCCCTTCAACGGAAACACTAATAATAAGCTGAGTCTACACCGCGATTTTCACCCTCGAATCTCAAGCCAAGAGACGCCTTAAATCAAGATTAGAAATTGGCCTCGTGACCAAAGTTCTGCCTCTCGTGTAGTTACAGCAAATGTGATTTAAACTACGGTGAATCGTATCTCGGGGGATAAGGTATGAAGTTGAGTGAAATTAATTTTGGTGATGTCGATGCAAAGAATGAGATTATCAAGCAGAGCAGAAATGATGAGCAAACCTTTTTTGATTCATACTCTGTTCCAAAGAGAGTAAAATTAGACGACCTTTTGAATGGGAAACGCTATATAATACTTGGCCTTAAGGGTACGGGTAAAACTGCACTACTACGATACCTGCATGATATTTGCCGCAAGAAAGGTTTTGAATCGGAACTTATTCTTTTTAAATCTCATATATCTGAAGAAGATCGGCAAACGCTTTCAAATAGTTCTGGCTTTGACGTCATAACCACCGGCGATGCTCCATCGTTTGTCCAAGACTTCAAAGAAGCTTGGAAATGGATGATCTATCAACGCATAGCCATGCTTTATAAAAAATGCGGGGAAAATTCTCCCGAAGCGCAAAAGTTGTATTCTCTTGTTGGTATTGCTGATCGTTCAATTTTTGGATCGATTGGCTCGCTCATTTCCAAAATAAAATCCGGCTCGATGAAGCTGTCAGCGGAAGCGGCAGGCATTGCGCTTGAGATCGGAGTTGAGGTAGAGCCTGCAGGCAAGCCGATAGCAATTTCCGACCTAAACAGAGCATGCGGATCATTGTTGCATTCGATAAAAAGTGAGAAGTCGGCATATATATTCTTTGATGAATTAGAGCTTTTCCATCAGACAGCAGAACAGTTCGATAGAGATCGGCGCATTCTGCGCGATCTAGTCTATGCTATTGCACAAATCAATGCTGAATCAGCAGAAAACAAGCAGAATTTATTTTTGCTATCCACTTTACGAACTGAGGTACTTCATTCAGTACTTGAATTGGGTCACGAGATTGGCAGAGACATTGATGATTTTGGGATAATTTTAGATTGGTCTGATGGTAAAGATTCGAAAGACCATCCTCTAATGAACCTTATTAGTAAGAAGATATCTGCATCTTCAAAAATCCCAGAATCTGAGATTTGGGATACATTTTTCCCTGAGAGGATCAATAATCAACGATTTTATTCATTTATATTAAATTCATCATATTATAGACCCCGTGACATTGTACGCCTCCTGAGAGTTGCCAGAGATTTTCGGGATTCTGATTCTAAGTTTACGACCGAACACTTTGACAAAACCTCCACAGAATATTCAAAGCAAACTTGGCTTGAAATTACCGAAGAGTTACTTGCCATATATACCAGCGCGGAAATATTGGCGCTTCAGCGTTTTCTCCTAGGGTGGAATACGCATTTCTTCAAATCTGACATAGCTGCACGTTTGAGCAGTAGGTATAGAAGTGATAATTCCGTCCAAGGACTTTTCTCTAAGTATGACGTGTCAAAAATACTATCGGATCTCTACCGAATTGGCGTTATCGGAAATGATTTCGTGGTTTTGAATCCCCATGGCAAACGGCTGCCACGTCGATTGTGGATATTTCGCGGAAACACCACGCTGAACGATGCGGAACGAATGTCAGTGCACAAATCTCTATGGAAGCACTTGAGCTTAGTTCCAGGAGTGGCCTGATCTTAACAGAGATAACATCAACGCCAACGACGGCGTAAGGCAACGACCTCATTGTCCGCGTGAAGTGCGATGCCGAAGAACTCGGCACCAGCCCGCACCGCTATCTCGTCATGCGCCGGCTTGAGCGGGCGCGCGGCATGATCGGCAGCGGCAAAAGCCTCGTCGATATCGCGCTCGAAACCGGCTTTTCGGACCAGGCGCATTTCACCCGGCATTTCAAGAAAGCCCACGGCATGACGCCGGGCCGATGGGCGAGCCTGTGTTTCAGGACGTGACGCCGTCACAGACCGTTACACGAAATACCTTGACCTACAGGTATCGAGGGAAACAATACCGTTGGACCACCAAGGTGGGCGGAGCTGATTCATGAGAGAAATATCCCCGACGGAGAACTGGTTGCTGATCTCGCTCGGCATGGCGTTGAGTGGGGTGATCTACGCCCTCATCGCTTTTCCCGGCGAGCCAGTCATTATCGGCGCGATCTTTGCAATCTTCATGGGTGTGCCGATGATTGCCTTCGAACGGCGGATCCTGTTTCGTCCGCTGTACAGGCGGATTGAGCGGCTTCCGACCGTGGCCTATATCGTCGTTGCGCTGGTGATCTACGAAATTCTGATGAGCGCCGGCTATGCGCTGGCGGCCCTGATTCTTGCATGGCTAAACCTCCTCGAGCCGAGGTCGCTTTTAGACCTCATCATCATGCCATTCCACGTCTTCCTCTACGCGCTGGCCGTCTGCGCCCTGATCGTGTTCATCCTGCGTGTTCGCGATCTGCTCGGACACGACGTTTTCACCAGCATGCTGATCAGCCGTTACCGGCGCCCGGTGAAGGAGGAGCGTGTCTTCCTGTTCATCGACCTTGCCGATTCGACGGCCTTTGCCGAAAAACATGGCGACCTGCGGGCGCAGGAATATCTGAAAGCCCTGTTTGCCACGTTCGCCGAGCCGGTCCGGCGCCACAAGGGGGCGATCGACGATTATGTCGGGGATGCCGCCATCGTCACCTGGCCTTTGGCCAGGGGCATCAAATTTGCACGCTGCGTCCGCTGCGTCTTCGATATCCTCGACGATATCGATGCGAATGCGGCCACATGGCGCAAGAACTTCGGCCAGGTGCCAAGGCTGCGGGCCGCCCTGCATGGCGGGTTCATCATCACCGCGGAAATTGGCGTCGACCATCACAAAATCGCGTTTTTCGGCGACACGGTGAACACCACCGCGCGGCTGGAATCCCTGTGCAAGACGCTCAACAGACCGGTGCTGATCTCGACCGAACTTGCGCAGCGCATGACGCTGCCGGGCGTGCTCGCGATCGAGGATCTGGGCAATCACGCCGTCAAGGGCCGCGGCCAGACGCTGGGTGTCATGGCCTTGAGACAACAGGAAAAACTTGAAATGGCACCGGCGTTCGACATGCGCATTCCGGCCGAATAGCCGTCCTCCTCCTCTGCCGTCACCAAAGGTTCATTCAGGCGTCAATTCGCCGACATCAATGCCCTGCTAAGCGGTACGTCTGGTTTCAACCGCTCAATGGGGACATGATGAAAAACGCTCTTTTCGCTTCCGTCGCACTCGGCCTTCTGATGACCACCGGCGCCCTTGCCGAAGACACCGTCTTCCCGGCCAAGCTTGCAGCCCACGCCGTCCTGCCGGCCAACACGATCATCGCGGCTCCCGCTGACGCAGCCGATCACCTGAAGACTTCCGGCAAGTTCACCACGGCGGATCGCAAGCGCACCGAGGCGCTCGGCACCGTTCCCGGCAAGGATGGCGTCCGCCTCACCGGCCTGTCACTGCCATTCGACGGCCAGCCGATGCAGGGCTTTTCCGGCATCAAGACCATGGCTGACGGCACCTTCTGGAGCATGTCGGACAACGGCTTCGGCTCGAAGATGAATTCCTCCGACACCATGCTGATGCTGCACAACATCAAGATCGACTGGGATGCAGGCAAGGTCGAGGCCGTAAAGACGCTGTTCCTGTCCGACCCTGACAAGAAGGCCCCCTTCCCGATCGTCATGGAAGGTGCTGCCAAGCGTTACCTGACGGGCGCTGATTTCGACGTCGAATCCATCCAGCCGGTTGCCGATGGTTTCTGGGTCGGCGAGGAATTCGGTCCCTATATCCTGAAGTTCGACCTTGACGGCAAGCTGACCGACGTCATTGCCACCACCGTCAACGAAAAGCCCGTCATGTCGCCCGACAACGCGATGCTGGCCGTTCAGGCCGACCCGTCCAAGCCGATGCCGGCGCTGAACGTCAAGCGTTCGGGTGGCTATGAGGGCCTTGCCCTGTCGAAGGACGGCACCAAGCTCTACGGTCTGCTCGAAGGCCCGCTGTGGACCGATGCCGAAACCGTCGAACAGGCGGAAGGCCGCCCGGCGCTGCGCATCATCGAACTCGATGTCGCATCGAAAGCGTGGACCGGCCGCAGCTGGCTCTATCCGCTGGCCGAGGGCGGTGAAGCGATCGGCGACTTCAACATGCTGGACGAGACGACAGCGCTGGTGATCGAGCGCGACAACGGCGCCGGTACCGTCGACAAGGCCTGCGCCAACCCGAAGGAAGCCAAGCCGGATTGCTTCGCTGTCGGCTCGAAGGTCAAGCGCATCTACAAGATCGAGATGACCGGCGAAAACGCCGGCAAGGCCGTACGCAAGATCGGTTACATCGACCTGCTCAAGATCGCCGACCCGGACAACAAGAAGCGCCAGGGCGGCGGCGAAGGCTTTTACGACATGCCGTTCGTCACCATCGAGAACGTCGACCGCGTCGATGACACCCATATCATCGTCGGCAACGACAACAACCTGCCGTTCTCGGCCGGCCGCGCGCTCGACAAGGCCGACGACAACGAGTTCGTCCTGCTCGAAGTGGGCGAATTCCTGAACGCCAAGTAAGTCAGGGTAAAAATAAGCCACTGCAAAGAACGAAGGCCCAGCAACACTTTGCTGGGCCTTCGCTGCATTTGAACCGATGCTGGCGCAATCGAGCGCCCGCAAAATTACTCGAACCGGAATGCAATCCGCTTGCCCGTCAGCTTGGCGAGCTGTTGCAGGCGGCCGTCGAGTCGTTCGCCGGCGAATTCCGAATAGGCGGATGGAACGATGAAGTCGAGATCGAGGTCGGGCGACGCCGAGGGGCGGATATCGAGATTGCGCACCACGCCGGGCATCGACGCCGACAGCAGATAGACGACCCTCAGAAGGCCGCCGAGCAGCTTGGCGAGTTCCAGCAAGCGGGGGGTGGCGATCGCCGCAAGCGGCTCGGTGGCGCCGTCGTCGTTCAGTCCCTCGAAACGGTAATAATTGGCAAGGGCGATATAGGCGCGGCCGGCATGGGTGATGCCTGAAAATGTGCTGTGGGCAATGATGTTGAGCGCCTGCAGACCGCGATAATCCGGATGGGCGCGCCAGCTGATATCGGCAAGCAGACAGGCTGCCTGGCGGTAGCGGCCCTCCTCCTCCGTTTCTGTGATGCCGAAATGCGGAACCATCGTGCCGCTCCAGTCGGCCAGCTCGCGCGCATGCTCGGGCGAGCGGGCGCGCAGGATGGCAATTTCACGCGCGGCAGCGATGAGCGGATCATGGGCGCGCACAGTGTCCGACAGCAGCGAATACAGATAGCCCTCGCGAACGCCGAGCGCCGAGAACGAAAGCACCGACGGTTTCATCTGGGCGATGATTTCCTGCAGCGCAACAGCCCCGAACGGCAGGAGCGTGCGGCGGCTTTTCGAAATATGCGCATAAGCCGGGGATTTGAGATCTTTCGGCTCGATCACCTCGGGCAGGAAGGCCATGGCCTCCTCGAAGGAAATCTCGTAGCCCTGCATCATGTGCAGCGGGTAGTTGCGCAGCTCCATATGCAGCTTGGCGATCGACCGCCAGGTACCGCCGACGGCGTAGAACGTGCGGCCGCTGACATTCTGCAGGACCTGCGCCCCCTTGATGTAACGGCGCACATGGCTGCGCGCCCTGACGATCGATCCTTCGGCATGTTCCGACAGCCGGATACCGCCGAGCGGCAGGGTGATCCCCTTGCCGATCTTGCTGCCGGCAACATCGACAAGCTCCAGCGAGCCGCCGCCGAGGTCGCCCACGACGCCGTCGGGATCGTGATAGCCGCTGATGATGCCCAGCGCGGAGAAATAGGCTTCCTCCTCGCCGGTCAGCACTCGGACTTTCTGACCGAGGATGATTTCGGCCCTGCGGATGAAATCCGGGCCGTTGGACGCGTCGCGCGCCGCAGCTGTCGCCAGCACGAAAACTGTGGATGCGCGTGCCTGCGTCGACAATGCGCGGAAGCGGTGCAGCGCCTTCAGCGCCCGCTCGACGCTTTCGGCGTCCATCCGGCCGGTCGCGTCGATGCCCTTACCGAGACCGCACATGACTTTTTCATTGAACAGAACAGCCGGAGACCGGCTCAACCCCTCATAGATCACCAGTCGAATCGAGTTCGACCCAATGTCAACGACGGAGACCGGGGCAATTCCAGGCAAACGCCCCTGGGCTTCAGACTCTACCATGCAATTCCAGTTTTATCTTCTGCGGCCGCTGTCCCAGCCGGCAATTACCTTCGGCGTGCTGGATTTCAAGGCCTCGCCCCGCCCGGACAGGCTGGGATTGGTCATGAAATAGACCTGTGCATTGAACGGCTCGGAATCCTTGGCGACTTCCATGCGCCGCGACGTTCCGTCAGCCAGAATCTCGTAGCTCTGCTGGTTATCGATAAGATTTCCCAGCATGATCTGCGACAGCACCTGTTCATGCACAGTCCGGTTGATGAGAGGCACAAGGGTCTCCACCCGCCGGTCCAGATTGCGCGGCATCAAATCCGCCGACCCGATATAGACGAGCGCGTGCTCGGAGGGAAGCCCATGGCCGTTGCCGAAACAGAAGATACGCGAATGTTCGAGGAACCGGCCGACGATGGACTTGACGCGGATATTGTCCGACAGGCCCGGAACCTGCGGCCGCAGGCAGCAGATACCGCGCACCACCAGGTCAATCTGGACACCGGCGCGACTGGCGCGATAGAGCGCGTCGATGATTTCTGGATCGACCAGCGAATTCATCTTCATCCAGATCGAGGCAGGCTGCCCAGCCTCGGCGTAGGCGATTTCCTCGCCGATGTGCTGGAGGATGCGCGGGCGTAGCGTATGCGGCGAAATCGCCAGCTTCATGCCGGCCTCCGGCTCGCCGTATCCGGTGATGAAATTGAAGATATTGGCCATGTCGTGGGCAATCTTCGGATTGCAGGTGAAGAACGACAGGTCGGTGTAGATCTTCGCAGTGACCGGATGATAGTTGCCGGTGCCGAGGTGGCAATAGGTCCGAAGCTTGCCCTCCTCGCGCCGCACCACCATCGACATTTTTGCATGTGTCTTGAGTTCGATGAAGCCGAACACGACCTGAACCCCGGCGCGTTCCAGATCGCGCGCCCAGCGGATGTTGGCTTCCTCATCGAATCGCGCCTTCAATTCAACCAGCGCCGTCACCGACTTGCCGGCTTCGGCCGCGTCGATCAGGGCGCGAACGATCGGGCTGTCGTTCGAGGTGCGGTAGAGCGTCTGCTTTATCGCCAGAACGTCAGGATCGCGCGCAGCCTGGAGCAGAAACTGGACCACCACGTCGAACGACTCGTAGGGGTGGTGGACGACCATATCTTTTTCGCGGATGGCGGCGAGGCAGTCTCCGGCATGTTCGCGGACCCGTTCGGGAAATCGCGCATTGTACGGCTCGAAGCGCAAATCCTCGCGCGGCGCCTTTGTTATCTCGGAGAGCGTGTTGAGTGCCAGAAGGCCGGGCAGGACGGCGACACGGTTTTCCGGAACGCCAAGTTCGCCGACGACGAACTGGCGCAATTCCAGCGGCATTTCCGAATCGATCTCGATACGGATCACCGAACCGCGCCGGCGGCGCTTCAGGGCCGTCTCATAGAACCGGACAAGATCTTCGGCCTCTTCCTCGACTTCGATATCGCTGTCCCGAATGATCCGGAACGTGCCGGAGCCCTTGACTTCGTAACCCGGGAACAGCCGCTCGATGAACAGGCCGACGGCATCCTCCAACGTGATGTAGCGGATCACCGATTTTGAATCGGGAAGCCGGATGAACCGGTCAAGCGCCACCGGCAGGCGCAAAAGCGCCGTCATAGGCTCGCGCCCGCGCGTGCTCGCCAGTTGCAGGCCCATGGTGAAGCCGAGGTTCGGGATGAACGGGAACGGATGGGCGGGGTCGATCGACAGCGGCGTCAGCACCGGGAAGATCGACTGCTCGAATTCGTTGGCAAGCCATCCGCGATCCTGCGCCGACAGCGAGATCGGCCGCACGATCAGGATGTCTTCCCTGGCGAGATATTGCTGCAAAACGGCCAGCGACGCCTGCTGCTCCATCTGCAGATTGTCGATTTCCTTGAGGATATCCTGCAGCTGCTCGACCGGTGTCTTGCCGTCCGGGCTGCGCACCACCACGCCCTGGCGAACCTGGCCTTCGAGGCCAGCGACGCGGACCATGAAGAATTCGTCGAGATTGGCAGCCGAAATGGACAGGAAGCGCACGCGCTCCAGAAGCGGATGGGCGGTGTTGAGGGTTTCCTCAAGAACGCGGCGATTGAACTGGAGCCAGGAGAATTCGCGGTTGATGAAGCGCTCAGGGCTGTTCATCAGGTCGATTTCGTCGGCCACCGGCGCGGTTGCAGTTGTTGCAGATGTCACAGTGTCCATATCCCCGGTCCGCCTTTTGCTTTTCTCGAAGCAGCTAGCGCAGTTTGACGACCTAACTATGACAGTCAATCGATTTCGCGTGTCTTTCCAAGGGTGTTGAGCACTTCCAGCGCCAAAGCCCTGTTGATGCGCGTCCCCCGTGCCAGCGCCAGATGATCCAGCCGCTCGACGGTCGTCTGGGCGGATTCGAGCGAACGTTCCATGCGGGCAACGATATAGCCGATCAGCCGGTCATCGACGGCAAGCTGGCGGTCGGCCAAGAGCTTGACCAGAACCTGCGCCAGCAATTCGTCATCCGGTTCGCCGATCTCGACCACCGTCGCCGCCTTCAGGCGCGAGCGAAGATCGGGCAGTTCGACCGGCCAGGACATTGGCCAGAGCCGACTGGTGATCAACAGGCTGGTGCCGTTTTCGCGAACGCTGTTGATGACGTGGAACAAGGCCCGGTCATCGAAGCCTTGGCGATCGGCGTCCTCGAACAGAACCGGGCTTGCTGCCGCGATCTCGGCCGCATTGCTGCCCGCCGTCGGGTGAATGGACACGGCATCGCTGTTTTCCCGCCAGATTGCCGCAAGATGCGATTTGCCTGAGCCGACGGGACCGGCCAGGATCACCACCGGCGACGGCCAGCGCGGCCAGCTGTCGATGATCGTCACGGCCGCCTTCAGGCGTTCAGACACGAGCAAGTCGTCACGACCCGTCTGCGGTTCGTGCTCAAAAACGAGCGGTAACTGTTCGAACTTGCGGACCATACGCTGTTACTCTGGAAGCTTGTACTCAGGGCTCTTGTGCTCCGGCTCGATCGTCAGGATATGACGGTGGCCGTGGTAGAGCGTGCTGTCGAGATAGCGGCCGATGCCGAAGCGGACAAGCACGCCGATAGCGGCGGCACACGGCACCGCAACCAGCAGCCCGACGAACCCGAACAGTGCGCCGAAGGCGAGAAGCGCGAACATCAGCCAGACCGGATGCAGGCCGACGCTCTTGCCGACCAGCCGCGGCTGAAGGATATTACCCTCAAGGAACTGCCCGGCAAAGAAGATCGCCGCGATAATGACGATATTCAGGTAATCCGGCCAGAACTGCACGAGTGCCACGCCGACGGCCAGCACCAGCCCGACCATCGAGCCGACATAGGGGATGAAGCTGATCATGCCGGCAAACAGGCCGATCAGCAGGCCGAAGTTCAGGCCGGCCAGGGTTAGGGAAATACCGTAGAACAGGCCGAGAATGATGCAGAGCGAGCCCTGACCACGCACGAAGCCGGCGATCGTCGTGTTCATGTCGCGGGAAATCTGACGGACGGTCGCAACGTGGTCGCGCGGAATCCAGTTGTCGACCCTTTCGACCATCCGGTCCCAGTCCAACAGCAGATAGAAGGCGACCACCGGCGTGACGACGAACAGCGAGATGATATCGAGCAGCGCCATGCCCGAATTCCACAATTGCTGGAACAGCGTGCCGAGGAAACCGGCGCCCTGCTCGAGCAGCTTGGCGGAATTCTGTTTGATCGTGTCCATCTGCCCGGAAACCCAGTCCGGCAGCCAGGCAGCATCCGGGCTGGTCAGGAACTCCTGGAGCATCGACACATAGCCCGGCATTTTCTGGATGAAGTCGGATGCCTGGGTAAACACGATCGGGATGATGAGGACCAGCGACAGCGCGAAGACGACGATGAAACCGATCAGGATGACGACCGTTGCCATCAACCGGTTGAGGCCAATTCTTTCCAGCCGGTCGGCGACCGGATCAAGGAAATAGGCCAGCGCCATGCCGGCGATGAACGGCAGGAGAATGGTGGAGAACACCATCAGGAAAGCAATGAATGCGGCAAGGAAAAGCAGCCAGAAGATGATCTGGCGCTGCAGCCCGCTGCCGCTCAATTTGTTGACCATGCCGCTGTTCCGATGTCTTGCCGCAAGCGCTGCCCGGCGCGGCTTCCAGTGCTGGAGATAGGATGTGGCACCGACCATGGTCAAGCCTGTGGCGCAAAAGGGCCGACAATGGCGGGCAAAACATCAAAAAAGCGGGAGTATCCGGGGCAATATGCTTGCACTTGCGCCACCACCATGCCAATCGCAATCCAAATATGACGAGCCGGCGGAGATCAAGCCATGAGCGAGCCAGGAAAGAACGGTCTGACCTACAGCGATGCAGGTGTGGATATCGACGCCGGAAACCTTTTGGTGGAAAAGATCAAGCCGCATGTGCGCTCGACCAGGCGCCCCGGCGCTGACGGCGAGATCGGCGGTTTCGGCGGTCTGTTCGACCTGAAGGCGGCAGGCTTCAAGGACCCGGTCCTGGTGGCCGCCAATGACGGTGTCGGCACCAAGCTGAAGATCGCCATCGACGCCAACAAGCATGACACTGTTGGCATCGACCTCGTCGCCATGTGCGTCAACGATCTGGTCGTCCAGGGCGCCGAGCCGCTGTTCTTCCTCGACTACTTCGCCACCGGCAAGCTCGATCCCGATCAGGGTGCGGCCATCGTCGGCGGCATTGCGGCCGGCTGCCGCGAGGCGGGCTGCGCGCTGATCGGCGGCGAAACCGCCGAAATGCCCGGCATGTATGCCGGCGGCGACTATGACCTCGCAGGCTTTGCGGTAGGTGCCGCCGAACGCGGCCAACTGCTGCCGGCCGGTGACATCGCTGAAGGCGACGTCATTCTTGGTCTCGCCTCCTCCGGCGTCCATTCCAACGGCTATTCGCTGGTGCGCAAGATCGTTTCGCTCTCCGGCCTTGCCTGGGACGCGCCTGCCCCGTTCGGCGAAGGAACACTAGCTGACGTTCTCATGACGCCGACACGCATCTATGTGAAGCCGCTGTTGAAGGCGATCCGCGAGACCGGCAAGCTCAAGGCGCTCGCCCATATCACCGGCGGCGGTTTTCCGGAAAACATTCCGCGGGTGCTGCCGAAGCATCTGGCCGCTGAAATCGATCTCGCTGCCATCAAGGCACCGGCCGTGTTCTCCTGGCTGGCCAAGACCGGCGGCGTTGCTGCCAACGAGATGCTGCGCACGTTCAACTGCGGCGTCGGCATGATCGTGGTCGTGGCCGCCGAAGATGCCGCTCAGGTCACGTCGGTGCTGACAGCAGAAGGCGAGACCGTCTTTGCGCTCGGCCGCATGGTCGCACGCGACGAAGGCGCTGCCGGCACGCTCTACAAGGGCACGCTCACTCTATGAACGATACGGTCAAAGCGGCCCGCAAGCGGGTCGTGGTGTTCATTTCCGGCGGCGGCTCCAACATGCTGGCGCTGGTCAAGGCAACGGCTGCGGCGGATTATCCCGCCGAAATCGTCGCCGTCATCTCCGACAAGGCGGATGCCGGCGGCCTGGCGAAAGCGGCGGCGCTTGGCATCGCCACCTTCTCGTTCGTCCGCAAGGACTTCGACAACAAGGACGCCCACGAAGCCGCGATCCTTTCGGCACTTGAAGACCTGTCGCCCGACATCATCTGCCTGGCCGGTTACATGCGCCTGCTCACCGCCACCTTCATCAATGCCTATGAAGGCCGGATCATCAACATCCACCCTTCCCTGCTGCCGCTCTTCCCGGGCCTCCACACCCATCAGCGTGCCATCGACGCCGGCATGACCGAGGCCGGCTGCACCGTGCATTTCGTCACCGAAGGCATGGACGAAGGACCGGTCATCCTGCAGGCCAGAGTTCCGGTGCTGCCGGGCGATACGGCGGATACGCTGGCTGCGCGGGTGTTGGTCGAAGAGCATAAATCCTATCCGCAAGCCCTGCGCCTCGTGGCCGAGGGCAAGGTGCGGATGGATGGCGGCAAGGCGGTCCGAGCGGCCGCTCCCATCTAAGACGCTGAAGACCGCACGCTCTGACGGTCACTTGGCAGGGCTGCGAATCCGGGTTAACGGGCAAGAATTCCGAGGATTTCGCTGAGATAGCCTTTGTTCCAACCGGCTCGTTTTCGGCGAAGCTTGATGGATCGCTTGTCTTTGGTGGCGCGGACGAGATT
>JAESFK010000399.1_pt1 | contig 24281 bp, 23 predicted proteins | sample 9269391 | NCBI WGS metagenome assembly JAESFK01 (sample SAMN14506231, study PRJNA617097) | algae metagenome | isolation source: Drouetiella hepatica UHER 2000/2452 and co-occurring heterotrophs from... | place: Slovakia: Slovak Paradise National Park, Hrabusice, Kosice Region | collected 2000-01-01
GGCCGGCTCCAGCGCATTGACGATGAACGACGCCGGATCCTGGCTCCACGGAATGATATCGATCTTTTCGCCCTGCAATTCGCCGACAACGGCCTGAACGCGCGAACCGCGCATACCGACGCAGGCGCCGACCGGATCGATCGACGAATCGTTGGAGATGACGGCGATCTTGGCGCGCGAACCCGGGTCGCGGGCAACCGAGCGGATCTGGATGATGCCGTCGTAGATTTCCGGCACTTCCATGGTGAACAGCTTCACCATGAACTGCGGATGGGTCCGCGACAGGAAAATCTGCGGCCCGCGCTGTTCGCGGCGCACGTCATAGACATACGAGCGGACGCGGTCGCCGTAGCGCATGTTTTCCCGCGGGATCATTTCGTCGCGGCGGATGATGCCTTCACCACGGCCGAGATCGACAATGACATTGCCATATTCGACGCGCTTGACCGTGCCGTTGACGATTTCGCCGATGCGATCCTTGAATTCGTCGAACTGGCGGTCACGCTCGGCTTCGCGCACCTTCTGGACGATGACCTGCTTGGCCGACTGGGCGGCGATACGGCCAAAATCCATCGGCGGCAGCGGATCGGCGATGAAGTCGCCGAGAATGGCGTCCGGGTTGCGGTCGCGGGCCAGTTCCAGCGGGATCTGCGTCGAATAGTCCTCGGCAACCTCGACGACTTCAAGCAGACGCTGAAGCCGGATTTCGCCGGTCTTGGAATTGATGTCGGCGCGGATATTGCTTTCCGAACCGTAGCGCGAGCGGGCGGCCTTCTGGATCGCGTCGGCCATGGCGGCCAGAACGATTTCGCGGTCGATCACCTTTTCGCGCGCGACGGCATCCGCGATCTGCAGAAGTTCGAGCCTGTTAGCACTCACTACCATATTAAAGTCTCCGTCTGATTGCCGGGGCCTCTATCGGAGGCGTCCCGCGCCCATGAACTCAATTGATCGGCGAATCTTCGTCTTCGAAGTTTTCATTGGCCGCTTGGGCCGCCTTCGCCTTCTTGTCTGCTACTAGCGCGTCGCGGATCAGGTCGTCCGTCAGGATCAGCCTGCCTTCGGCGAATGCCGTGAAGGGGATGACCACCTGCGGTTCTTCGCCGGGTGCCGGCTGGTCGCGCTCGATCGTAAAGCCGTCATCGTCGGCCGAAACGATCTTGCCGCGGAAACGCTTGCGGCTATCGACCAGCACCGACGTCTCGAACTTGATCAGATGCCCGGTCCAGCGTGTGAAATCCGACTTGCGCACCATCGGCCGGTCGATGCCGGGCGACGATACTTCCAGATGATACTCCCGATCGACCGGATCTTCCACATCGAGGACCGGCGAGATTGCCGTCGAGATCGCTTCGCAATCCTCCACGGTCATCGTGCCGTCAAGCCGCTCGGCCATGATCTGCAGCGTCGCGCCGTTCTGCGAAGACAGGCGCACGCGCACCAGCTGGTAGCCCATCGGAACAAGCACGGGCTCGATGATATCGGCGATGCGCCGGTCGATCCCGGTTTCGGTGACGAGGCGCGGTTCCTGTGTGTTTTCTGCCGTTGTCGTATCGGACAAACGATGTTCTCCCAAAACATCGGGTAATAAAAAAGAGCGGGTCCTGACGGGCCCACTCTTCATCAACCGATCAAGAATTTGAGGGTCATATACGCTCGATTATCCGCAAATGCAAGATATCCCGGTTCCCCGCCTGCAAAACCCGGATATGGCGCCCGAAGTGGCAAAATCATGCCAGGGGCGGCGCTTTCGCTTGCCCGCCGGTTCATCTGGCCTAGATTGGACGGCACAAACCCGATTCAAACGCCAAACACAGACAGACAGGGTGGAAAAGCGCTTTGCCGCACAGACTATCGCCATTGGCGCCGTTCAAGCACGACACGTTCCGCGTCATCTGGGTGGCAAGTCTTGCCTCCAATTTTGGTGGCCTCGTTCAGGCCGTCGGCGCCGCCTGGATGATGACCTCGATTACCGATTCGGTGAACATGGTGGCGCTGGTGCAGGCCTCGACCGCTTTGCCGATCATGCTGTTCTCGCTCGTTTCCGGCGCGCTTGCCGATAATTTCGACCGCCGCCGCATCATGCTGGTGGCCCAGTGTTTCATGCTGTGCGTTTCGGCACTGCTGACGCTGTGTGCGTATTTCGGCTTCATCACACCCTGGCTGCTTTTGCTTTTCACCTTTCTGATCGGCTGCGGCACAGCGCTCAACAATCCGTCCTGGCAGGCCTCGGTCGGCGATATGGTGCCGCGCGACGTGCTTCCCGCGGCCGTGGCGCTGAACAGCATGGGCTTCAACATCACCCGCTCGGTCGGCCCGGCGATCGGCGGCGCCATCGTTGCGGCCGCCGGCGGCGCTGCGGCGTTTGCCGCCAATACGCTCAGCTATTTCGCCATCATCTTCGCGCTTGCCCGCTGGCGCCGCGAGGTGCCCTTGAGCAAGCTGCCGCGGGAATCGATGGGCCGGGCGATTTCCGCCGGCCTGCGCTATGTCGCCATGTCGCCCAATATCGGCAAGGTGCTGTTGCGCGGCTTCGTCTTCGGCCTGTCTGCCAGCGCCATCCTGGCGCTGCTGCCGCTGGTTGCCCGCGATCTGGTCGCCGGCGGGCCGCTGACCTACGGCATCATGCTCGGTGCCTTCGGGCTTGGTGCCATCGGTGGCGCGCTGCTCAGCGCCCGCCTGCGGGAGCAACTGTCGAGCGAATGGATCGTGCGCATCGCCTTTGCCGGTTTTGCGGTCAGCAGCCTGATGACCGCGCTGAGCCCCTACGGCTGGCTGACCAGCCTCGCCCTTCTGCTCTCTGGCGCTGGCTGGGTGCTGGCGCTGTCGCTGTTCAATACGACGGTTCAGCTATCGACGCCGCGCTGGGTCGTCGGCCGGGCCTTGTCGCTTTACCAGACCACCACGTTCGGCGGCATCGCCGCTGGCAGCTGGATGTGGGGGCAAATGGCCGAAACCCATGGACCGGCCAATGCGCTAATCGTCTCGGCCGTGCTGATGATCGTTGGTGCTGCTATCGGCCTGCGTCTGCCGCTGCCGGAATTCCAGTCACTCAATCTCGATCCGCTCAACCGGTTTTCCGAGCCCCTGTTGAAACTGGACCTGAAGCCGCGCAGCGGGCCGATCGTCGTGATGATCGATTACGAGATTGCCGATGACGATGTGCCGGATTTCCTCACCGCCATGGCCGAACGCCGCCGTATCCGGATCCGCGATGGAGCGGGGCAATGGGGCCTGATGCGCGATCTGGAAAACCCGACCACCTGGACCGAGACCTATCACGTGCCGACCTGGGTGGAATATGTCCGTCACAACCAGCGCCGCACGCAGGCCGACGCGGAGATCGGCGACCGCCTCCTGGCGCTGCATCGCGGCGAGACGCCGCCGCGCGTGCACCGTATGATCGAACGCCAGACCATCCTTCCCTATGACTACGAGCGCTACAAGCAGCAGATGGACATGCACTGAGCGCCACGGCTTCGCCGATAAATTCTTCTTGATTGGATGTTGATCGCCCGGGATGAAACCATCCTGGGCTGGGGGACATTGGGTTGAACAGCGCGTTCCGCGCGACCGCACGAACAGGAGTTTCCCCATGCGAACACGGCTTCTTCTTCTCACCGGAACCATCCTCTCCGTCGCTCTTGCTGCCCCGGCATTCTCGCAAACGGCAGGCACTGCCGTTGAAACGCGGCGGCCGAACGGGGCAGGCCAGAAGCCCGCTTTCGAGGGACAGACACGGGCTCCGCAGCCGTCCCAGATGGCCAAGATCAAGGCTGAGCCGGTCGCGGAGGGCCTGCCAAATCTCTGGGCCATGGAATTCCTTCCCGATGGCGCGATGCTGGTGACGGCCAGGGAAGGAACGATGCACATCGTTTCGGACGAAGGCGATGTCAGCGCCGCCCTATCAGGGGTGCCCAACGTCGATTCGAGCGGCCAGGGCGGACTTCTGGATGTTGCCCTGGCGCCTGATTTCGAGACGTCCGGGATGATCTTCTTTTCGTTTTCCGAACCGCGTGACGGCGGCAACGGCACATCGGTCGCCTCGGCGAAACTCGTCCGCACCGGCAGCGGTGCGGCGCTGGAAGGCACCAAGGTCATCTTCCAGCAGATGCCGACCTACAACGGCGACAAGCATTACGGCTCGCGGCTGGTTTTCGGCCCGGACAACGCGCTTTACGTGACCGTCGGCGAGCGGTCTGACCGCAAGACCCGCGTTCAGGCGCAGGATATTGCCAGCGGCCTCGGCAAGGTTTTTCGCATCGACATGCAAGGCAAGGCGCTGCCGGACAATCCGTTTGCGAACAGGGAAGGCTCACGCCCGGAGATCTGGTCCTATGGCCATCGCAACATGCAGGCGGCAGCGCTCGACGGGCAGGGACGTCTCTGGACCGTGGAGCACGGTCCCAAGGGCGGCGACGAACTCAACCGGCCGCAGGCGGGCCTGAATTACGGCTGGCCAAAGGTCACCTACGGCATTGAATACAGCGGCGGCAAGATCGGCGACGGCATCACGGCACTGGAAGGCACCGAACAGCCGGCCTACTACTGGGACCCGGTCATCGGCCCCTCCGGCATGGCGTTTTATGACGGCGATGCGATCCCTGAATGGAAAGGGTCGTTCCTGATCGGCGGGCTTGTCGCGCAGGGCATCGTGGTCCTGCACATGGACGGCGACAGGGTGAAATTTGAAGAACACGTTCCGCTCGATGCGCGCATCCGCGATGTGAAGGTCGCGCCGGACGGATCGGTCTATGCCGTCACCGAGAGCCGGGGCGGCGGATCGACGATCCTGAAGCTGACCAAGGCTTAGCTCGAGACGTGATGGTCCATGAAGACGGGCCGTTTTCGCAATCGCCCCTTACCCTAACCCCGCTTGCGGGGAGAGGGGACCGGTTCGGAGTTTTCCGCTTGTTCCTTCTCCCCGTTTTCGGGGAGAAGGTGCCCGACAGGGCGGATGAGGGGCAAGGCCCAGCACGAGCCTACCTCAACTTCGCCTTCAATCCTGCATCGGGAAAACAGGTCGGCTCAAGGCCGTTCTTGGCCTGCCATGCGCCGAGCGAGCGGCGGGTCTTGTAACCGGCCAGGCCGTCGGCCTTGCCGATGTCGTAGCCCTGGCCTTCCAGCGTCTTCTGCATCTTCAGCACATCCGAGCGCAGCATCTTGCCGACATCGCCGAACGCGCCCTTGAAGGCGCCGCCGCCGGAGGCGATCCGGTCGGCGAGGTTGCCGATGAAAAGCGCATAGAGATCGGAATTGTTGTATTCCTTGATGACGTAGAAATTCGGCGTGACGATGAATTCGGGACCATGGCGGCCGGCGGGAACCAGCATCATGCCGTCGGCTTTGGCTTCACTGGCCGGAAACGCCTTGCCGGATGCCCGTTCGATGCCATCGGACGCCCATTGCGAGATCGGCTTGGCGAGATCCGGGCCTTCCTGCGCGCAGGAAACATTGGCGGGAATATAGACCTCGAACCCCCAGTCGCGGCCGCGTTGCCAGCCTTTTTTCGCCAGGTAATTGGCGATCGAGGCCAGCGTGTCGGGCGTCGATGTCCAGATGTCGCGGCGGCCGTCGCCGTCGAAATCGACGGCATATTTCAGAAAACTGGACGGCAGGAATTGCGGCTGGCCCATGGCGCCGGCCCAGGAGCCCTTCATCTCGGCTTCGCGCACGTCGCCGCTGTCGAGGATGTGAAGGGCCGCGATCAGCTCGCGCCGGAACAGGTCGCCGCGGGTCGACATAAAGGCCTTGGTGGCGAGCACATCCATGATCGGATGCGGGATTTTCGCCCGGCCGAACCCGGATTCGCGGCCCCAGATGGCAACGATGATCGCGCCTGGAACACCATAGGTCTTTTCGATCCGCTTGAGCGTCGCCGCATTTTCCTTGGCAAGGCTGCGGCCGGTCGCCGCCAGCCCCTGCAGCCGCTGTTCGGAGAAGTAAGCGCCGGGCGAGGAAAATTCCGCCTGGCTCTGCTTCTGCTCGCCCGGCGGCTTGCTGCCCGGCGGAACCAGATCCGGCAGGTCCCAGTTGAGTTTCACATCGGCGAAAGCGGCCTTGAAGGCGGAGGCCGAGATTCCGGATTTCTGCGCTTCCGGCCAGAGGTCGGTCTGCAGCCATTGGCGGAACTGCGCTTCGGTGTCGGCCTTGGAGGCGGAAAGAGCGGGGATCGGAGCAAGGGCGAAGAGGGCGGCTGCGATCAGCGACAGGATATGTCGTGCCTTACCCCCCTCTGTCGGCGACGCCGACATCTCCCCCACACGGGGGGAGATTGACCGCAGGCTTTTTGCCCGCCTTACCGGCGAGGTGCAGAGGGAAAAGAATGATCTCCGCCCTTGTGGGGGAGATGTCACCCCCGGGTCTTGCCTTCGGCAAGCCCGAGGACCGGCTCCGTGACAGAGGGGGGTAGGCAACGGCATATGAATAACTTTCCTCAAATCGCCGTCCTCGCCCTCAATGCCGCCGTCAGCGTGCCTTCGTCCAGATAATCCAGTTCGCCGCCCACCGGCACGCCATGCGCCAGCCGGGTGATCTTGACGCCGAGGCCGTCGAGCTGGTCGGTGATGTAGTGGGCCGTCGTCTGGCCCTCGACAGTGGCGTTGACGGCGATGATCAGCTCGCGCACGCCGCCCTTTGCCACCCGTTCAATGAGGCCCTTGATATTCAGATCGTCCGGCCCGACGCCATCGAGCGGCGACAGCGTGCCACCGAGCACGTGGTAGGCCGTGTTCATCGCGCTCGCCCGCTCCAGTGCCCAGAGGTCGGAGACGTCCTCGACGACGATGATCACCGAATTGTCGCGGCGGTCGTCGGAACAGACGCTGCAGGGATCGATCGTATCGACATTGCCGCAGCAGGAGCATATGCGGACCTTGCGGTGCGCTTCACCCATGGCGTCGGCCAGGGGGCCGAGCAGCTGGTCCTTCTTCTTGACCAGGTGAAGGGCGGCGCGCCGGGCCGACCGCGGCCCGAGCCCGGGCACCTTTGCCAGAAGCTGGATGAGTTTTTCAATTTCGGGACCGGTGACTCGCTTTGCCATGCGGCGTTTCTACTCCATATCTGGGGGGAACGGAATCGCTGAAAAGAGAGTGCCGCCCATGAAAATCCTCGCCGTCTGCACCGGCACTGCCGAAATCCTGCCCGGAAAATCCTACAGGACCGGGATTTTCAAGCACCCGGTCGAAGCCGGGGTGATGGTCGATCGCGAGGGGCTGATCGGCGACAAGATCTGCAACCGCAAGCACCATGGCGGCGTCGATCAGGCGGTTTATGCGCTGGGCTCGCTCGATCTCGACTGGTGGTCGAAGGAGCTGGGCCGCGATCTGGAGCCGGGCATTTTCGGCGAAAATCTGGTGATCGAAGGCGCCGATAGCCGGAAGATCTCGGTTGGCGACCGGTTTGTCACCGATACGGTTGAACTCGAGGTCACCTCGGCGCGCATTCCCTGCGCGACGCTGGCGGTTCGCATGGACGATCCCGGCTTTGCAAAACGCTTCGGCAAGGCCGGACGGCCGGGTTTCTATTGCCGCGTGCTCAAGGATGGCGTGGTTCAGGCAGGCGATACCGTCACCTATCACGCCTATTCCGGCGCTCCGGTGCTGATGCCGGAGCTGCTGGAAACCTATGGCAGGAACCTCTCCGACGAAGACCGTGCCCGATATATCGCGGCGCCGATCCACCACAAGCTGAGGGCCAAGCTCAGCGGATGATGGTCTCCAGTTCGGCCCTCATCTACCGAAAGGCGAAGACTTGGCCTTTAACCATCTGCTGAAGTTCCGCTTTCTTTCAACCCGGTCTCAACCTATGAGAAAACCTGTCGCGCAGGGTGTTCGGGCCGGATGCGACTGATCGATGCCTGTGCAGATGCCGCAAGACCCAGCGAATTGGTCAAGACCAGAGCGCCGGGAAAGCTGTGTCCGTGGGCAGGCGCGCGACAGGGGCTGTCCACATGAACGGGTTCACGGGAATTGCAAGCCGCATCGGGCGAACGGGCGCGATGGTTGTCGCCGCCTTCCTGACGTTGACAATCCATGTGAGTGGCGTGCAGGCCGGAGATTGTTCTGCGGTGCGCGGTGTCGGTAGCCCTGAAATTTCCCGGCTGCAGCGCCAGATCGCCGCCAACCGGGCTCTCCAGGTGAAATACAGCTGTGCTGCCGGGGCCACGTTTGCCTGCCGCGAGATTGCCGGCCGCATCGCACAGGTCAACGCGCGTTTGGCGAGCCTTTCGGGTGCTTCGCAGCAGGTGTGCGTGAAGCCCGCCGTGGCACAGAGGGCTCCAGCCCGTCGTACCCAACCGGCGGTCGCGCGCAGCGCAACAGCAGGCTACGCCGTGCGGCGCATCAGCGCCAAGATCGAAACACGCTGCGTCCGGCTCTCGGACGGCTATTCGTTTCCGACGCCGAATTCCGGTTACAACACTGCCAGCGACATGGAAACGATCGCAGCGCAGTGCAAATTCATCTGCGATGATCCGGCGATGGACGTGTACCGGATCACCAGTGCCGAGCGGAATACCGACGAGATGATCTCGGTGACGACAGGCGCGCGGTATGCCGAATTGCCGAATGCCGGGGCATACCGGACGGCATCGCCGCTCAAGACCTGCGATATGAACCGCTTCTACAAGACCGTGCTTGCCAAGACGCCGGTGGCCGCTGATGCGCCGATTTCGAATGTGGAAAACGTCCAACCGCTCGAGGCGCTGAACGTGGCGCTTCTGGGGGATGTCGGTCTGCGCGGCACGAAGAGTTTCGTCCAGCCACAGGCGCGCAAGGTCCGCATCGTCGGCGCCGCCTACCTGCCGGATAATTGATCCGGGCTCGTCCCTGGTCCCGTCGGCCAGACTGCTGACAAAGGTTTTTCTTGGCATTTTGCTGACAATAGGGAAACTATGCGATTGCCAAGTTCCCCACCCTTCCTGTGCTCGTCACACGAATCTAGCCAGCTCAACTCCTTGAGCTGAAAGAGTCTTTTGACCCGACAGACGTCGGGTCGCTGGATCCCCGCCACGAGGGCGAGGATGACGGAGAGTGGGGTATCGCTCTCGCCAGACAATTATTTCAGAGCTTGTCATCAGTGTGAACCGGCGGGCACTTTCACAGTTCCGCCAGCGTCTGTTTCTCCTAGAAAGGCAGCTTCATGCCGGGCGGGATCGGCAGGCCGGCGGTCAGTTCGCGGGTCTTTTCGGCGGTTATGGCTTCCGCCTTATCCTTGCCGTCCTTGTGAGCAGCAACGATCAGGTCTTCGAGGATCTCGACGTCGTCTTCCTTGAACAGCGACGGGTCGATCTTGAGGCCCTTGAGGTTGCCCTTGCCATCCATGCGCACGGTGACGAGACCGCCGCCGGAGGAGCCGTCGACTTCGAGTGCGGAAATCTCTTCCTGCATCTTCTCCATCTTGGCCTGCATTTCCTTGACCTTGCCCATCATGCCCATGATGTCACGCATCGTCGTGTCCTCTTCTGAATGTCTCGATAAATGTAAACTAGTGCTCGATATCGTCGCCGGGAAGGATGTCGCCTTCTTCTGATTCGGCGGCGGCGACGGTCACCGGCTCGTTTTCCTCTTCAAGTTCCGGTCCCTTGATGCGCACGTCGGTGATCTTGGCACCTGGAAACTTGGCAAGAATGGCGGCAACGTCGGGATCCTGGCGCGCATCGCTGAGGCGTTTTTCCTGCGCCCGCGTCTCGGCTTCGAGCAGCGTCGGCGCTCCCGGCTCGCGGCTGAGGATGACCATCCAGCGGATGCCGGTCCAGTCTTCAAGCTTCTTTTGCAGCTCGGCCACCAGCGTTTTCGGCGCATCCTCCGGCAGGTTGATTTCCAGCCGTCCCGGTTCCAGGCTCACCAGCCGCACGAAACCGCGCACCAAAGTCTTGAGCTTGATATCGCGATTGGTGCCGCAAAGGTCGGCGATATCGCTGACCGAGCGCAGCGGAACCCTGGGCTCCGCCTTCGCAACAGGGGCTTCTGCCGGCCGCTCCTCGATCTGACCGACGGGCATGGCCTGTGGCGGCGCAACATCCGGCACGGCGCGCAGCATGGTTGCACCGTTTCCAGTTGCCCGCTGTGCCGGCGGCATGTCATTGCCGCGCGCTTGAACGGCCCCGCCCATAGACGCGTGCGCACCACCGCCATTGCCGCCGTTCGGGGCGGAAGGCTGGCGCGGGGCGTCGCCGCTGGAGAGTTCGAGCAAACGCCGGGCCGCCTCTTCCGGCGCGGGAAGATGGGCGGCATGGGCAAGCCGGATCAGCACCATTTCGGCGGCACCTGCGGGGCGCGACGAGCTTTCCGTTTCCGGAATGCCCTTCAACAGCATCTGCCAGATGCGCGACAGCGTGGTCACGGCAATGCTGGAGGAGAATTCGGCACCGCGGGTCCGCTCGATCTCGCTCAGCGACTGGTCGCTGGCGGCATCGGGCACATATTTCAGCCGGGTAACGAGATGGGTGAAATCGGCAAGATCGGTGAGGACAACGGAGGGGCTGGCGCCGGCTTCATATTGTCCCGCGAATTCATCGAGGGCGGCTGCGACATCGCCTTTGACGATATGCTGGAACAGATCGACGATGCGGGCGCGGTCGGCAAGGCCGAGCATCGACCGCACGGCTTCGACCTCGACCACGCCGCCGCCATGGGCGATCGCCTGGTCGAGCAGCGACAGGCCGTCGCGCGCCGAGCCTTCGGCGGCGCGCGCAATCATCGCCATCGCATCCGGATCGGCCGAAATGCCTTCCTTGCCAAGAATGGTGGTGAACAGGCCGACGAGATCGGACGCGCCGATGCGGCGCAGGTCGAAGCGCTGGCAGCGCGACAGCACCGTGATCGGAACTTTCCGGATTTCGGTGGTGGCGAAGATGAACTTCACATGCTCCGGCGGCTCTTCGAGCGTCTTCAACAGGCCGTTGAAGGCCTGGGTCGAGAGCATGTGCACTTCGTCGATAATATAGACTTTGTAGCGCGCCGAAACCGGGCGGTAGCGCACCTGCTCGATGATCTCGCGGATGTCGTCGATACCGGTATGGGAGGCGGCGTCCATCTCGATCACGTCGACATGGCGGCCTTCCATGATCGCCTGGCAATGTTCGCCGGGGATTCTGAGGTCAATCGTCGGCTTGTCGATTTCGGCTGTCTTGTAATTCAGCGCGCGGGCAAGGATGCGGGCGGTGGTGGTCTTGCCGACCCCGCGAACGCCGGTCAGCATATAGGCCTGCGCGATCCGGCCGGTCTCGAACGCATTGGTGAGCGTGCGCACCATCGGTTCCTGGCCAACCATCAGGTCGGAGAAATCCTTCGGCCGGTACTTGCGCGCAAGCACGCGGTAGGCGGCGGGCTTTTCGGATGTCGGGATCAGACTATCTTCGCTCATCGCCCTTTTTTCCCCAAGACGGGGCCGCTTGGCTGCAAATCGTGTCCAGACAGGACAGAAGGAAAAGGGTGGGAGGCTGGCACGATGACCCGTGCCTGGCTCGTTGGGGCTGCTTCCTTCCGGACCTGACCCGGTTGGCGAGTGGCTCGTCCACCACCAACCTCCCGGCTCTCATATCGGCAATATCCAAACCAAATGCAAGCCACGCCTTCAAAAAACTGCTATCGTTGTTGAAACAAAAGAAAAATCACTGTTCCGGGAGATCGACTTGCCTGCCTTCGAGATTGATGAACGCCTTCAACGCGATGGATTGCTGATCTCCACGCTTGGCCTTTGCCAGCTTCGTATCAACAATGACCGCCGTTGGCCCTGGCTTGTCCTGATCCCGCAGCGCAACGGCGTGTCGGAAGTCTTCGAGCTGACCCCGCTCGACCAGGCCATGCTGACATTCGAAACCAACATGGTTGCAGCCGCATTGAAAAAGGTGACCGGGGCGACGAAGATCAATGTTGGCGCTCTTGGCAATATCGTCCGCCAGCTTCATGTTCATGTCATCGCCCGCAGCGAGGGTGATGCCAACTGGCCGGGCCCGGTCTGGGGTTTCGGCTCGGCCGAACCCTGGGACGATGACGCGCGCAAGGCATTCGCAGCAAGGATAGTGGAAAATCTCTGACCATGACGAAATCGATCTTCGACCTGCACAGCCCGCATCCCGAGCCGAGCACGCTCGTTGCTTTTGCCGAGAATCATCTGGACAGGCAATCGGAACATCGTCCCGACGACTGCCTTGAAACCGCCTTCCGCACGCAGGGCGCGCATGTCTTTGCCTTTTCGGGCGGCAAGCTGGTGGTCAAGCATGACGAGAAGATCATCGACCCGCTGTTTGCGCCCTATGAGCTGGCGGGTCTCGAACCGGTTCTCGACGACGCCATCCTGCTCGGCTTCCTGCCGAATGGCGAGCCCCGCCTGGCGATCCCCATCGGGTTGACCGAAGAGGCTTTGCCCGAGCCCTTCAAGCTTGCCGATGGCCGCACGCTCTATCGCCAGCAGATGCTGCCCGACGAATTGCTCGGCCAGTTTGCGCAGGCCTCGAGCCTGATCTCATGGAATGCGGCCAACAGGTTCTGCGGCAAATGCGGTTCAGTCATGGAAGGCAAGGCCGGCGGTTACCGGCGTGTCTGTACCGCCTGCGGCCACATGGTCTTTCCGCGCACCGATCCCGTCGTCATCATGCTGACGATCGATCTGGAGCGCGATCTCTGCCTGCTCGGACGCAGCCCGCATTTCCCCGAGGGCATGTATTCCTGCCTCGCAGGTTTCGTCGAGCCCGGTGAAACCATGGAAAATGCCGTCCGGCGCGAAACACGTGAAGAATCCGGTATCCGCATCGGCCGCGTCCGCTACCATGCCTCGCAGCCGTGGCCGATGCCGCATACGCTGATGATCGGCTGCTACGCCGAGGCCAAGTCACGAGATATTCACCGGGACGATCAGGAACTGGAAGACTGCCGCTGGTTCACGCGCGACGAAACGGCGGCGATGCTTTCGCGCAATACCGGCGTGACTTTGGCGGCTGGCGAGCTTGGGCCCCCGCCGAAGGGTGCTATCGCCCATCAGCTGATGCGCGACTGGCTGGATTGGCTGCGATAAACGAAATCGGCGCCCGCGTTGACGGACGCCGATACAATCTCGGGCGGTTGCCGGCTTAGAAATTGCGCTGAAGACGAACGGTGCCGCCAATGGCGCTGCCATTTCCGCGTTCGCCGTCGAACTCGGTATAGTTGATTTCCGGCTGGACCTTCAGCATCTCGGTCACCATGTATTCGACATTGAGGGCCGCCGCGAAGGTGCCGTCCTCTTCGTAAGCCGCCTGGCCGTTGAGCGACGCCTTTTCGCTCAATTTGGCGGAAAAGCCGCCCCAGGCAGCCCAATCACCCAACCACGGGCCGTAATAGTTGAGCCGTCTCGTGCCGCCGGGACCGTTATCATTGTCCCAATCCGACTGGTAGCCGCCCATCAGGAACACCGAAAACATGTCGTTGAACTTGACGTCGGCACGCAGCTTGCCGCCGAAGGCCTCGGCATTGGTGTCATAGCCGCCGATGAAGGCGATGCCCATGCCTTCCTCCTTATAGTAGCGCAAGCCGCCGATCACATGCGGAAAGTCGTTGCCGTGATAGGAGACGGACGGGACGGGCGCAAAACCGGTATCATAGCTGCCGGCACCTTCTTCAAGACCGATCAACGCCGAAAATCCGGTATCGCCACCATAGACGTAACTGACCTGGTTGGTTCTATCGCCGGTATAGTCGATCACGTCGTCGTTGATGATGTTGCCGGCCGAGTTCAGCCAGGTGTCGTAGCGCGAATCGGCATAACCGGCGCGGAAGCCGGCGATCTCGATATAGGCGGCGTTGAGATAGGTATTGGTGTCGGTGATATTGTCCACGTCGCTGCGCAGCTCGATGAAGCTGCGCAATGTTCCAAATTCGCTGTCCGAACGCGCATCGAGCGTGATGGTCCCGCGCGTAAAAGCATCCCAGCCGTTGCTTTCGCCCGAGTAGGGGTCTTCGCCATAGTTGGAATCGAAGCGGACATAGCCGCCGATCTTCAGGCAGGTCTCGGTGCCGGGAATGTAGAAATAGCCTGTCCCGAACGCATCGCAGACGCGAACATAGTCCATCGGCTCCGCTCCAGCTGCAACGATGGCGTCGGCGGCGCGGGCTCCGGCCGAAACCATCAAGGCGGCGCTTGCGCAGAGAAGAAGTGTCCTGATTGTCATGTGTCAACCTTTGTCGCGCCTGCAAACCTCACAAGCACGTGTCATGAAAAGGAGAGCACTGCGCGCCGCGAATCAGGTAGCGCGAAATGCGACGAACAAACGGGTTCGTCACAAAACAATCATCATTCTGCCCGCATTTCCAGCCGCGAATTCTTGCGAGTCAGATGCCGGTGTTTCGGCTTACAGGACCAGCCGCATCGGATGGGCCGCATAGGAGCCGAGGATCCGGACCTTCTCGGAAAAGTACCGCAGCTCGTCGAGCGCCTGGCGGACATGGGTGTCATCCGGATGCCCCTCGATATCGGCGTAGAACTGCGTGGCGATGAACTTGCCGCCGAGCTGGTAGCTTTCCAGCTTGGTCATGTTGATGCCGTTGGTGGCAAAGCCGCCGAGCGCCTTGTAGAGCGCGGCCGGAATGTTGCGGACGTTGAAGACGAAGGTCGTGACGATGACGTCATTGTCTGCCTGCCGCTTGATGTTCTTCGGGTCCCGCGACAGAACCACGAAGCGCGTCACGTTGTTTTCCGTGTCCTCGACGTTTTCGGCGATGATCTCGAGCGTGTAGAGATCGGCGGCGAGCCTGGGGGCAAGGGCTGCCATCGAGCGGTCGCCCATCTCCGCCACCAGCTTGGCAGCACCGGCCGTATCGCCGGCCACGACCGGCTTCCAGCCGTTGGCGCGGACGATCTTGCGGCATTGGCCGAGCGCATGGATATGGCTGTGCACGGTGCGGATCTCGTCGCGCGAAACGCCTGGAAGGACCATCAGCTGAAAGCGGATCGGCATGAAATACTCGCCGATGATGTGCAGCCGCGATTCGGGCAAAAGGTGATGGATGTCGGCGACGCGGCCGGCGATCGTATTTTCGATCGGGATCATCGCCAGATCGGCCTCGCCGTTCTCGACCGCCAGGAACGCATCCTCAAACGTCTGGCAGGGCAGCGGCTCCATGTCGGGGAACATGTCGCGGCAGGCCATGTCTGAATTGGCGCCGTAGTCGCCCTGGAAGGAAATCCGGTTGGTCTTGGTGGTCATGGCAGGTTCCGATCAGGCTTTGGCAGTGAGAAGGCGCCGGGCTTTTTCAAGGTCCGCGGGAGTATCGACCCCGAGCGGGATCGATTGGACGATTTCCACGTCGATGCGCATGCCGGCTTCAAGCGCCCGCAGCTGCTCCAGCGATTCGCGCTTTTCGAGCGTCGAGGGCGGCAGCGATACGAATTTTTCAAGCGCGGCACGCCGGTAGGCGTAGAGCCCGATGTGATGGTAAAGCGGCCCCTCGCCATGCGGCGCGGTGGTGCGGGTGAAATAGAGCGCCTTCAGCCGGGTCTCCGACAGTGGCGAACCGACGACCTTGACGACGTTGGGATTGCGCTTTTCGTCCTCGTCTTCGATCTCGACGGTCAGCGTGGCGATGTCGACGGCAGGGTTTTCCAACGGCCGAAGGGCGGCGCGAATGGTTTCCGGTTCGATGGTCGGCAGATCGCCCTGGACGTTGATGATGATCTCGGCCTTGCCCTGCGGGTCGCTCTTCAAAAGCGCCTCGTAGATGCGGTCGGAACCGGACTGATGATCCACCCTGGTCATCACCGCCTCGAAACCGGCGGCGGTCACCGCATCGAACACGTCCTGATGATCGACAGCGACGACGATCCGGCCGGCCTGTGCATCCTTCGCCCGCATGGCCACCTGGACGATCATCGGCAGGCCGCAGATATCGGCCAGCGGCTTGCCCGGCAGCCGCGTCGAGGCCATGCGCGCAGGGATCAGAATCAAGGTTTTGTCCAAATTGTCGCTATTCATGCTTAGGCCTTCAAAACGCGCCGGAAAAGTGTCAAAAGGTCTCAGACCGGGGCTTATAATGTCTGTTGCAACGCAAAGCCAAAAGACATAGGTTCCGCGCGATTTCAAGATAGGCTGGCGTTTTGTTTGCGCCGGTTGCAAGGGGAGCATTTGCGGATGAACTCATATGTAAACATGGGCGTGGGTGCCTTCCTCGGTACGGTCTTTGTTTTGATGTCCGTATCGATCGCATCGGAAGGCATCTTCCATTCGGAAGTTCCCGAAAAGGAAGGCTTTGCCATCATCGCCGAGGAAGGTGCCTCGGATGCGGGCGCCGGCGCCACGGCAGAGGTCGAAGTCGACATCAAGCCTTTGCTGGCATCTGCGGATGCTTCGGCCGGCGAGACCGTCTTCAAGAAATGCGCGAGCTGTCATACCATGGAGAAGGGAGGGGCCAACAAGGTTGGCCCTAACCTCTGGGGTATCGTCGAGCGTCCGATCGGATCGCATGAGGGCTTCTCCTACTCTGCCGGCATGAAGACATTTGCCGAAGCCAACAAGACCTGGTCCTACGATCACCTGAGCTTCTTCATCGAAGCGCCGAAGAAGCATGTTCCCGGCACAGCGATGGGCTTTGCCGGTGTGAAGAAGCCGGACGAGCGCGCCAACCTGATTGCCTGGATGCGCGAGCATGCCGATGCGCCGGTGGCACTGCCGACAGCAACGGCTGCCGCTGCCCCTGCGACCGAAGGCGAAGCAACGAAGCCCGCGACAGAGACGGCGCCTGCCCACTAAAGCGTTGCCTCGATGGCACGGACAGAACCAAGCCCGGCCGACGCGCCGGGCTTTTTCATGTCTGAGGTTCGCCGTTGTTACAGAAGAATATAGGCCCAGGCGGAGACCGAGAGGACACCGAGCGCTGTGGTGACGGTGATGGTCGATGACGCCAGGCCGTGGCCGACATTGAAGTGGTTGGCGATCAGCCAGGCATTGACGCCGGTGGGAACCGATGAGGTCAGCACCAGCGCTGCCGTCCAGTTGCTGTTCAGCCCGAGCAACAGGCAGGCACCGTAGACCGTTGCCGGCAGGACGATCAGTTTCAGCGCACTGGTGATCGAGGCAAGACCGGTATTGCCGGCAAGACCGTACTTGTCGACGGCCATGCCGATCGACACAAGTGCTGCGGGGGCCGCGACGCTGGCAAGTTGATCGACGACGATCTTGACCGGGCCACCGAGCGGTATGCCGATGAGATGAACCAGCGCTCCCAGCACGAGGCCAATCACCAGCGGATTGCGCACCAGATTGCGCAGGATACCCTTCAATAGCTTGAGTGGGCTTTGTCCCGGTTTGCCGCTGGTCTTGCGCTCGGCCCGCTCCATCAGGATCGTGCCGGCGATCATCATCACCGGCAGGTGGACGGACAAAAGAATGGACAGCGCCACGACGCCTTCCTCACCGACGCTGCGGGAGACCAGCGGCAGGCCGATGAAGACGGTATTGGCAAACGCAGACGAGACACCGGCGAGCACGCCGATGCGGGCATCCTTCTTGAAGAACAGCGTGGCGGCAAGATGCCCGAGCGTCCAGGTCACGGCCACGCCGGAGAAATAGGCGACCCAGAGCGGCCATGGCGATCCGTCCCGGAAATCCGCCTCGGCGATGGTGCGGAACAGAAGAACCGGTACGGCGACCCGGAAGACGAATTCACCGAGCGCCTCGCCGACTGTGGCGTTCAGATAGTTCGTCCGCACGAGCAGCCAGCCGAGAAGGATCAGGACGAAAATCGGCACGACATTCAAAAAGACATCGGACATCACGCAAGGCCCCTTGGCGGAATGAATATCCGCCTTACTGCATAATTTCCTAAACCGGTATCGATTTAAGGAAAATTATGCAGCAATTTTAAAGTGCTAAAGCGACCCTTGCGGCGCCAGTACCGGCGCGGCGCGCTGTCGGCCTCCCGGCCCTGCGCCGCAACCGGGGACGGTCGGCACGCCACCACCGGCCGCATATTTCACGCAAGGCTCATATGCTAAGCCGGTTGCAGAATGGTTGAGCAATGGTGGCAGGACCCCGTCGTCCTCGAACTCGCCGGAATAGGCCGGTACCGCATCATCCGCAATACGCGCGAAGCGGCCGAATGTCTTCTCCATCGGTGGCCGGTGCGTGACGGCTGTGCCTATGAGACCGCGATTAGGACATGTCAGTGTGTCCTGCGCGGCGAATGGCCGGTGGACTACGCGCGCCAGGACTTCGTTGCTGCGGCATTCGAGGCTTTCATCCACATCCAGCCGAAGCACTGATCCACGGCGACCGCTTATCGTGCCGATCTGCGCAAAAAAGCGGAACATTCCGGAAAAGCCTGCGTTGTCCGATGGAAGGACACCATGGCAATGCACAAGCAGATCTATATTCACCAGGACGATCACTCGGATCTGACTGACGACGACCTGGCTGGAAAGGTGTTGCGCTACATCCAGTATGTTGCCCTGATCGATACATCCGGCCTCTCGGTGATGGCGTTCGGCCGCACGGTCGTCCTCGGCGGCTACGTCGCCTGCGAGACCGAAATCGGCTGCGTCGAGGAAGCTGCCGCCGCCGTGATCGGCGTGCATCTTGTCGAAAACCAGGTTCAGGTTCTGACGCACTGACAATCGGGCGGTGTTTGGCGATTTTACCAAAGCGATAACCGCAAGCCCGCCAGGGACCGTTTTTGGCGGGCTTCATTTTAGAACATGACAATAGCGATCAGCAGCAGGATGGGCAGCGCTATGCCCGTCAGCTACATCAGCATCTGGCGAAACATCAACTGCCGGTAGCCCGGCGAGCGCTATTTTTCCGCATCTCAGACATGATCATCATCATCGCTGGTCGCTTCAAGCGGTCACGCCATGCCGGCGGGGTCGCCGACCGGCAGCAGGGCAGGGTCAAGCACCGGGTCGTTGGGATTGCGGGTGTCGCCCTTGTCGATAACCGGCGGTGTTGCAGGCTTGTCCTGCGAGCGGTCAGGCAGGCCCGGCGTCGATTGCGGGCCGCGCGGGCTTTCATCGTGTGGAACGGGAATGGTTGCCGGCATGGTTTTTCTCCTTTGTTCAGAGAAAACGAAACACAGACCAGGATGGTTCCGAACGGATTGCGCTCGCCCTATGCAACAGCAAGGAAAATGGCTGTCGGGTCACAGTACGATCATGGGCAAGACATTGGCCGTGAAGCGTCGGACATCGACGAAACACAGCGGGCTAATGCAACGGGGACTTTTCGGTTTGCAGTTTGCCATCAATATCGCCCGGCTTTTTCTTCGGCTGGGTTTGCAGGTTCCCAGAGAGAAGATCCACCGGTGTTGCAACCGTCGTTGCTGCAACCTGGCCGACGGTGTTCACGGTTCCGGCCACCAGCGCCGTGATGCCGTCGCCCAGACCGACATCGGAATCCGTCAGTGTCTGGCCGGTGACGAGCCGCTGGCCGATCAGTTGCACGATCGCCGGGCTCTCGGCAAATTTGCCATGGTTCAACCGGTCGGTGGATTTCACCTTGGTCAGGTCGACAACGGTGATGCCTGCTTCTTCGAGCTTGGTCTTGTACGGCTCTTCCGCCGGGTTGATCTGCCCCAGCCGCTGCACGTCGCCGGAAATGTAGCGCGACAATGCCAGCGCCCGGTCATCCTGCGAGACGAAGATGGTGAAATTCGGCTTTCTGCCGCCAAGCTCGCTCCACTGACGGGCGAAAACATCGACATCGATATCGGGTGAGGCGAGAATGACGTTCTCGATCTTCTTGGGCAGGGTTCCATCGCGGATCGCCATCTGGCGGATCGCCTCCATCGCCAGCCAGGTGCCCATCGAATGGGCCAGGATGGTGATGTCTTTGATGTTCTTGTCCTCCACCAGCGCCTTCAGCGTCGTTTCCAGCGACGTTCGCGAGTAGTTGGTGCTTTCCTTGTCGTAATTGTAATCGAAGACCTTTGCCCGCGAGGGCCAGGTGAAGAGAATGGGGGTTACGTCGGCGCCGGAATCATGAACGATCTGGGCAAAGCGGAAGATCGAATCCTCATAGGTATTGTTGAAACCATGGATGAACACCATGGCATGGCCGCCGGAGGAATGCCGGCGGACCCATTCATGGCCTTCCTGCCGGGTTGCGATCGGCTTGACCCTGACCACGGCGAAATCGGTTTCGGGATTGGGCGGCAGCTTCTTTGGCCATTGCACGGTTCCGGATGCCCGCACCGTGCTGGACGGAATGGAGACGGCGACATCCGTGATCGAGGGATGCGCACTGCGTTCGCCCGAAAACAGCGTCGCCGGATCGTCGGAAGGAAGGCGGCTGGTTGCCACCAGCATATCGACGACGGCATTGCCCTTGGGCTCGGCGGCAAGATTGAGGGGTTGCATCACGCCCTTGACATGGCCGCCGCACGCGCTCAGCGCCACGACGAGCGGAAGTGTAACGGCCATACGCCGGAGGCGTCCCGGCAGGGGTGACATCGATGGCCTGCCATTCGCTGCTGAGGTCATGATACGCTTCCAACAAAACAAGAGCCCACAAAACCACCCGGAATTGCGGCCTCAACTCAGTCCACACTCGATCGCCGCCGTCAAGACCGCAAGGCGCCTCCCGGCGGGGACGGTCAACCGATGACACATCTTCATATTGTATTTTTGACACAGCGCTGTGCGGCGCTTGCCGCCCGCATCCAATCCTTCTGGCGGCAGATGATACGGTGCACGGTGCCCGGCAGGCGGCCGCGTCTGTTATCGTCTGTCGCGTTACCCAGACAGCCCCTGCAATCCCAGCGCCGCATTCCGGCGGAGGTCCGCGATGGCTATCCGCAGTTCCGCCTCCTCCCACCCGGCCGCCAGACCGCCTTCAAAAAGCTGCGTCTCGATAGCCTGCTCGGTCAGCGTACCGTCTTCCGGCATATGCTTCAGCGCACTTTCGAGAGCCTCTTCGCAATCAAGCGCTCTGTCCGGATGACCAAGCGCGCGTTTGGGGGATGCAATATAGACCATGCGTATTTCTCCTTGGGCGATACCATCGAGGCTGCGGAGCACATTCAAGTCAAAAGCGGATTGCCTCGCTGGTGTACCGCAGGAAAAGGTTTCCGGGAAGCTGCCGATGACGAAAAACGTGTTGCAGTATGGTAGCGCAGCGCTAGAGATATGCAGCAGCAGCGAGCAGGTCAAAATGGCGCGTGAATAGGAAAAGAAAATGGCGGACAGAGCGGGATTCGAACCCGCGATACGCTCTCACGTATACACACTTTCCAGGCGTGCGCCTTCAACCACTCGGCCACCTGTCCGTTTTGTCAATCGCACCGGCGGTTGGGGCCGGTGGATCAGAGACAAGCGCTTGCTTTCTCCTGAGACCCCGTTCGGCAGTGCCAAACCGGGGAGCCGCGGGTGAAAACCTGCGGACCGGCGCGATATATACCGATGACCTCGGTGGGATCAACTGATTTCTGACAGTTTTTTGACTTCTTGCGATCCGCGCCTGCGAAAAGCCGGGATTGCACTTCCCCCGGCCGGTGCTTATTGCTTGCTAGGCCCCACAAATGGGTACGGATAATGGAGGCGGAATGCGGTTCTTTCTGCGGTTTGCGAGTTTTCTGGCGCTGGTCGCCGGCGTTCTCGTTGCATCCGTCGATGCCATCCAGTCGGTCTCGGCATCGCAGCCGGTCTTGACGCCTGTTGCCGCAGCCCTTGCAGCCGGCGGCTCCTCGACGCAGTCGCTGGTGCAAAGCCTGGAACGGCCGCACGCGAATGGTGCTTTTCTCGATCCGTTGATCCGGTGGTCGCTGCAGCAGCCGGCTTTTGCGTTTTTTCTGATGATTGCGCTGTTGCTCTGGATGGCCGGTTACAAGAGGCCGCCGGTTGCGGGGCGTTTTTCGGCTTGAGCGCCGGTGGCGTTTCAGTGCCACGATGACGGAGACATGGCGAAAAGGACACAACCGCCGCCAAACAACGGCTTTGCGGCCGTTTCGGCAATTGCAAACATGTCCGTTTTAGACTAGTCAAAACTTGATTATAAAAAGCAGGTTTTATGTCTGGCCGGCAAATCTGCTGATCCCGTCGAGACCCCATGACCTTTCAACCGCGCATGAACAACAGGATTTCCGGCTTCTCCGTCATTGGCGGGCTGAACCGGCGCGAGTGGAACGGTATCGTTGCGGATCTCTGGGACGTCGAATGCGCGCCGGTCGCCGGAGGGTTTTACGTGGCGGATGATCCCCGCCTGTTTATCGTGCTCGACGCCAAGGGCGGCGGGCGGCGCAATATCCGCCTGCGGCAGACGCAGCAGACGATGGCCGAAGATAGCCGCCGCCAGATCATTTCCTATATTCCGGCGGGTATGGAATTGTGGGCCGAAATGGTCGATGTGAACTATGTCCGCCATCTCGACCTGCATTTCAACGCGGAGACGCTCAGCCGCCGGCTGATGGAAGATCTCGACCCGCGCAAGCTGGATACGCCGCGGCTGATGTTTTCCGAGCCGCGATTCCTGGCGCTGGCCGAGCTGATTGCCGCCGAATGCGCCAATCCGCAACCGTTGCACGATCTCTATGGCGATGGCCTGTCGGTGGCGCTGTTCGTGGATGTCATGAAGCTCGGTCCCGTGCGGACGCGCAAGCGCAGCGAGCTGGCCTCCTGGCAACTGCGCCGCTCGATCGACTATATCGAGGAAAACTGCCTGCGCGGTATCCGGCTGGAGGAGCTGGCCACGCTCACCGGCCTGTCACAGTCCCATTTCAGCCATGCCTTCAAGGCCTCGACCGGTCTGCCGCCGCACCAGTGGCAGATGAAGGCCCGTATCGAGCGTGCCAAGCAACTGATGCTCACGGGCGATTTGCCGATGAGCGTGGTTGCCGCCGAGACCGGCTTTGCCGATCAGGCGCATTTCACCCGCGTCTTCCGCAAGACCGTCGGCGCGACGCCGGCGACCTGGGCGAAAAGCCAGAAGCTGTGAGCATTTGCGCTTTGCCTGGGCATGATGCGGAATATGGACCAGAATCGTTCAAGAACCGCAGCCAGAGACAATCCGAACCCATCATAGTTGAGATAAAGACTCCGCTTATATTCATGGAAATGCCGGATTGCATGCCGCCGATGGGGGCGCAGGCGCCCGGCTTTAAGCTGGGGTGACGAATTCATGCAGATCAAGGGGACTGGTCTTTACCGGGCGCTGATGGCGAGTGCGGCTGTTGCGGTGATTGCCGGTGTGCAGTCGGCGTATGCGCAGGACGCGGCAACGGGCAGCGCCACGACGCTGGAACGCCTGACTGTCGAGGGCGGCAAGGGCGGCGAAACGGATGCGACCGGCCCGGTCGATGGCTACGTGGCAAAGGCGACCGGCACAGGCTCGAAGACCGCGACGCCTGTTTCGGAAATTCCGCAGTCGGTTTCGATCGTCGGCCGCAACGAACTGGACGATCGCGGCGTCGTCACCAAGATCGACGAGGCGCTGCGCTATACCGCCGGCGTTTCGACCGAACCCTTCGGCAACGATCCGGATACCGACTGGTTCTACATCCGCGGCTTCGACGCGACGCAAACCGGCGTTTTCCTCGATGGCCTCAATCTCTATTCCTACGGCTTTGGCGGTTTCCAGACGGATGCCTACATGCTGGAGCGTGTCGAAGTCCTGAAAGGCCCGGCTTCCGTTCTTTACGGCGGCGCCAATCCCGGTGGGATCGTCGATCTCGTGCGCAAGCGCCCGCAGGCGGAGCCGGCCTATTCCACCGAGATCGGCATCAACAATTTCGGCAATGCGTTCTTCGGCTTCGATGCCAATGACAAGGTCAATGCCGACGGCACGATCACCTATCGCATCACCGGCAAGGTCGCGGGCGGCGACAACTACTCGGATTATTCCGAGGATCTGCGCGGTTTCATCATGCCGCAGATCACCTATACGCCGGATGATGCGACGTCGCTGACGGTTTATGCGATCGCGTCGGCGTTCGACCAGACGCATGTCGGCAACGGCTTTCTGCCCTATGAAGGTACGGTGAGCAACGCGCCGTTCGGCAAGATCGACCGCGACCTGTTCACCGGCGAGCCGGATCACGATTTTGGCCGCTACGACCAGCAGATGTTCGGTTACGAATTCTCGCACGAGTTCGACAATGGCTGGACGGTCTCGCAGAACCTGCGCTACAGCCATCTCGATAAGGCCGAAGAGCTTGTCTATCCCTACGCCTACACCGCGTCCTATGATCTGGCCCGTCTCGGCTTCAAGCACGATACGTCCGTCGACAGTTTCAGCGTCGACAACCGGGCGGAGAAAGAATTCTCGACCGGACCACTGAACCATTCGCTGCTGCTCGGCCTCGATTACAAGAACTTCAAGATCG
>JAESFK010000401.1_pt1 | contig 24203 bp, 21 predicted proteins | sample 9269391 | NCBI WGS metagenome assembly JAESFK01 (sample SAMN14506231, study PRJNA617097) | algae metagenome | isolation source: Drouetiella hepatica UHER 2000/2452 and co-occurring heterotrophs from... | place: Slovakia: Slovak Paradise National Park, Hrabusice, Kosice Region | collected 2000-01-01
CGATGGGCGAGGTCGTCGAGATAATCCCGCCAAGCCGGATTCCCATGGTCTGTCTGTCGGAGATCGCTGCAACTCTTGCCGAGGATCGCAGACGCCGGGAGACTAAAGACATTCGTGAACTGCTCAGAGATGAACGTGAAGCGCAACTCGGCGTCCATCTCCCACCACCAGTCGGAGGCCACTTGCGCCAACAGCGAGAACTTGTCCGTCATGACGCCCCCCCGGCCATCGAGCATTCTACGCTCTTCGGCAGCACCGGAAAACTCGTCCGGTCTGACGGTCCGGAGCCCGGCTTTCCCTGGCACGAAGCGAGCTGCCCTGCCCCGATCTATCGCCGCTGGGAGGAGTTCCCTGGGAGGGTGGGCGTCGCGCGGCTCGCGGGCGAGCCGATGCCCAGGGAGATCCAGGAGCTGGGCGCCTCTCGTTCCACGGGGCGGCTGCGGGACGAGTGGACCAGGCGCTCGACGGCCTGCGCCAGCACCCGCATCGGCAGCGGCTTGTTCAGGAATGCCTTGATGCGGAGCCGTCTCGCCATGTCTTCCGAAATTCCACCGACATCGCCCGACATGGCGATGAACGTCGTATCGGGCCAAGCCTCACCGAGTCGGCGTATCAGCTGAAGGCCATCGATGTCCGGCAGGATGCAATCGACAAGTGCGACGACGGGATTGTAGTTCCGGGCAAGCGCAACCGCCGATTCACCATTGAAGGCGACCTGGGTGGACAATCCGCGAGCGCCGAGCGTCTCTGCAATCGCCGCGGCCAACTCCTGATAATCGTCGACGATGACGACATCGCAGCCGACCCGACCGGCGGCCGGTGCAGGCTCTTGATGTTTCATGCAAGTCCCCTCGTGCATCCCTCTGGTGTCATCTGGGTCTAGCCACGCTGACCATGGGAAGGAAACCCGATCACATCCGGATCGGAGCGATTTGCCCGAATCACAGGGGCCGCGAGGTCGCCGGCCTGGATCCTGACGAAGCCCTCGCCGTGTCCACTCCGATCCCGCACGCCAGGGTCTGGCCACGGTGGCCGATGCTGCCGGACTCCGGGGGCCGCCTGGTGAAACCCCAGCAGTCGGCGTCCGGCGCATCGAGCCAGCGCATCTGGGTCGGCGCGCTAAGATGCATGAAGGCCATGATCGAGCCGTACGGTGTGCCGCGCGCCAACGCGTTCTGCGCAATCAGCTCGTTGCAGACCATTGAACGGCTACGCTCCCGGGCGTCGTAGCAGGAGTGTAGACCGAGCCTCCCGCCCTGCGCGACGATGCGGTGAATGCCCGACAGGAACAGGACCTGGGCGCAGGCCGAGGCACAGGCGGCGCCCGGCATCACGACGGTGGAGACCCGCTCCCTGTCCATGATCTCGACCATGGCGAAGGCTTCGCCCACCGAGCCGCCGGAGCTGTCGAGCGCCACGATCTTGTGTCCGAACGAATCACGGTCGGCCGATTGCAGTGCGACGCGAAGCCGGCCGGCATCGCCTTCACCGATCGGTCCTTTCGCGAGCACGGCGCGCTTCCCGTCGGCGAGCGTCGACGTCGAAAACGTCATGGCCGCGGCTGGAGCAGAGGCCCAGACCAGGAGAACGGCGGCGAGCAGTGCAGCGGCACGATGTGGGCAAGTCCGATCGGTGAAGTGCATGGCGCAAACCCTCCTCCGATATGTCTAGGGCGGACCGATGCACCGTGCGCGCATCGACGTCTCCATTTTGGATGGGCCGGGAGCGGCCTTGTACGGAAACTGCCTGGAAGTGGCGGACGAGGCTGCTTTTTCGACGTCTCCGCTTCGGAAACGAATCAGCGCCGGCCCGGGCCGGCAAACGCGGCGCTCAGGGTCCGCAGGGACACCGGCTTCTCGACGATGGCGCAGGGCGGCAAGTCGCTCCGGCGGCTGACCTTGTCGACCTGGTCGGAATCATGGGCACCCGACATCAGAACCCACTGGCAGTTCGGCAATCCGGGGGAGGCTGCAACGTAGAAATCCACGCCGTTTCCATCGGGAAGATTCACATCGCAGACGACGACTTCCGGAGGTGTCGATTCGGCGGCCAGTCGCCGGACCAAGGCTCTACCGTCGCCGAGTGACCCGCAATCCGTGACCTGATGGCCGCGGCGCTGGAGATACTCGCGCATTTCAAGGCGAAGATCAGGGTCATCCTCTATCAGAAGAACTCGCACGATCACCCCGACGCGCCGGGCAACGACATGTCCCGAACCTCACGCGAGCATCCAGTGAGAACCTCATGGCGAGTGAAGTCAAGGACTGCACGCTCGCGCCGCCTCCGGAATATCTAGACGGCGCTTCGCGAGAGGCCGAACGGCAGCGAGAAGAGTGGCTTCCTCGGCAGGAGGGGTGGCAGTCCCGTGCAGGTTGCCGTCCTGACCAGCTTTCGCACGGCGCTGCGCAACGGGCCGAGGGCGACCGGCTTGTTCATGAAGGTGAAGATGCCGACCTTGGCGAGCGTCAGGTCCGACAGCCAGTCGATGCGGCCCGACATCACGATCATCGCCGTGCCCGGGCTGAGGCGCCGGATACGCTCTGCCACCGTCACGCCGTCCATGTCGGGCAGATTGTAGTCGATCAGCGCGACCTTGGGCCGTAGCTGCGCAACCGTATGGATCGCGAGCGAGCCGCTCACGGTGGCATCGACGCGCAGGCCGGCGCGACGAAGATAGCAGGCGAGTTCCTCGGCCTGGGTTGGATCGTCCTCGATGATCAGGACGTCGGTACCGAATGCGGCGGCGGCGGTGTCCGTGTTTTCCATGCCCCAGACTAGGCCTTGTCCGCCCTGCCCTTCACCCCCGATCGCCTCCGGATCGGAGGGATCGCGCATCAGGTCGCCGGTCGCTGCAGGTAGGTTTCGAAGAAGTTTTCGACGGCATCGAGGCCGGCCGGCGTCAGGCGCACGATGGTACGGCGTTTGTCTTCGACATCCCCGGCGCGGTCGATCAGCCCGTGCGCCTTGAGCTGATCCATGCGGCGCAGCGCCGTCGTCAGAGGAACGCCCGACGCCGCTCCCAGGCTGGTGACCGTAACCTCCGCCCCGGCCAGATGGCCATCGTACAAATCGAGCAACATCTCCCAGCAGGGATCCGAAAAAAGCTGGGTCGGGAAATGCTGGCTGCGCATCCTGCGCATCGAGCGCATCTGCTTGAGGGCGGCACGCTTGCGGTCGGCCGGCCCTCCGGCGGCCGGTCCGGCCCCCGGTGCCACGTGCTCGCGGCCCTGTCGGGCAAGAAGGGCAGACTTCACCGCTTTCACGAGGCGTGGCCCGTCGACGGGCTTGGTGAGCAGATCCCGGGCACCCAGCCTGATCGCCTCCACCGCATCGTCGAAGCCGGCATGGCCACTCACGAAAATCACCTCGGGCCGGTCAGAGCCATCCAGCCTGGTAAGGCGCTCGGCGAACTCGAGACCGGTCAACTCCGGCATGCGCAAGTCCGATACAACCACCTTCGCCCTCCTGCCGTCCGCCAGCAGCTTCAGGGCCTGCCAGCCATCGCCGGCCGAAAGGCATGAGAGACCAGCCTTTACCAGGCACTCCACCAACTCCTCGACGGCGTCGGAATCGTCGTCCACCACGAGAACATCGAAGCTGCGATCCGAAGGAACAGGGGCGTCCGGGCTCGACATTCAGGAAAGGCTTCCTTGCGGCTGCAAATCATTTCCAAAGTGGAGACGATCAAGGTGCCGTGCACCTCCCAAGCTGCCCGGTCTGGGGTACATTCGGCAAGGGTCTGCACCCGGTGGGGGCAGAGAATGTTGTGGGCGCAGGATTGCCGCATCTCGGGAAACGCGGGCAATGACGTTGTCGATCGCAGGCATTGGAAAGGCCAGGACGGGGCCGGCGCGCAATCGCGTCCTCGACGTGCTGAGCCGGCCGGTGAGCAAGCGGCGGATGGTGGCCATCTGCGCCGTCCATGTCTTGCTCGTCTGGAGCCTTGCGCTCCTGGTCGTTGGCCAGAACTACGAACTCTCGGTCGCGAGCTGGAAGACCTCGGCGGAGAACATCTCGCTCACCGTGGCGGCTCACGCGGCCCAGACCCAGGGCGCGGCGGACCTCGTCGCCAAGAGCATGGCCGATTGGGTCGGCGAGGAGCGCATCGAAACGCCCGAGCAATTTCGCCGGATCATGGGAGAAAGGCACTTCTTCGATGCAATGCGCGCCCGCATCGTCAGCCAGCCGCAGATCGGCGCGGCGCTGATCGTCGCGGCCAACGGCGATGTCGTGAACACGACTCGGGTGTGGCCACCCTCGCCGGTAAACTACGCTGACCGCGAGTGGTTCAGGAATGCAGTGGAGCCCGGAGCAACCAGGCTATCCCTCAGCGCCACGGCGATCGGACGGGCAAGCGGCAAGCCGCGTTTCTACGTCTCCCGCAAGGTGGTGGCGGAAACCGGCGAGTTGCTTGGCGTCATCGCCATAGGTCTCGAAGCCGAATTCTTCGCCGACTTCTATAGACGCATCGCGCTCGGCCCGGATAGCTGGCTCGCTCTGTTCCGCAACGATGGCACCTTGCTGGCGACCAGCCTTCCCGACCAGCCGCTCGGCAAGCGTCTCGACGAGACGCTCCCCTACCGCATGATTCAGTCCGGGCAAGCCGGCAAGGCCGCCCTCACCAGAGGACCCTTTCCCTACTATGCGGGCAGCAGTCCAACCAGGATCGTCGTCGCAGCGAAGGTCGGCGACCTCCCCGCCTATGTAACCGTCGTCGTCGGTGAAAGCGTCTTCCTGACACCCTGGCGCGACCGCAATCTGCTGATCTTCGTCGTAGCCTCCCTGCTGACGGTCCTCACGGTGGTGGCTGGCCTGGGCATCCTGCGCCTCATCGAACGGTCGGCCGCCGCGGCCCGCGAAGCCTCGCAGCGCCAGGTCCTCGCGGCGATCGTCGACACACCGCTGGCACTCACCGCGGTCGTCGACCGGACTGGCAAGGTCATTCATGCCAATCCCTCGTTCCGCCGCCTCTTGGGTGCAAGTGGCGGCGATGACGTGTCGAATGCCCTGTTCGATCCTGCGCTCGAGGGCGTCGAGCCGCTGCTGTCGTTCGTCAGGGGTGAGGCGCCCCTGGCCGAGGTCGATGTCCAACTCGTGAAGGCCGGCGACCAGACGCGCCGGCTGCGCTTCTCGCTTTCGCGCCAGACACTGCCCGACAGCGGCGAGAGCATCATCATGGTGGGACACGACGAGACGCTGCGTCACCAGGCAGAGCGTGCGATCGCCGTCTCCGGAAAGCTGGTGACGCTCGGCGAAATAACCACGGGCATAGCCCACGAACTCAGCCAGCCGCTGAACGTCATTCGCATGGCCGCGCAGAACGCGCAGGCGGAAGCGGTCCCGGAGTCGCAGCTCGCACCGGCTGACGGCGACGACTCCGAACCCCCGATGCCGGCGATGTCCGATCGCGAGTTCCGCGCGTTCGCCGTCACCAAGCTCAACCGCATCGTCGCGCAGGTCGACCGGGCAGCGGCCATCATTTCGCGCATGCGAATCTTCAGCCGCTCGACGCGCGAGGGGCCGCAGTCCTTCGACCTGCGCGACAGCTGTCGTGCAGCCGTCGCCCGCGTTGCCCAGTCCTATCGTGCCGCCGGAATCGTGCTCGAAGAAAACCTCGGCGAAGAGCCTCTTTGCCTGTCGGGACACCCGCCCTTGATGGAGCAGGTGCTGGTGAGCATCCTCGCCAACGCACGGAGTGCCCTTGCCGACACGCTGGCGAAGAGCAAGACCGTCGTGGTGTCGGCAGGCCGCGGTGCCGGCGGGCGTGTCTGGGTACGGGTGGCGGACAATGGGCCAGGTGTTCCCGAGGCCCACCGCGAACGCATTTTCGAGCCCTTCTTCACGACAAGGCCGGAAGGTCAGGGCGCCGGCCTCGGCCTGGCCCTGTCCTACGGCATCGTCCGTGATGCAGGGGGCACGCTGACGCTGAAGCCGGGCGGACCGGGCGCCACCTTCGAGATCGACCTGCCCGGGAGCATTCCGTCGTGACCACCGGGGTTCTGTTCGTCTCCACCGGCGGCATCTGCCGTGCGCCGATGGCGGCGGGCGTCTTCCGCACCTTCGCGTCGAGGGGACGGATGGAGGACATGTTCGACGTTGCCGCGGCCGGCACCTTCGACGGCCATGCGGGCGAGCCACCCTCGTTGCTGGCGTTCGAGGTCGCCCAGCGCCGCGGCTACGACGTGCTGGCAGCCCCCGTGAAGCCACTGCGGCAGGAGGACCTGTCTCGCTACGATCACCTGATCGCGATGGATCGAAGCAACCTCGCCACCATGCGCTGGATGGCGCCGTCCGGCCGCACGGACGTGCCAAGGCTCCTGATGCGACATGTCCCGCAGGCCGGCGCCATCGACATCGTCGACCCCTATGGCGGGACTACCGAGGACTACGAACGGGCGCTCGATCTGATCGAAAAGGGTTGCGCCGGACTGATGATGACGATCGTCTCGAACGGCATCCCGTCGATATCGGGGACGATCCGGGAAGATCTGCCGTAGCCCTGCGATCGCCCCGCCCGTCTACGGCTCTCCGTCTGCCGCCGTCCCGGCCGCTGCCGTCAGCGCCCGCCTGACGACGCGTGCGAGTTGGGCCTTGCGGAACGGCTTGGACAGAAGGATCTGTCCCGGCGGCGATTGCCCGGCCGCCGAGATCGTCCCCTCCGGATAGCCTGACATGAGCACGACCGGAAGGCCCGGGCACAAACGCCTGACCTCATCGGCCAGGATGTCGCCGCTCACCACGCCGGGCATGACGACGTCCGTGAGCAGGAGATCGAAGGCATGCGCGTCGCGGCGCAGTATCGACAACGCCTCGGAGCCGTTGCTGGCCTCGGTCACGCGATAGCCCAGCTTTTCGAGCTGGGCTACGACGAGCACGCGGACCGAGGCCTCGTCCTCCACAACGAGGATCCGTTCGGTGCCACCCGGGATATCCTCTCCGCCGTTCCCGGCTTTCGCCGGGACCGCCCTCTCGTCGGCCACCGGAAACAACAGGCGCACCGTCGTGCCATGGCCGGCCGCCGGGGCCGGGACGCTCTCGATCTCGATCAGTCCCTTCGACTGTTTCACGAAGCCGTAGACCATGCTCAACCCGAGGCCCGACCCACGGCCGGCCTCCTTGGTCGTGAAGAAAGGTTCGAAGACCCGCTCCCGGACCTCGGGGGTCATGCCGGTACCGTTGTCGGTGACCGAAAGCACCACGTACTCGATCTCCTCGCCATCAGCCGAGGCCCGCGTCTCGCGCCGGGTCTCGACCGCCAGAGTGCCCCCTGCCGGCATCGCGTCGCGCGCGTTCAGGCAGATGTTCAGAAAGGCGGTTTCGAGCTGAGGTCGGTCTGTGAAGATCGCCGGCAACCCGGGTTCCATGCTCGCCTCGAAGGCGATGTGCTCGCCGAGCGTCCGTGCCAGCAGTTCGGAGGTCGTGGTCACGAGGTCGGCGATGTCGAGGCGTTCGGGCCGGAGCGTCTGCCGGCGCGAGAAAGCGAGCAGCTGGTGCGTCAGCTTGGCTGCGCGAGCCGCGGCGCCATTGATGCGCTTGAGGTGCTCGACGGCGAGATCGAGGGTCGCGCTGCCGTCCGCCGTCTCCTCGATGACGGCATCGGCATTCGCCATGATCACCATGAGGATGTTGTTGAAGTCATGGGCCACTCCCCCCGTCAGCTGGCCAATGGCTTCGAGCTTCTGGGATTGCCGCGCGGCCTCCTCGCGGGCCTTCTGCTCCGTGATGTCCACGCCGCTCCCGACCAGGCGAACCGCGCGACCTTGCGCGTTACGGATGACCTTGCCTTGCACCGACATGACTCCGTAGGTTCCGTCGGCCCGCAGGAGGCGGTATTCCTCGCGCCAGTGATCGCCGCCCCCGTCGATGACGGCACGCACCCCCTCCAGGACCTTCGACAGGTCGTCCGGATGGATTCGTTTACGCCAGTGATCGGTGACGTCCCCCGTCTGTTCAGGCTGATAGCCGTACGTGACCGCTGAAAGGCCGCTGCGCCACACCGTGTTTTCCGCGATGTTCCAGTCCCACACGACGTCGGAAGTCATCGAGGCGATGATCCGAGACCGCTCCTCGCTCACGGCCAGCGCGTCCAGCGCCTCCTTGTGCCTCGTCACGTCCCGGATGATTGCCGTGTAGTGCGTCAGGCGGCCATGCAGATCCCGGATCGGCGCCAGGCTCACCTCGGCCCAGTACATCCTCCCGTCACGGGCGTGGTGCAGCAACTGCGCGGTCGTGGACTTCCCGTCTTCCAACGCCGTAAGGAGCCGCGCCGCCGCCGCAGGATCCGTACCGGGGCCGTGGAGCAGTTCGGCCGGCGTTCGACCCACCGCCTCGGAAGCGGAGTACCCGGTCTGCCGCGTGAAGGCTTCGTTCACATAGGCGATCCGATGCTTTCGCCGATCGTCCATTCGATACTCGGTGATGACCACCATGTCGTCGAGATGCGAGACCGCCGCTTCGAGCAGGCCGTGATCCCGCTCCGCGGTGAGATCGCGGCCGACGGCGCAATAGCCCCCGCCAGCCACTCGGGCGAACCGCATGGCGACGGGCACTTCGCGACCATCGCCGTGCAGCATCACCGTCTCGATCGTATCGGTCGCCACGCTTTCCCGCGTAAGGATGCGGCCCAGCCGGGCCTCGAAGGTGGCGCGTGCGGCGGGCGCGACCAGCGCCGAGACCGGCTTACCCGGCAGCTGGGCCGGGTCGAGGCCGAGCACCTCCCGGAACTGCGCGCCCGCATCGGTGACGTGACCTGAATCGTCCAGCGCGAGCACGAGGTCGGGCGAGGCATCGACGATTCTCTGATAGCGGTCGCGCGCCTGTTCGGCCTCGTGCGCGCTGTCGGCCAGCCGCCTGGCCAGGTCGATGCGGTCTGTTTCGGCCGCGGGCAGCCAGCGCCAGACCACCAGAAAGAGAATGAGGCCGCCGGCGAACAGGTTCACCAGCCGCGGCACGACGACGAGGGCGGGGGCTTCGAGCAGTATCTTCAGGTCCGATGGCAGAACGCCGTAGACGGCATTCCAGTAGGCGCCGAAATAGGCGTTCTCGAACAGCGTACGGAACGCGTCGATCGAGAGCACGACCACGAGCACGAAGAACAGTCGGTTGACATCGGGGGGCCGCCGCAACCGCGCCAGCAGCACGCCCAGCACGACAGCCCAGAGCACCACGCCGATGCCATAGGTGGCAGGTACGACGAACCTTTCGAGCCCATGCAGCATGGGGGCCTCCCGGCCAATTTTTTCATTTATTGCCGCCGATCCTACAGGGTTTGGGGCAATAAGGCGCGCGGCAAATGAAAATAGAGCCGTTGCGGCACATGACGGAACAGCTCCCGCAACGACGATGCTGCGAGTCATTCGCGTAGGTTCGTCCACGACGGAGTCGCTATGCGCCTCGATATCCGTCCCTATCGACGCCGCCTTCTACAGGCTGAAGGGCGACGGCGGCGGCTCCCCTGTATTTCCGAGCGCGTGTCAGCTCACCCGGAAGTTCTCAAGATCAACGTCGAGACGGAAAGGCTCCAGGCAGTCAATTCGTTGGCGGATCAAGCAAGACCCAAAGTCGAGAGATCTTGCCATTCTCGACTTCTGCAACGTCCGTTCCCGTCACAGCAACAGGGCCATCCTTGGGCCCGGCTTGCCAACGCAGGCTTCCCATTCCGTGATGTCCAACGGCCGGCGCAGAAGCCACGAAGTTGAACGTAGGCCCGAACTGCTCCAACAACTTGCCCGCAACGTCGGAGATCGCCGTGCGCCCCGTCACCACGTTATCGGGCTCGTACATCACCGGCTCTGCAACGAAGAGCTCCGCGACGGCAGCCGCGCGCTTCGAAGCGTCGCGCTCACTGAAAACGCGCTCAAGATTGGAACGCAGCAGGAATACGTAGTCGACATTTGGCGCGTCGGTCATTGTCTCGCCCTCGCATCAGAGTCCGCAAGTCCTGTCGGAAACATCGAGCAAGACTTGTGCCCCATGTAACGACACGACCTGAAAGTTCTTCCTGGCAGGCGAGTTGGCGAGCCGCCTCGTCACCGACTGTCGAGTGCCGATAAAGCGCCCGGTCACACCACCCGGAAGTTCTTGAACTGCCAGGGATCGGACTTGTCGAGATCCTCCGGGAAGAGGTCGCCGCGGCCCTGCAGCGGGGTCCAGTCGCTGTACTTGCCGACGACCGGGCCGAGATAGGGCATGCAGATCTCGAGGTTGCGCTGGAAGTCCATCTCGTCGGCTTCGACGATGCCCTCGTTCGGGTTCTCGAGCGCCCAGATGATGCCCGAGAGCACGGGGGCGACGACCTGGATCGAGGTCGCGTTGTTGTAGGGCGCGAGCTTGCGCGCCTCGTGGATGTCGATCTGGGAGCCGTACCAGTAGGCGCCCTTCTTGTGGCCCATCAGCAGCACGCCGAGCTCGTCGCGGCCGGACGTCACTTCCTCGGTGATCAGGCGCTGGCGCTTCTGCTGCTTGAGGTTCTTTCCCGCCAGCTCGTGCATCGACATGATCGCCTGATCGCACGGGTGATAGGCGTAGTGCACGGTCGGGCGATAGACGGCCTTCTTGCCATCATGCACCGTCAGGTAGTCGGCGATCGAGATCGATTCGTTGTGGGTGATGATGTAGCCGTGGAACGGGCCCTCGATCGGCGTCCAGGTACGCACCTGGGTGAGCAGGCCCGGACGGTTCAGGTAGATCGCCGCGTCGCAGCCGAAGGTGTGGCGCTTGCCGTCGGACGGCATCGTCTTCTCGTGCGTGCCCCAGCCCATCTCGGCGGGCTGGCCGCCTTCGGAGACGAAGCCGTCGATCGACCAGGTGTTGACGAACTCGCCCACTTCCTTCGGCTTGGGCGAGACCTGCGTGTCGCGCTCGGCGATGTGGATCACCTTCACGCCCAGGCGCTGGGCCAGCTTGCCCCAGCCCTCGCGCGTGGTCGGCACCGCCGCCTTGACGCCGGTGTCGCGCGCCACGTTCATCAGCGCCTGCTTGGTGAAGTGCGAGACCAGGCCCGGATTGGCGCCATGGGCGACCACCGCCGTCGTGCCGCCCTTGTGACGGGCCTTGAGCTTCATCATCGTGTCGCGCAGCGCGTAGTTCGAGCGGCGCGAGACCGACAAGTTGGGATCGGAATAGCCACCCGGCCACGGCTCGATGCAGGTGTCGAGGTAGAGCACGCCCTTCTTCTGGCAGAGCTCGATCAGCGCCGTCGAGGCGACCTCGACCGAGAGATTGAGCAGGAAGTCGCCCTGGCCCAGCCGGTTGTCGAGGGTCGAGCGGACGTTGGACTCGGTCAGCCGCTTCTCGACGAACTCGACGCCGAAGCGCTCGGCCTCGTCCTCGCCGCCGCGCATGTCGTCGGTGATGATGGTGATCTGCTCGGGCTTGATGCCGATATGGCGCAGGATCAGCGGCAGCACGCCCTGGCCGATCGAGCCGAAGCCCACCATGACCAGGCGGCCCTGGAAATCGAGGTACTTTTTGGTGGAGGGCTTGCGTGCAGTCTTCTTCGCCATTTCAGCGTCCCCGTTTCATCGTCCGCAGTCAGTAAAAACAGCAACGGGGCCTTTCTCAAGGCCCCGTCGTTCCGTACGCCCGAATTGTGTCAGTTCAGATGCAGACCGACTTGAGCGGCGCAAAGCCGTTGAACGCGACCGAAGAGTAGGTCGTCGTATAGGCGCCGGTCGAGAGAATCTCGACCTTGTCGCCGGGCCTGAGGGACAGAGGCATCTTGTACTCCGTCTTTTCGTAGAGGATGTCGGCCGAGTCGCAGGTCGGGCCGGCCAGCACCACCGGGCCCATGCGCGTGCCCTCGCCCGGCGTGCGCAGCCGGTACTTGATGCTTTCGTCCATCGTCTCGGCCAGGCCCGAGAACTTGCCGATGTCGAGGTAGACCCAGCGCTTGCGATCGCCCGCCGCCTTGCGCGAGACCAGCACGACCTCGCTCTGGATCACGCCGGCGTCGCCCACCATCGAACGGCCCGGCTCGATGATGACCTCGGGCATGCGGTTGCCGAAGTGGCGCACCAGCGCGCGGGTGACCGCGTCGCAATAGGCCTCGATGCCGCTCACCTCGGAGCGATAGCGCGCCGGGAAGCCGCCGCCCAGGTTGACCATGCGCAGGTCCACGCCCGCTTCGGCCAGCGCGAAGAACATCTGCGAGACCTGGGCCAGCGCCTTGTCCCACTGGTCGAGGTCGGTCTGCTGGCTGCCGACATGGAAGGAGATGCCGTAGGCGTCGAGGCCCCAGTCCTGCGCCTTGCGCAGCAGGTCCTTCGCCATCTCGGGCGCGCAGCCGAACTTCTTGCTGAGCGGCCATTCGGCGCCGCCGCAATCGACCAGCACGCGGCAGAACACGCGGGCACCCGGCGCCACGCGGGCGAGCTTCTGCAGCTCCGCCTCGCTGTCGAAGGCGAACAGCCGCACGCCCTGCTGGTAGGCCCAGGCGATGTCCTTTTCCTTCTTGATCGTGTTGCCGAAGGAGACACGGTCCATCGCGACGCCGGTCGCCTGGATCATCTCGATCTCGCCGCGGCTCGCCGTGTCGAACTTGGACCCCGCCGAGGCGAGACGAGCCAGCACCTGTGCGGCCGGGTTGGCCTTCACGGCGTAAAAGATGTGCGCCGTCGGCAGCAGCTCGCGCATGCGGCGGAAGTTGTTCTCGACCACGTCGAGGTCGATCACGAGGCAGGGGGTCTCGGGCTGCTGCTCGCGGAGATAGCGGAAAATACGCTCGGTCATCGCTGGGGGGTTCCCCGTCTGGATAGTCAGCTGTCGGAAGAGATCGAACGACGACGTACGGCGCCAAGCGTGGCGCGATACGTCAGCCGATACTCGACTGAGCTAAAATCCGTTTATGCGGCTGAGCGAGGAAGGAGGCCCGAGCGAGGTTCGGGCAGAGGACATAATAGCGGGGAACGCGCCCCGCGCGGTAAGCAACCATCTCAGAAGCTCCTTCCCGGACCCGGCCCTCATCGCTCGCAAGCAATTTGGCCGGCACTGCCAAAAAGAACACTTTCCGTCGTTGCGTAACCACAGAGGGCCAGCGGCACGTGCGTTGGGCGTCTTGTATGGGTGCTATCTACAACTAATCGACCCGGTTACAAGCGGAATCTGCCCCGCCTCGATATTTTCGACGGCTCGTTACACCGGCACGACAGGCTCGCGTCAAACGCGCGGCACCGACGCCCCCGGGAGCTTGATCGACGCGGCCAGCACGGTGAGCGGGACCAGCATCACAACGGAGCCGATGAGCGCGGTGCGGACGTCGAAGAAGTTGGCGATCTTCCCCCATAGCAGCGCGCCCAGCACCATGGCGCCGAAGAACACCATCTGATGGACCGCCATGCCGCGCGCCCGCATGTAGTTGGGCAGGATCATCTGCACCGACGCGCCGTTGTTGGCGATCACGGTGATCCAGCAGGCGCCGTTGATGGCGACGACGGCACCGACCACGATGGGCGTCATGGCGAGTGCCGCGACCAAGGTGGCGGCCGCCGAAACGCCCATCGCCCAGATGTTGGCACGATCGGGGCCGAGCAGCCGGTTGACCGTCGGCAGCGTGAAGGCCGCGACGACGGCACCGGTGCCGAACACGCCGTAGAGGATGCCGAAGGTGAACTCGTCGAGGCCGAGTTCGAAGCGGCCGATCACCGGCAGCAGGGTTCCCATGGCGATGCCCGGCACGAAGAAGCAGAGGCCGCGGGCGAAGATCGCGCGGAGCTCGGCCGAGCCGCGGACGAAGGCGATGCCGGCGCGTGCGGCCTCCCCCAGGGTCTCGCGGCGCTGGGCGGCGCGCGCCTCGGCCGGCCGCTTCCAGGCCCGCATGGCCAGGATGACGCCCACATAGGTGAAGGCATTGATGGCGAAGAGCAGGAAGACGCCGACCAGGCCCAGCAGCAGCTGGCCGATGACCGGGCCGATGGTGCGGGCGAGGTTGAAGCCGGCGCTGTTCAGGGCGATGGCGGGGCGCAGCTGCGGGCCGCTGACGATCTCGGGCACCACCGCGTGCCAGGCCGGCGCGTTCATGGCGTTGCCCAGCCCCATGCAGAAGGACAGCGCCAGCAGGTTCCAGTGGTTGAGCTGGCCGAGAAAGGCCAGCACCGCCAGGGTCGCGGCCACGCCCATCATCCAGACCTGGCAGCCCATGATGTAGCGGCGGCGGTCGAACCGGTCGGCCAGGATGCCGGCGAAGAAGCAGAACAGGAACATCGGCAGGGTGCCGGCGGCGGCCAGCAGGGCCACGAAGATCGGCTCCTGCGTCAGGCTGGTCATTTCCCAGGCGGCGCCCGTGGTCTGCATCCAGCCGCCGACGTTGGACATCAGGTTGGCGATCCACATCGCCAGGAACGACCGGTTCGCGAGCGGCGCGAAAGCGGAGGGCGGCGTCGGCGGCCGCGAGGGCGCCGGCGCGTTCACCCTTGCAGCGCCTTCTCGTAGATGCGGTGGGTCTTGTAGTGCACCCCGCCGACCGAGCGGATGATGTTGTTGGTCGCCTTGTTGTCTTCGAGGATCCAGCCCAGCTCGGCCGAGGTCTTGCCCAGCCGCTTGCCGTTGGCCCGCAGGGTATCGATGGCGATCATGGCGAGGCCGGCGCCGAGCAGCGGATGGTTGCGGAACTTCTTCTTCACCCCCATCAGCGGCACCCGCGTGCTGCCGACCCCGGCGATCTTGAGGCGCCACAGCAGCTTGGCGAGGTTGATGGGCCCGAGCCTGCCGTCGAACTCCGCGACCGCCTCGTAGAGGTTGGTGAGCGCCACGATGAAGGCCACGCTCTCGTCGTCGACGTCCACGAACACCGCAAGCTCGGGCACGATCACCGGCCCGAAGGCCTTGGAGGCGTGGTCGATCTCGGCCTGGGTGAAGGGCACGAAGCCCCAGTTGTCACTCCAGGCGTCGTTGAAGATGCCGACCAAGGTGCGCACCTCGGCATCGAACATCTTCATGTTGGCCGTGCGCACCTTGACCCGGCCTTCGAGGCCGCCGCGCTTGAGCAGCTTGGCGCCGATCGTCTCCGGCGCGTTCTGGACGTCGTAATCGTAGGAGAAGACATCCTTGGCCTTCGCGTAGCCGCAGGCCTCGACCCTCGGCCCGGCATAGGGCGGATCGTAGGGCACCAGCAGGACGGGCCGGCTGTCGAATCCGTGGATCAGCAGCCCCACCTCCTCGTTCACCGTGAGGCTGAACGGGCCGGTCACGTGCTTCATGCCCTTGGTGCGCAGCCAGCCCTCGGCCGCGGCGAACAGGGCGGCGAAGATCGCCGGATCGTCCTCGGCCGCCAGGCAGCCGAAATGGCCGGTGCTGTCGTTGTATCGCTCGAGATGGGCGCGATCGATCTGGGCCGAGATGCGGCCGACCACCCTGCCGGCGCGCCGCGCCAGGAAAAAGCGCACCTCGACATGCTCGAACAGCGGGTTCTTGCCCGGGGTGAAGGCTTCCCGCCGCTCGAGGTCGAGCGGCGCGACATAGCCCTTGTGGCCGGCGTAGAGACGCCTGGGAAGCGCGATGAAGGCGTTCAGGTCGGCCTTGGACTCGACCGGGGTCACTACGGTGTCGAACGAAGCCATTGACACCTCAGGCTGCCAGGGCGGACGGCGCGCCGCCGTTGAACACGATGCGGCCGTCGGGTTCGCATCCCGTGCCGTCGGCGGTGAGCGCGCGGATGTCGAGCGTGATCCGCCAGCCCGCGGTCTCGCGTTCGATCCCGATCAGGTGATAGCGCGCACGGCCGTACTTGCTGTCCGGCGCCGCCGACGCCGAGGTGACGCCGACCACCGGGATGGCGCCCTGCGGGCCCGCAATGCGCGCGACTTCGCTGCGATGGTTGTGGCCGTGCAGCACGATCTCGCAGCCGACCCTGCGGATCATCGCCTGGAAGGCGGCGGCATCGGTCAGCCGCTTGAAGCGCGATTCGGTGGTGAGCGGCGGATGATGGATCATCACGACGCGGCACAGGCCTTCCCGGCCGAGGTCGGCCAGCAGCTTTTCCGCGGCGGCGATCTGGGCGTCGCCCAGGGTGCCGGTCGCCAGCAGCGGCGGCTTGGGGACGCCGCTGTTCAGCCCGACCAGCGCCACGGGTCCGCGCCGACGCAAGGTCGGAAAGACCGTGAAGTCGGCCGCCGGCGGCTGGCCGTCGCCTGCGATGTAGGCGCCCCATTGGCCCAGCCCCTCGGGCCACCGTGTGGCGACATAGACGTCGTGGTTGCCGGGAACGACCGTGACCCGATCGGGCATGCCGAGGGTCGCCAGCCACCTGGCGGCGCGGGCGAATTCGTCGGGCAGCGAGATGTTCACGAGATCGCCGGTCAGCGCGATATGGTCGGGCTTCTGCGCCCCGATGTCGGCCACGATGCCGGCCAACGCCTCCGGGCGATGGAGCTGCACGCGATTGCGCCACCAGTTGAAATAGCCGGTGGCGCGCTTGCCCACGAGATCGACGGCACGCGCCTGCGGCATCGGCAGATGCGGATCGGACAGATGCGCGAGGGTGAACATGGCGGATGCGCCCCTAGCGGGCGCCGCCCACCACGCGGAGCGTGCGGTCGTCGAGGACGCCGAGCTGGCGGCCGATACCGGTCATGACCTCGATCATGTGCTCAAGCTGTTCCTTGGTGTGCACCGCACAGACGGAGCAGCGCAGCAGCGACACGCCGTTGGGCGTCGCGGGCGGGACGGCCACGTTCACGTAGATGCCGGCATCGAGCATCGCGCGCCAGAAGCCGATGGCGGTCATGCGGTCGGGCAGATGCACGCCCACCACCGGCCCGTGCTCGGGCCCGAGCTTGAAGCCCTTGGCGGCGAGGCCCTCGTAGAGGGTGGCGACGTTGGACCAGAGCTGCGTGCGCAGCTCGGGCTTGGCCTTCACCACCTTCAGCGCCTGGCGCACCGAGGCCACGATCGAGGGCGGCAGCGACGCCGTGAACATGTAGGAGCGCACCGTGACGCGCAGGATGTCGAAGTCGGGATCGTCCGAGACGCAGTAGCCGCCGATGGCGCCCAGGGTCTTGGAGAAGGTGCCGACGATGAAGTGGCAGTCGTCGATCACGCCGGTCGATTCGCAGAGGCCGCGGCCGTTGTCGCCCAGCGCGCCCAGCGAATGGGCCTCGTCGACGATCACGTAGGCGCCGTACTTCTTGCAGACGTCGATGAACTCGCGCAACGGCGCGCTGTCGCCCAGCATCGAATAGATGCCTTCGAGCACGACCACGCGGTTGCCCGGACGATCGCCCAGCCGGCGCAGGCGCGCCTCCAGACTGGAGGGGTCGTTGTGCTTGAAGCGCACGACCTCGGCCTGCGTCATCTTGCAGGCATCGTAGATCGAGGCGTGGCTGTCGGCGTCGATCAGAAGCTGGTCGCCCTCGCCCGCAAGGGTCGAGATCAGGCCGAGATTGGCCTGGTAGCCGGTCGTGAAGACCATGCAGTGCTTCTTGCCGTAGAATTCGGCGATTTCCTGCTCGAGCGCCACGTGCTCGGTGTAGCTGCCGTTGGCGATGCGCGAGCCGGTCGTACCGGTGCCTTCGGCACGGATCGCCTCGATGGCGGCTTCCATGCAGCTCGGATCGAAGGTCAGGCCGAAATAGTTGTTGGTGCCGACCAGCAGCATCTTGCGACCGTTGATGATCGCTTCGGTCGGCGACAGCACCCGCTCCATGCGGATCTGGAACGGGTCGTAACCGGTGGTCCGAACGTCCCGATAGGCCTCGAGCAGGCCCGCATGCCGGTCGAACAGGCCCATGGCTAACGCCGGGCGCAGAGCTTCTGGATGGTGTCCGCGAGCTGGTCGACGGTGTGGATCTCGGCCACGACGTTCATGGGAATCGAGATGTCGAAGTGATCCTCGAGCTCCATCACCATGTCCATGATGGCGAGCGAATCGATGGTCAGGTCCTTGGCGATCACCGTGGCGCCCGTGATCGGCCGCTCGCCGGTCTGGAACGGCACGAGGTGACGACAGATTTCACGAATGACTTCACCACGCGACTGGCCGCTGACGCGGGCGCGTTCGAGGGTATCGGTCATGCCGTCGGTTTCGACGATCATTTGATGGGCAGTGCGCAAAACGCTCTCCAGCGCCCGGGGGTGGGCGGACACCTTGTGCCAGAAACAGCGATTCCTAGTGAAATGACAAATTGTTACGCCGTATTTCACACGTCCTATAGCCAGTGCTTCGCGCGGTACCACAAGATCGTGTCCCGGAAGCCGGACGCGAGGTCATAACGGGGATGGAAGCCGATCGCTGCGGCCAGCCGCCGGTCCGCGGCCGACCAGTCGGGGTGGAAGATCTCGTTGACCTTCCCCCGGGTCAGGATCTGGGCGCCCGCCCCCAGCGCCTGCCGCAGCTCGTTCCAGCGGGCGATACAGGCCATGACGCCCCGGGGCACGGCCAGGCGCCACGGCCGCCGGCCCAGCGCCTCGCCCGCCGCCGCAACCATGTCGCCATAGGTGTAGGTCCGCCCGTCGTCGATTTCGTAAGTCGAGTTCGGGGGCGGCCGCTCGACGCTCAGGGCCAGCGCCTCGGCCAGGTCCGAGGCATGGATGAGCGACAGGCGCGCCTCCGGCATGCGTGGCTGAGGCGCGATACCTGAGTTGATAGCTCGGAAATAGGCCAGCGTTTCGCGGTCGCCCGGCCCATAAACCGCCGGTGCCCGGACGATCGTCCAGGGGCCGCTGCGGTTGGAGACGACGGCCTCGCCCGCGCGCTTGCTCGCGCCGTAGGCAGAAAGCTGCGGCTCACGAGCGGCCAGCGAGGACAGCAGGACCATGTGGGCGTCCGGCGCCAGCGCCGACAGGAGCGCCGCACTGTCCCGGTTGACCGGCAGGAAGTCGCGGTCGGCTGTCGCCTTGATCAGCCCGGCGGCATGAACCACGACGTCCGCCCCGTCGACGAGCTGGCGCAAGGCGGGTTCGGAAGAGAGGTCGCCCAGGATGAGGTCGGCATCGACGCCGGCCAGCGACGGCAACGGGGACCAGCGCCGGACCAGCAGACGCAGACGCCAGCCGCGCCGCGCGAGGGCCGCCACGAGATGCGGTCCAACGAAGCCGGTGGCCCCGGTGACGGCGACCAGCTTGCTCATGGCGAGCCGTCAGGCCGCTTCGGGCTTCGGCGCGTAGAGGCCGGCGAGGTAGTTGGCCTTGGTCCGGGCCCGCGACAGCTTGCCGGACGAGGTGGTCGGCAGGCCCAGGCTCGGCGGCACCAGCGCGACGTCGCAATCGACGGCGATCGCCTCGCGCACGGCGCCGGCAACGTCACGCGCCAGATCGCTCCGCCCCTGCTCACCGGAGACGCGGGCCAGCACAGCCACGACCACCCGTTCGCCTTCGCCGGTATCGATCGAAAAGGCCGCCGCATCGCCGTTCTTGACGACCCGCCGGGCTTCGATCGCCCATTCGATGTCCTGCGGCCAGACGTTGCGGCCGTTGACGATGATCAGGTCCTTGGCGCGGCCGGTGACGACGATCTCGCCGTCCAGCATGTAACCGAGGTCGCCGGTGTCGAGCCAACCGTCCACCAGGACCTCGCGGCTGGCCTCGGGCTCGCCGAAATAGCCGGGCATGATGCTGGGGCCTGACACGAAAATGCGACCGACCTCGCGATCGGCCAGCACGGCCCCGTCGGGACCGCGCACTTCGAGGCGATGGCCCGGCAGCACGCGGCCGCAGATCACGAAGCGGCGCGCCCGGCCATGGTCACTGGGGTCCGCCGCCGGCACGGCGCGTTGAGCTTCGGCCAGCACGGTCCGGTCGACGGCATCGGTCCGCACGCCGGTGTCGTGCGGGCAGAAGGTGATGGCGAGGCAGACCTCGGCCATCCCGTAGCTCGGGATGAAGGCCGTGTCGTCGAATCCGAACGGTTCGAACGTCGCCGCGAAGCGCTCCAGCACGTCGGCCCGTACCATGTCCCCGCCGATCCCGGCATGGCGCCAGCAGCGCAGATCGAGATCGGGCGGCACCTGCGCCGCTCCGCGCCGCACCGCGAGATCGTAGCCGAAGCTCGGACTGTAGGAGATGGTGCTGCGGTTGCGCGAGATCAGGTTCAGCCACTGCATGGGCCGGCGGGCGAAGTCGCGCGGCGTCAGGTAGTCGATCGAGAGCTGGCTGGCCAGAGGTCCCATCAGGAAGCCGATCAGGCCCATGTCGTGATAGAGCGGCAGCCAGCTTATGGCGCGATCGCCTTCGACGACGTCGAGGCCGGCCGGCCCGACCATGCCGCCGAGATTGGCCATCAGGGCCCGCTGGGTGATCTGCACGCCGTGCGGATGACGCGTGCTGCCCGACGAAAACTGTATGTAGCAAAGCTCATCCGCGCCGAGCGGTCGCAGGTCGACCGGCTTCTCGGGCAGCGCGTGGAGGGCGTCCATGCCGCCATGGAGGCGAATGGCGGGGAATTCCCGCGCCGCGTCGGCCAGATAGCCCGCGAGATCGTCGAGGCCGACGGCAGCGACCGCACCGGAGGCGGCAAACTGGCGGCGAAGCTGATCGAGGTAGGCGTCCTTGCCGCCAATGCCGACCGGAATGGAGACCGGGACGGGGAGCAGGCCGGCATACTGGGCGCCGAAGAAGGAGTCGAAGAAGCCCGGCCAGGTATCGGCGGTGATGAGGATGCGTTCGCCGCGCGCAAATCCGGCGCCGATTAGCTTGCGGGCGACCACTTGCGCCCGGTCGCGGAGCTCGCGCCACGGCAAGACCGAGAGCTGCTCGCCCTTGGCATTATAAAAGGTCACCCCTGTCTCACCCTTCGCCGCATAGTCGAGCATCGCCGGTGCGGAGGCGAAGCCGGCGCGATGAAGGGGCAGCGTGGAATTGCGAGTCGGCAGCAGTTTCATCGGAAGGCGGGTCTCCTAGCAGAGGGGTCGAGGCCCCTCAAGACGGCCGCCGCCGGCCGGCTACCCCAAGTTGACACACCCGGACCCCGGTAAGATAGTGCCCGCCCCTCGCCAAAACCCGGAGTTTCCATCCCGGAATCGTCGGATCGGCGGGGGTTTTTGGTTTTTGAGGGAGGCTCGCTGTGATTACGGCTGTGATGCCGACGTACGGTCGCAAGGACGTCGTGTTCGAACGCGGAGAGGGTAACTATCTCTACGCGGTGGACGGCCGACGTTACCTGGACTTCACGTCCGGTATTGCCGTGAACGCGCTGGGCCACTGTCACCCCTATCTGGTCAAGGCGCTGACCGAGCAGGGCTCCAGGCTCTGGCACACGTCGAACCTGTTCCGGGTCGGCAATGGCGAGAAGCTGGCGAAGCGGCTGGCCGAGAATTCGTTCGCCGACACGATGTTCTTCTGCAACTCCGGTGCGGAGGCCATCGAGGGCGGCATCAAGCTGATCCGCAAGTATCAGTACATGAACGGCCAGCCCAAGCGGTACAAGATCATCTGCTTCCAGGCGGCGTTCCATGGTCGTCTGCTGAACGCGCTCGCCGCCACCGGCAACGAGAAGTATCTCGAAGGCTTCGGCCCGCCGGCCCCCGGCTATCGCCATGCGCCGTTGAACAACACCAACGTCGTCCGCGACATGATCGACGACGAGACCGCCGGCATCCTGGTCGAGCCGATCCAGGGCGAGGGCGGCATCCGCGCCACGACTCCGCAGTTCCTGAAGGATCTGCGCGCCATCTGCGACGAGTTCGGCCTGCTGCTGTTCTACGACGAGATCCACACGGGTTTCGGCCGGACCGGCAAGCTGTGGGGCTACGACTGGTCGGGCGTGAAGCCCGATGTTGCGGCGATCGCCAAGGGCATGGGCGGCGGCTTCCCGATCGGCGCCTTCATGGCGACCGAGAAGGCGGCGGTCGGCATGGTCCCCGGCACGCACGGCTCTACCTATGGCGGCAACCCGCTGGCCACCGGCGTCGCCAACGCCGTGCTCGACGTCCTGCTGGCGCCCGGCTTCATCGAGGACGTGCGCGAAAAGGGCGAGTACCTGAAGGGCAGGCTCGAGGAACTCTGCAAGAAGCACCCCACGGTGTTCGTCGAGCAGCGCGGCATGGGCTTCCTCCAGGGCCTGCAGTGCGCCCCGGCGGTGCCGGTCGGCGACATGGTGAACAAGCTGCAGTCGCTGGGCCTCCTGGTCCCGCCGGCCGGTGAGAACGTGGTCCGCATTTTCCCGGCGCTGATCGCCGACAAGGCGGCACTGGACGAGGGCATCGCAATTCTCGGGCATGCAGCGGAGTCCTTCGAGGCGGCGTCCAAGGCCGCCGAGTAGGCCCCATGGCAACGCCCAAGCATTTCCTCGACCTCGACCAGGTCGATCCCGGGACGCTTCGCCAGATCCTCGATCACGGCAAGGCGATGAAGAAGGCGCGGGCCAACGGCGGGCACGACCAGCCGCTGGCCGGCAAGACACTGGCCATGATCTTCGAGAAGCCCTCGACCCGCACCCGCGTATCGTTCGAGGTCGGCATGCGCGAGCTTGGCGGCCAGACGATCATGCTCGGCCGCACCGATACGCAGCTCGGCCGCGGCGAGACCATCGCCGACACCGCGCGCGTGCTCAGCCGCTACGTCGACATCATCATGATGCGCACCACCGTCGAGGATAAGCTCCTCGAGATGGCGAAGTACGCGACCGTGCCGGTGATCAATGGACTCACCGACAAGACCCATCCGTGCCAGCTGATGGCCGACGTCATGACCTACGAGGAGCATCGCGGCTCCATCGAGGGCAAGTCGGTGGTCTGGTCGGGCGACGGCAACAACATGGCGACGTCGTGGATTCATGCGGCCGTGCAGTTCGACTTCGAGCTGCGCATCGCCTGCCCGCCCGAGCTGACGCCGCCGGCCGACGTGGTCCAGTGGGCCGAGAAGTCCAAGGGCCGCATCTCGATCGGCCACGACCCCGAGTCGATGGTGAAGGACGCCGACTGCGTCGTCACCGACACCTGGGTGTCGATGGGCGACGAGGATCCCGACAGCCCGAGCGCCGCGCGACGACACAACCTGCTGCGCGCCTACCAGGTCGACAAGCACCTGATGAAGCAGGCCAAGAAGGACGCGATCTTCATGCACTGCCTGCCCGCGCATCGCGGCGAGGAAGTGACCGCCGAGGTGATCGACGGCCCGCAGTCGGTCGTGTTCGACGAGGCGGAGAATCGCCTGCACGCCCAGAAGAGCATTCTGGCCTGGTGCCTGTCTTGACGACGCCATCGGGAGGACCTCCTTCCGATGACTGGGACCGCGTCCTTCCTTTCCAGCTGGACGCGCTCGGCGTGCGCGGCCGGCTGGTCCGGCTGGGTCCTGCTCTGGATAAAGTGATCGAGCGCCACGGCTATCCGCTGGCGGTGGCGCGGCCGCTGGCCGAGTCGATGGTGCTGTGCGCCACGCTCGCCACCTCGCTGAAGTACGACGGCATCTTCACCCTGCAGATCACCGGCGACGGGCCGATCCGCCTGCTGGTCACCGATCTCACCAGCGACGGGGCGTTGCGCGGCTATGCGCAGTTCGATTCCTGGAAGTTGGCCATCGCGTTGGGCAGCGGCAACGAGGACGTTCCCGACGGCTACATCCCGAAACTGTTCGGCCAGGGCCGCCTCACCTTCACCGTCGACCAGGGCCAGCACACCGAACGCTACCAGGGCGTGGTACCGCTCGAAGGCGCGACGCTCGCGGACTGCGCCCACACCTACTTCCGCCAGTCCGAACAGCTGCCGACCGGCATCAAGATCACGGCGCGCCGCCATGACACGGACGGCGGGCATCGCTGGCATGCCGCTTCCCTCATGGTGCAGCAGATGCCCGAGTTCGACGCCGGCCGCGTCGACATCGATGCCGAGCAGCGCGAGGACGACTGGCGCAAGGCGGTGATCCTGATGGCCTCGGCCACCGAGAAGGAAATGCTGGATCCGGCGCTCCCCGGCACCACCCTGCTGCACCGCCTGTTCCATCAGGAGGGTCTCAGGGTCTTCGACCGGCGGCCCTTCGAGGCGCGCTGCCGCTGCAGCCGCGAGCGCATCGACAGCGTGCTGCGCTCGATCCGGCGCGAGGAACTCGTCGACCTGCGCGACAAGACCGGCCGCGTCTCGGTGAAGTGCGAATTCTGCTCGACCGAATATGCCTACGACGACGGCGATCTCGACCGCCTCTACGCCGCGGCCGACTAGAGCGTTTCACGTTTTGACGTGAGCGTATCCGGCGCTTTGGATGTAGTTGCAGCATTCGGATGGTCGGATGGTCTTGAGGAGCTTTCCGACGTAGCGCGAGAGGGCTTCCGGGGTTCGCTT
>JAESFK010000403.1_pt1 | contig 24079 bp, 23 predicted proteins | sample 9269391 | NCBI WGS metagenome assembly JAESFK01 (sample SAMN14506231, study PRJNA617097) | algae metagenome | isolation source: Drouetiella hepatica UHER 2000/2452 and co-occurring heterotrophs from... | place: Slovakia: Slovak Paradise National Park, Hrabusice, Kosice Region | collected 2000-01-01
CTCTCCCCCGCTTGGGGGAGAGGCTGGGTGAGGGGGCGACGCACCTCCTGTACCCCCCTCACCTAACCTCTCCCCCTGGCGGGGGAGAGGAACAAGAGGACAGCGCCAAATGGATTTCGAGCCCTCCTCGGAACAGCAGATGCTGATCGACCAGGTCCGCCGCTTCGTGCGCGAGGAGATCATCCCGCTCGAGGCGAAGCTCGATCCCGACGCCTCCGAACTCGATCCCGCCGATCACGCGCGGCTGGTCGAGAAGACCAAGGCGATGGGCCTGTTCGGCATCGACATCCCCAAGGAATATGGCGGCCCCGACATCGACATCGTGACCCGCGTGCTGCTGGCCATCGAAATGGCGCAGCATCGCGCCGGTCTCTACGTGCCCTGCTACGGCACCTTCGGCGGGGCCGGCCTCGCGCAGATCTTCGAGGCCAACGACGACCAGAAGGAGCGCTATCTCTATCCGACGCTGCGCGGCGAGAAGAAGGCGTTCTTCGGCCTCACCGAGCCGTCGGGGGGCAGCGATCCGGCGCGTGCGATCCAGACGAAGGCCGAGCGCAAGGACAATGGCTGGGTTCTGAACGGCGCCAAGATCTTCATCTCCAATGCCGATCGCGCGCAGTATGGCATCGTCTTCGCCCGGACCGATGCCTCCAAGGGGCGGGCCGGCATCACCTGCTTCATCATCGACAGCGACACGCCGGGCTTCCACGTACGCCGCGTCGTGCACACCCTGCGGTCGTCGCACTATGCGACCGAACTCGAGTTCAAGGATTGCTGGGTCAGCGACCACCAGGTGCTGGGCGAGGTGAACAAGGGCTTCGCGGTCGCTAACGACCGGTTGACGCGCCAGCGCATCCCCTATGCCGCGGGCTGCATCGGCGTCGCCATCGCCGCGCACGAGATGGCGATCGAATGGGCCAAGATGCGCACGACCTTCGGCGAGAAACTCGCCAACCGCCAGGCCGTGCAATGGATGCTGGTCGACAACGAGATCGACATCCGCACCGCCCGGCACTTCACGCTGGAGGCGGCGGAAAAGGCACGGCGTGGCCTGCCCTTCAAGATCGAGGCCTCGATTGCCAAGTTGACCGCCTCCGAGGGCGGCGGCCGTGTGGTCGACCGCTCGATGCAGATCCATGGCGGCATGGGCATGACCAAGGACCTGCCGCTGGAGCGCTGGTACCGCGAGATGCGCATCCGCCGGGTCGGCGAAGGCCCGAGCGAAGTCCAGCGCATGGTGATCGCGCGAGAAATCCTGGGGAGCAATCTGCGATGAGCACTGCGTCGGGCCCTCTCGCGGGCATCAAGGTCGTCGAGTTCGGCCAGAACCTGGCCGGCCCCTATTGCGGCCAGATCCTGGCGTTCCTCGGGGCCGAGGTGGTCAAGGTCGAGCGGCCCGAAGGCGACGACGCGCGCAAATGGGGGCCCCCCTTCGTCGAGGGCGATGCGACGGGCTTCATCGCGCTGAACCGCGGCAAGAAGTCGATCACCTGCGACCTCGCCGATCCGGCGCAGCGCGCGGCGCTGATCGAGCGCATCGGGGCGGCCGACATCTTCGTCCACAATCTCCGGGCCGACGTGCCGGCCAAGTTCGGCTTCGACGGCGCTACGCTCACCGAACGCTTCCCGCGCCTGATCTACGCCGACCTTGGTGCGTTCGGCCATGCCGGTCCGTGGAAGGACCGGCCCGGCTACGAGCCGATCATCCAGGCCGTCGCCGGTCTCATCTCGCTGAACGGCGACCCCACGGGGCCGGAGGCGCGAATCGGCGTGTCGATCATCGACCTGTCGACCGGCATGTGGACCGCCATCGGCGTGCTGGCGGCGCTGGCCAGACGCACGGCCACCGGCGAGGGCAGCCTGGTGAACACGTCGCTGTTCGAGAGCGGATTGATGTGGGCCTCCAACCACGTCGCCGGCTGGTCGGTGACCGGCAGGATGCCGCCGCGCCAGGGGACGGGGCACCCGTCGCTGACGCCCTATCAGGCGTTCGAGTGCAGCGACGGGCCTTTGATGATCTGCCCGGGCAACGACCGGCTCTGGCGCAAGTTCGCCGAGGCGCTCGGCCACGCCGAATGGCCGGACGAAGAGCGTTTCAAGACGAACGTCCAGCGCGCGGAGCGGCGCGACCTGCTGCTGGGCATGATCGCCGACATCATGAAGGAGCATCCCCGGGCCTATTGGGCGGCCAAGCTCGATGCGCTGGGTGTGCCCAACGGGCCGCTGAACACCGTGCCTCAGGTGATGGAATTGGCTCAGGTCGCGGCGCTGGCGATGTTCATGCAGCCCTATGCCGGCTCGAACGCCCTGTTCCACGGCCTGCCGCTCAGCCTCGACGGCCAGCGGGCCGGCGGCGACGAGACGGCGCCGAAGATCGGCGAGCACAACGGGAAAATCTAACCGGCGAAGCTCAGGCAGTAGTCGCGCACCTGCTGGAGCGGGATGCGCGCGTGGCTCTGCACGATGATGAACTTGCCGCCGGGGTCCGTGCCGTTCGGCAGCCTGACCAGTCGCTCGAAATCGTCGGCGCCCCAGACGCAGGATTGTTCAGAGAACAGCTGCACATCCGACGTGTAACAGGTGTCCCATTCGGCGTGATAGTCGAACAGCGTGCCGCTGATCTCCGCCACGCTGGTATAGAGCGAGTATTCCGTCCAGGGCACCTGGAACGGCTTGCGGGCCTTCCAGAGCACCAGCGAGGTCATCGCGTTGACGCGGGGACCGCGCAGCCGGTCGAGGGTCATCCGGGCCAGGTCGCCATGCAGGATGTTCGGCGTCACCGAGAGGCCGTGTGACCGGGGATCGTAGGGGATGCCGATCACCTCCGACGCGCTCTGCCACCAATCGTGATGCTGCTTGGGCTCCCAGCGGGACAGGGCCCGGTCATACTGCACGAAGGTCCGCGAATCGAAGTCGCCGACGCAGCAGACGTCGGAATCCAGGGTGAAGTACCCACCAAAGCCCAGGACCGCCGGCACGTGCAGCTTCACGATCTGCTGCCGGTACCAGCCGGTCATCCAATAGAAGGAGCTCCAGGCCGGGAAGAAATCGCGCTCGCGGCGCACCGTCACTTCGATGTTGGGAAATCGCGGAAGATTGGACCGCAGCAGGTCTGCATCGCGATTGGGAGCAATGATAAGGAGTTCGAAGGGCTTGCTGTCGCGCCAGTGCTTGGCCAGCGACTCGATCAGCAAACCGGCACGCTCCAGATCGCCCAGGCGCTTGATGTTGCGCAGGGCGAGCGGGAGGATTCCTTGTCTGATCTCGGAAAACATTCAGGGCGACACTCTCCAACTATATATGGGCATCGTCGACTCCATATCAATCGATAGGTTAACTCATTGGACGTGCTACTGAGCGGCACATCGCCCCACACGCGACGGACAAATTTGTTCCAGCAGGGCAAAAAAAACGCCGGGCCCAAAGGCCCGGCGAGTCAAACAGGGAGGCTTCACGTCTGGGAGACGTGGGATCATGAGGATCCCGAGTTTCGAACCGATCAGCAAAAAGCGGTCGTGTCGAAAACCTGTATCCAACCTATGCCTCGTGCAGAGGATTGGTAGTGGTGAAGATTTGGACACTGGCATGCGATGCGCGCATGCCTTTCACCGCCTATGCAATCCTGCAGGTCTCAGGCATCAGAAACGTGTTTCCGCGACCTTCCGCAGCAGGAAATCGCGGAACACCGCGATGCGCTTGGAGTGCCGCAATTCCTCGGGATAGGTGAAGTACACATCCGTCGTCCGGACATTGAGGTCGGGGAGCAGCATTTCCAGCTTGGTCGACTCACGGGCGAGGTAGTCCGGCAGGGAGGCGATGCCGAGGCCGGACTCCACGGCCCGGAAAATGCCGTAGGTGTTGTTCACCCGCAGCACCACGAGCCGCGGGTTGTGGTCCGGGTTGCCTTCGCGCAGCAGCCAGTTCACGTCCTGGACGGGCGCGCGCGCATCCTCGCCGAAGATGATGAGACGATGCTGGTCGAGTTCGTCGATCGTATTGGGCTTGCCATACTTCTGCACATAGTCTTGCGAAGCGTAGACGTGACTGCGGACCGTCAGCAGATGGCGCTGCACCAGCCCCGGCTGCCGCGGCATGACCATGCGGATCGCCACATCGGCCTCGCGCATGCCGAGATCGAGCTCGTTGTCGGACAGGACGAGGCTCACGTCGATCTCGGGATAGAGCGCGATGAACTCGTGCATCTGGGCCGTCAGCCAGGTCGAGCCGAAGCCGACCGTCGCATGGATCTTGAGCCGCCCGGCCGGCTTGTCCTGGTTGGCCCGCAGCAGCGCCTCGGCGGTATTGACCTTGGCCGCCATGTCGCGCGCTGTGCGGTACAGCAGTTCGCCCTGTTCCGTCAGGATGAGCCCGCGCGCATGGCGGTGGAACAGCATGACGCCGAGCTGTTCTTCGAGCGCGCCGATCTGGCGCGAGATCGCCGACTGGCTGAGCTTCAGCGACTCGCCCGCGTGGGTGAAGCTGCCGGCATCCGCCACGGCCTGGAATATCCGCAGCTTGTCCCAGTCCATTTCATTGCCTCCCTGTCCACGCCGTCTGCTTTATTCGGCGGCCTCGGCGTGGCGCGTCTCCTGTGCTGCCAGCCACTTCTCGGCCTCGAGCGCGGCCATGCAGCCGGTGCCCGCGGCCGTCACGGCCTGCCGGAAGATCTTGTCCTGCACGTCGCCGGCCGCGTAGACGCCCTCGATGTTGGTCGCGGTCGAATCAGGCCTGGTGATCAGGTAACCCTCGCCGTCCATCTCGAGCTTGCCCTTGAACAGCTCGGTATTGGGCGAGTGGCCGATCGCCACGAAGAAGCCGTCCGTCTTCACGTCGTGTACGGCGCCCGTCTTCACGTTACGCAGGCGCGCACCGGTGACGATCGGCGCCGGTGTCTTCTCGCCGAGGACCTCGTCGACGACGTGGTCCCAGACGACCGTCACCTTGGGATTCTTGAACAGACGATCCTGCAGGATCTTTTCCGCGCGGAAGCTGTCGCGTCGGTGGACCAGCGTCACCTTCGAGGCATGGTGCGTGAGGTAGAGCGCCTCCTCGACGGCGGTGTTGCCGCCGCCCACGACTACCACTTCCTTGTTGCGGAAGAAGAAGCCGTCGCAGGTCGCGCAGGCCGATACGCCGCCGCCGCGGAACGTCTCCTCGCTGGGCAGGCCCAGCCACTTGGCCGTCGCGCCGGTGGCGATGATGAGGGAATCGGCCTCGTAGCGGTCCCCGGAATCCCCCAGGCAGACGAACGGACGCCGGGTCAGGTCGACATCCACGATCGTGTCGAAGAACAGCTTCGTGCCGACATGCTCGGCCTGCTTCTGCATCTGCTCCATCAGCCAGGGACCCTGGATCACGTCCGCGAAGCCCGGATAGTTCTCCACGTCGGTCGTGATCGTGAGCTGCCCGCCGGGCTGGATACCCTGCACGAGCATCGGCTTCAGGCTGGCGCGGGCGGCATAAATGGCCGCCGTGTAACCAGCAGGTCCGGAACCCAGGATCATTACCTTGCTGCGATGTGTTTCCGCCATGTCCGCTCCGCATCCCGCCAACCGCATATCTTGCACATATATGCAAACCTCGACCGAGTTGCACGGATTGAAGTCGATTTCACACGCAATTGTTCACAGACAATTGGTGAATCCTCGCAACTTTATTGCGCGCCCGGCATGGTTCTGGCATAGACCGCGCCCAACGGAGGAACACTGATGGCTCGGGCCAAGCTCGATCGAATTGACCGGCGAATTCTCAGCGACCTGCAATCCAATGGACGCATGACCAACGTGGAGCTGGCCGAACGGGCCGGCATTTCGGCGCCGCCCTGTCTGCGCCGCGTGCGCGCGCTGGAGCGCGCCGGGATCATCAAGGGCTACCATGCGGAACTGAGCCCCGAGGCGCTGGGCTACAGCGTGTCCGTGTTCGCCCTGGTGGGGCTGAACAGCCAGGCGGAGGCCGACCTCAAGGCGTTCGAGGAGCTGATCGCCAAGTGGGACGAGGTCCGCGAGTGCCACATGTTGGCCGGCGAAGCCGACTTCCTGCTCAAGATCGTGGCCGAGACGTGGGACGATTATCAGAAATTCCTGACGACCCGCCTCACCTCGGCCCCCAACGTCAGCCATGTGAAGTCCATGATGGTGTTCCGGACCGCGAAGGAAGTGCCTGGCGTGCCGATCTCGACGGAAGCGTGAAACAATGACCGACGACGTGACTTTTGAGATTCTGCACCGCGTCGCCGACGCCTTTGCCCGGCGCGACGTCGACGGCATCGTCGATTCCTTTGCCGAAGACGGCGAATTCCGCAACGCCAAGGGTCCCGACTACTGGGGCCAGAGCTTCAAGGGCAAGGCGGCCATCCGCAGCTACTTCGAGCCGCTGTTCGCCAGCACCGGCGACGTGAAGTGGGTTCACACCAACGAATTCATCTGCGGCGACCGGGCGGTGACCGAATGGCACCGGACCGCGACCCTGGCGACCGGCGAACGCCAGGAATGGCTGGGCTGCGATCTTTACACCTACCGTCGCGGCCTCATCGTCATGAAGGACACCTACATCAAAGTCGTCGTCTGAGCCTCTTGCGGGAAACGCCGTGTATTGATAGCGTTATTTAGATACACAGCGTTGTCACAAAGGCTGGAGGTCGCGAACCATGAGGAATCTCTTCCAGGCGTCCAAGATCCTGTTGCTCGACCTCGCGTCGACGCTGCTCTTCCTCGCGGTCTACGTCCTCACGGGCAATCTCTTCCTCGCCGTCGGGCTCGGCATGGCGCTGGGCATCGGCCAGATCGGCGCCCAACTCCTGCGCAAGCAACCCGTCGAGGCGCTGCAATGGCTCAGCCTCGTCATCATCTTCGCGTCCGGAACGGCGACCTTCCTGACCGACGACCCGCTGTTCATCATGATGAAGCCCAGCATCATCTACGTCGTCGTCGGCCTGGTGATGCTGAAGCGCGGCTGGATGACCCGCTACCTGCCGCCGATCGCGCGGGCGACCGTACCCGACCTCGCCATCACCTTCGGCTATGTATGGGCGGGGATGATGTTCTTCTCGGCCGTGCTCAACATCGTGCTCGCCCTCACCCTCGACGTCACGGCCTGGGCGGCCGTGAAGTCGGTCTGGGCGATCGGCAGCAAGATCGGCCTGTTCGGCATCCAATACGCCATCATGAAGTCGACCGGCATCCGCCGGGCGCGCGCCATGATGGCGGCTAGCTGAACTGGACGCCGACGACTTCGTAGGACTTGCCGCCCCGCGGTGTCTGGACTTCGACCCGGTCGCCCACCGTCTTCCCGATCAGCGCCCGGCCGATCGGCGAGGTGACGGAGATCCGGCCCTTGGCGAGGTCCGCCTCGTAGGGGCCGACGATCTGGTACTTCACCTTCTCGTCGGTGTCCTCGTCGGCCAGGCGCACCGTGGCGCCGAACTTGATGACCTTGCCGGTCAGCCTGGAGAAGTCGATCACCTCGGTCCGCGAGATGATGTCCTCGAGCTCGGCGATGCGCCCCTCGATGAAGCTCTGCTTTTCGCGCGCAGACGTATATTCGGCGTTCTCCGAGAGATCGCCATGCTCGCGCGCCGTCGCGATCGCCTTGATGATCGCCGGGCGCTCCACGCTCTTCAGCACTTTCAGTTCTGCCTCGAGGCGCTGTAGCCCTTCGGCGGTCATCGGAATTCGTTCCATTTCCAAATCGTCCTTGATCACTCGAACGGCGTCAACGTCCAACGCAGCCGGAAACGGAGGGCAATCCGGCGCGCGCAGGCGGGAGCGGAGGCGAAAAGGCCTAGAAGGCAGTCTTGAAGTAGGATTGCAGGGGCGCCACGTCGAGTGTTCCCTCCTTCGCCGCGGCAATGCCCTCGACCGACGCCTTGGCGCCGGCGACCGTCGTGTAGTAGGCGATCTTGTGCATCAGGGCGGTGCGCCGAAGCGTGAAGCTGTCGGTCAGGGCGCCCGCGCCGTCGACCGTGTTGAAGACGAGTTGCACCTTGCCGTCCTTCATGAGGTCCACGATGTGCGGCCGGCCCTGTAGCACCTTGTTGACCTGCTGCGCCTCGATCGAGTGCTTGTGCAGGAATTCCGCCGTGCCGCGGGTCGCCACCACCTTGAACCCCAGCTCGACCAGCCGCTTGATCGGCTTCACCATCGCCTGCTTGTCCTGGTCCTTGACCGAGACGAACACCACGCCTTCGACCGGCACTTTGCTGCCGGCACCGAGCTGCGACTTGGCGAAAGCCCGGCCGAAGTCCATGTCGAGACCCATGACCTCGCCCGTCGAGCGCATCTCGGGACCCAGGATGATGTCGACGCCGGGGAAACGGGCGAAGGGGAACACCGCTTCCTTGACCGCGATGTGCTTGCCCTTCGACTTCTTGATGCCGAGCGACTTCAATGCCTCGCCGACCATCAGGCGGGCCGCGAACTTGGCGATCGGCTGGCCGGTCGCCTTGGCAACGAACGGCACCGTGCGGCTGGCGCGCGGATTGACCTCGAGAACGTACACGTCGCCATCCTTGACGGCGAACTGCACGTTCATCAGGCCGACCACATGCAGCGCCTTGGCCATCGCCTCGGTCTGGCGCTCGATTTCGGCCAGGATCTTGGCCGAAAGGGAGTACGGGGGCAGCGAGCAGGCCGAGTCGCCGGAGTGGATTCCCGCCTCCTCGATATGCTCCATGATGCCGGCGACGAAGACGTTCTGGTCCTTGTCGGCCAACGCATCGACATCGACCTCGATCGCGTCGCGCAGATAGGAGTCGATCAGCACCGGATTGCTGCCCGAGACCTTCACCGCATCGCGCATGTAACGCTCGATCGCGGCGCGATCGTAGACGATCTGCATGGCCCGCCCGCCCAGCACGTAGGACGGGCGAATCACGACCGGATAGCCGATCCTCTCGGCGATCTCGATCGCCTTCTCCTGCGACGTCGCCGTGCCGTTGTCGGGCTGGCGGAGCTTGAGCTCCTGGATCAGCTTCTGGAAGCGCTCGCGGTCCTCGGCGAGGTCGATGGCGTCGGGCGACGTGCCCAGGATCGGGATTCCTGCGGCCTCGAGCGGCTTGGCGAGCTTGAGCGGCGTCTGGCCGCCGAACTGAACGATCAGGCCCAGCAGCTCGCCCTTGGACCGCTCGATTTCGACCAGCTCGATCACGTCCTCGGCCGTCAGCGGCTCGAAGTAGAGCCGGTCGGCCGTATCGTAGTCGGTCGACACGGTCTCGGGATTGCAGTTGACCATGATGGTCTCGTAACCCGCCTCGCGCAGCGCGTAGACGGCATGGACGCAGCAATAGTCGAACTCGATGCCCTGGCCGATGCGGTTGGGACCGCCACCGAGGATGATGACCTTGCGCCGGTCGGTCGGCTGCGACTCGCACTCGGCCGGTCGCACGCCGTCGCCCTCGTAGCAGGAATAGAGGTAGGGGGTGCGCGATTCGAACTCGGCGGCGCAGGTATCGATGCGCTTGAAGACCGGACGGACGCCGAGCGCGCGACGCTTCTGCGCCACATCGGCCGCCGGCTGCTTCGTCAGCTCGCCCAGCCGCTCGTCCGAGAAGCCCTTCTTCTTCAGGTCGAAGAACGACTTGGCGTCCTTCGGCAGGCCGTTCTTGCGCACGCTCGCCTCGATGGCCACGAGCTGTTCGATCTGGCGCAGGAACCACGGCTCGTACTTCGACGCCTGGGCAATCTCCTCCACCGTCAGGCCATGCCGGAAGGCCTGGGCGATCGTCAGGATGCGGTCAGGCGTCGGCAGCGCCAGCGCACCGGCGATGGCGGACTTGTCCGGCGCGCCCTTGATCTCGATCTCGTTCAGGCCCGTGAGGCCCGTCTCCATCGAGCGCAGCGCCTTCTGCAGCGATTCCTGGAACGTCCGGCCGATCGACATCGCCTCGCCGACGCTCTTCATCGACGTGTTGAGGAGAGCCTCGGCGCCCGGGAACTTCTCGAAGGCGAAGCGCGGCATCTTGGTGACGACATAGTCGATCGTCGGCTCGAAGGAGGCCGGCGTCTCGCCGGTGATGTCGTTCAGGAGTTCATCGAGCGACCTTGGCGATCGGGAAACCCGTCGCCTTCGATGCCAGCGCCGAGGAGCGCGAGACGCGCGGATTCATCTCGATCACGACCATGCGGCCGGTCGCCGGGTCGACGGCGAACTGCACGTTCGAGCCGCCCGTATCGACGCCGATCTCGCGCAGGCACGCGATCGAGGCATCGCGCATGATCTGGTATTCCTTGTCGGTGAGCGTCAGCGCCGGGGCGACGGTCACGGAATCGCCGGTATGCACGCCCATCGGATCGATGTTTTCGATCGAGCAGATGATGATGCAATTGTCGTTGCGGTCGCGCACGACCTCCATCTCGTACTCTTTCCAGCCGAGCACGGATTCCTCGACCAGCACCTCGCCGACCGGCGAGGCGTCGACACCGCCGGCCACGATCTCGAAGTATTCGTCGCGATTGTAGGCAATGCCGCCGCCGGTGCCGCCAAGCGTGAAGGACGGGCGGATGATCGCCGGCAGGCCGATCCGCTCGAGCGCCGTCGCCGCCTCCTCGCGATTGTGCACGACCTCGCTCTTCGGGCATTCGAGCCCGATCTTGGTCATGGCATCGCGGAACAGCAGGCGGTCCTCGGCCTTGTCGATGGCCTCGGCATTGGCGCCGATCAGTTCGACCCCATATTTCACGAGCCGCCCGTCGCGATGCAGCGACATCGCCGTGTTGAGTGCCGTCTGGCCGCCCATGGTCGGCAGGATGGCGTCGGGCTTTTCCTTCTCGATGATTCGCGCCACGAAGTCAGGCGTGATCGGCTCGATGTAGGTCGCATCGACCAGGCCCGGATCGGTCATGATCGTGGCCGGGTTGGAATTGATCAGGATGACGCGATAGCCCTCGTCCTTCAGCGCCTTGCAGGCCTGAACGCCGGAATAGTCGAACTCGCAGGCCTGGCCGATGACGATCGGGCCGGCGCCGATGACGAGGATGGACTTGATGTCTGTGCGCTTGGGCATGATTACCTGTCATCCTGAGCGCAGCGAAGGATCTCACGCGCGCACGAGAGAAGACTGTTGTGGTTGATGCAAGATCCTTCGCTGCGCTCAGGATGACCGTGCAGTTCCTTGTTCTGGACTTGATTGGGCACGGTCACTTGCCCTTGCTCTTGTCGATCATCTCGACGAACCGGTCGAAAAGATAGTGGCTGTCGGTCGGCCCGGGCGAGGCTTCGGGGTGGTACTGGACCGAAAACGCCGGCTTGTCAGTGCAGCGCAGGCCTTCGTTGATGCCGTCGAACAGGGAGACGTGCGTCACCTCTGTGTTCTCGGGCAGCGATTCGGGGATGACGCAGAAGCCGTGGTTCTGCGACGTGATCTCGACCTTGCCGGTCGTCAGGTCCTTGACCGGCTGGTTGGCGCCGCGATGGCCGCGCTCCATCTTGCGGGTCTTGCCGCCCAGCGTGAGCGCCAGGATCTGGTGGCCGAGGCAGATGCCGAACAGCGGCACGTTCTTGTCGAGCACGGCCTGGATTGCGGGCGACGCGTAGACCGCGGTCGCCGCCGGATCGCCGGGACCGTTGGACAGGAACACGCCATCGGGCTCGTGGCGCAGGATGTCCTCGGCCGTGGCGGTCGCCGGCACGACCGTAACCTTGCAGCCGCTGCTGGCGAGGCAGCGCAGGATGTTGCGCTTGGCGCCGTAGTCGACCGCGACGACGTGATACTTGGGATCGGTGAGCTTGCCGTAGCCCTTGCCCAGCGCCCACCGCGTCTCGTCCCAATTGTAGGTCTGCTTGGTCGTGACCTCGATCGCCAGGTCCATGCCGTCGAGACCGGGCCAGTCCAGCGCGATCTGGCGCATCTTCGGGATGTCGAACTTGCCGTCCGGCGCATGGACGACGACACCGTTGGGCGGGCCGCCGTCGCGGATGCGCCGCGTGATGGCGCGCGTGTCGATATCGCAGATACCCGGCAGATTGTGGCTCTTCAGCCAGTCGTTCAGCGGCTTGACGGACCGCCAGTTGGCGGGCTCGGTGATGTCGCCGCGCAGGACCACGCCTCGGGCGGCCGGGGTGATCGTCTCGATGTCCTCGAGATTGGTGCCGACGTTGCCGATGTGCGGAAAGGTGAAGGTGATGATCTGGCCGGCATAGGAGGGATCGGTAATGATCTCCTGGTACCCGGTCATCGAGGTGTTGAAGCAGACCTCGCCCACGGCATGGCCGGCGGCGCCCACTCCCTTGCCCCAGAAGACCGTGCCGTCGGCCAGCACCAGCGCGGCCGTGGCCCAACGCGGCGCGGCGTCGTTCGCACCGGCGGTCTTAGGTGAAGTCATGATGAATATGCCCGTTCGTGCGGCCCGCACGGCCTCGCCCCGGACCCGGCATGGGCGAGGCGATCGGCGAGCCGGGCGGTTTGTAACCAAGCCGCCGCGGAGGGTCAAGGCGCGCAAGGCAGCCAATTTCTAAGCTATTTCAATAACTTATTTGCTTTGCCAACAGCAGCCGAGACGATTAGTTTCCGCCCCTTAGCCTTCGGGCGTTGCAACAGGACCCAAGCGATGCTGCGCGAAAAACTGACCGAAGCGATGAAAGACGCGATGCGCGCCAAGGATCAGGGCGCCCTGGGCACGATTCGGCTGATCCTCGCCAAACTCAAGGACGCCGATATCGCCGCCCGCACCGAGGCCAGCCGCGACGGCGTGGCCGACGACAGGATCCTGTCGCTGATGCAGGGGATGATCAAGCAGCGCAACGAATCGATCGCGCTCTACGAAAAGGGCAATCGCGCCGACCTCGCCGACAAGGAGAAGGCCGAGATTGCCGTGATCGAGCGTTTCCTGCCGCAGCAGATGGACGAAGCCGCGGTCGAGGCCGCCGTGCGCGAGGCCATTGCCGCCGCCGGCGCCACCTCGGTCAAGGACATGGGCGGCGTCATGGCGACCCTGAAGGGCAAGTATGCCGGCCAGATGGACTTCGCCAAGGCGTCAGCCGCGGTGAAGAAGGCTCTCGCCGGCTAGCAGGCTGCCAAAAAGCCGGAGTCCTGTCGAATAAACGAAACAAACGAAATAAACGAATCAAATGAAACGAATGTCGCAGGCCCCTGATCCTGTGTCGCGTTGAGCGATGACGCAACAATGTTACTCCGGTCCTTCTGAAAAGACTCATTCGAAAGCTTGCTGGCGCGCGCGTTCGACGCCGCACGGTGCAGAAAAACAAGAACTCGTCTGGCAGCGGCAGTGCGGCCGGTAACGATCCCCGCTATCCCCTATGGCGTGGCATCGGTGCGGGGGCCATCTTAAGGGATGGCGTTCCCTCCCGACTTCCTCGACGAATTGCGCGCGCGCCTCAACCTGTCCGATATCGTCGGGCGGAAGGTGTCGCTGAAGCGCCGGTCGGGCGCCGAGTACGCGGGCCTCTGCCCCTTCCACAACGAGAAGACCCCGTCCTTCACGGTCAACGACAAGAAGGGGTTCTTCTATTGTTTCGGCTGCCACGAGAAGGGCAGCGCCATCGATTTCGTCATGAAGACGGAAGGGCTTTCCTTCCCCGAAACGGTCGAGAAGCTCGCCCGCGAGGTCAACCTGCCGGTGCCGGTGGCCACGCCGGCCGAGCGCGAGCGGGCCGACCGGACCTCCACCCTGCAACAGGTCGTCGAGCTGGCCGCCCTCTGGTTCCAGAAGCAGCTTCGCCTCCCCGTCGGCCGCCAGGGCCTGGATTACCTGCGTGGGCGCGGTCTTTCCGACGCGGTGATCGACGATTTCCGCCTGGGCTTCGCGCCCGATTCGCGCGATGGCGTCATCGCCGCCCTTAAGCGCGAGAACGTTCCGATCGAAAAGATCGTCGAGGCCGGGCTCGCCATCCAGCCCGAGGACGGCCGCGAGCCCTATGACCGTTTCCGCGGCCGCGTGATGTTCGTCATCAATGACCGCCGCGGCCGCGCCATCGCCTTCGGAGGCCGCGTCATGGGCGCGGGCGAGCCCAAGTACCTGAATTCACCGGAGACGCCGCTCTTCCACAAGGGCGCCAACCTCTACTGCCTGGACCGGGCCCGGCAGGCCGTGACCAAGGACCAGCCGGTGATCGTGGCCGAAGGCTACATGGACGTGATCGCCCTGCACGGCGCGGGCTTCACCGGCGCCGTGGCGCCGCTCGGCACCGCCCTCACCGAGGGACAGCTCGGCGAACTCTGGAAGCTGGCCGACGAGCCCTATCTCTGTTTCGATGGCGACAATGCCGGGCGCCGCGCCATGTCCCGCGCCGCCGAACGGGCCCTGCCCCTGCTGCGCCCCGGCAAGAGCCTGCGCTTCCTGGCCCTGCCGGCGGGCGAGGATCCCGACAGTCTGGTCCGGACGCGCGGTCCGGAGGCGGTACGTCGCGTGCTCGACCTCGCCCGGCCGCTGTCCGACGTGGTCTGGGACCTGGAAATCGAGGGCAAGCCGGCGGACACCCCCGAGCGGCGGGCCAGCCTGCAGCGCAGTGTCGAGCAACGGGTGGCCGAAATCGCCGACCCGACGGTACGCGAGTACTACCGCGCCGAAATGCGCAACCGGCTGAACCGGATGCGGCGCCCGGAAGCGCCGGCCTGGCAGCCTCGCGGCGGTCCCCGCAAGCCGTTTCGCCGGCCCGGCGACCCCGAGCCGGCGCCCTTTGCCGCTGGGACGGGCGCCCAGCGGGCAGGAGAAGGTCTCGACGGTTCCCGCCAGGAGCGGGTCCTGCTGGGCGCGCTGATCGAGCGACCGGCGCTGCTCCACATCCTGGCCGAGGAGCTGGCGTCGCTGCCCATCGGCCATCCGGAGCTCGCACGCCTGCGCAGTGGGTTGCTGGACGCCCTTTCGCTGGTCCCGTCGGGGGTAGACCCGGCCGCCGACGAGGCCGCAGGCGACCCCTCGCTCGAGGCGCAGCTGATCGAGCAGCACCTGGAGCGGATCGGCCTGGGGCGCCTGGCCGCCGAAACCCGGCTGAAGGCGCGGATTGCCTTCCGGGACGATCCGGCCGATCCCGAAGGATGGGTCGGCCAATGGCGCCGGGCGGCCCGCCACCTGAGCCAACTCCAGGGCGGCCCGGAGGAGCTCAAACGGGCCGAGGAAGCCCTGGCCGGGGACATGTCCGATGAGAATTTGCAGCGACTCCAGGCCATTCTGGATCGCATGCGGCGCGAGAGCATCGAATCCAATGCCATGTAACGGGGCCGCGCAGATTCAGGGGCTTACCCCTATCGCTGCTTGCACTGAAGCCCCATATAGTAGAAGGGTAGTTTTCGCGGGGCCGCCCTCCCGCCTCCCCTTCTTGCAGCCAAATAACGGCCCTTTGGCCGTTCTATCCGTTTGTCGCACCCAAGGATTTGAGTAAATGGCGACCAAAACCGCGACCGTAGCGCAGCCCGAAGTCACCGACGCCCGCGAGGAGGGACCGGACGCCCCCCTGCTCGACTCCCTCGGCGCGGAGCTGAAGAAGCTCGTCCAGAAGGGCAAGGAGCGCGGCTATGTCACCTATGACGAGCTGAACGCCGCGCTGCCGCCCGACGAAGTGTCCTCCGAGCAGATCGAGGACACGATGGCGATGCTGTCCGAGGCCGGCGTCAACGTCGTCGAGGCCGAGGAGCCGGAAGACACTGCCTCTGCAACACAGGCCGAACCGGCCAAGACGGCGGTGGTCGCCGCCGAGGCGACCGGCGAGGACGAAGAACTCGGGCGCACCGACGATCCGGTCCGCATGTACCTGCGCGAGATGGGCAGCGTCGAGCTGCTGAGCCGCGAGGGCGAAATCGAGATCGCCAAGCGCATCGAAGCCGGCCAGGACAAGATGATCGGCGGCATCTGCGAGAGCCCGATGACGATCACGGCGCTGCTGCATTGGCGCGACGCGATCAACGAGGGCCGCATTCTGCTGCGCGACGTGATCGACCTCGAGGCCACCCAGGGCGGTGGCGCCCCCGGCGAGGGCAAGGGCGTGAACGCAGCCGCGGCAGCCGCCGCTCCCGCCGCGCCTGCGATGCCGCGTCCGGCCATGATGCCGAAGCTCGTGCGCCCGGCCTCGCCTGCGGTGAACGGCGAAGGCGGCGAGGCGCCTGCGGCGGAAGGGGCTGAGGAGGACGACGAGAACGCCCTCTCCCTTTCGGCGCTCGAGGAGAAGCTCAAGCCTGAGGTGCTGCGCACCCTCACAAAGATCTACAAAGTCTATATCGAGATGTCGAAGGTGCAGAACCGGCGCCTGTCGACGCTCGCGCGCGGCCAGAAGCCCAGCGCCGACTTCGAGAAGAGCTACGAGAAGCACCGCAAGAAGATCGTCGAGCTGGTGCGGACGGTGCACATTAACGCCGCCCGCATCGAGCAGCTCAAGCTGTCGCTCTACGACCTCAATCGCAAGCTGATGATGCTCGAGGGCAAGCTGCTGCGCACGGCGGAGAGCTTCCGCATCTCGCGGCAGGACTTCCTCGAAAACTATCTCACGCACGAGATCGATCCCAACTGGCTCGAGAAGGTCGGCAAGCTGTCCGGCCGGGGCTGGAAGGATTTCGCCAAGAAGCGCGGGCCGGAGATCGAGAAGATCCGCTCGGAGATCAAGGACATCTCCGATCACTGCGGCGCCCCGATCTTCGAATTCCGCCGCATGTGCAAGACCGTCCAGGACGGCGAGCGCGAGATGATGCGGGCGAAGAAGGAGATGATCGAGGCCAACCTGCGCCTCGTGATCTCGATCGCCAAGAAATACACGAACCGCGGCCTGCAGTTCCTGGATCTCATCCAGGAGGGCAACATCGGCCTCATGAAGGCGGTCGACAAGTTCGAGTACCGCCGCGGCTACAAGTTCTCGACCTACGCAACGTGGTGGATCCGCCAGGCCATCACGCGCTCGATCGCCGACCAGGCGCGCACCATCCGCATCCCGGTGCACATGATCGAGACCATCAACAAGCTCGTCCGCACGAGCCGCCAGATGCTGCACGAGATCGGCCGCGAACCGCAACCCGAGGAGCTGGCCGAGAAGCTCGGCATGCCGCTCGAGAAGGTGCGCAAGGTCCTGAAGATCGCCAAGGAGCCGATCAGCCTCGAGACGCCGATCGGCGACGAGGAGGACAGCCACCTCGGAGACTTCATCGAGGACAAGAACGCCGTCATCCCGCTCGAGGCGGCGATCCAGGGCAATCTGCGCGAGAGCACGACGCGGGTCCTGGCGACGCTCACGCCGCGCGAGGAGCGCGTGCTGCGCATGCGCTTCGGCATCGGCATGAACACCGACCACACGCTGGAGGAAGTCGGCCAGCAGTTCTCGGTCACCCGCGAGCGCATCCGCCAGATCGAAGCCAAGGCGCTGCGCAAGCTGAAGCATCCGAGCCGCTCGCGCATGCTGCGCAGCTTCCTCGACGAAGGCTGAGAAAGCCCGAGATCGGAGATCGAAAGCCGGGGCTTGTCCCCGACTTTTTCATGTCACTCGCGATCGGCGATGCGCACCAGGGACGGCAGCAGCCCGCTCACGGTCGCGTGGAGCTGGCGGATCTCCTCCATGACGGCCGAAAGGTTTTCCCGGACGGCGGCGCAATGCCTCGAAGCCTCGTTGCGCGCATCGTCCAGGCCGGGATCGATCGCATAGGGATGCCCGAGGGCACGCCCGCAGTCCGCCAGCACGTCGAGCAACGCTGAGGGCGCATCCGCCTTGTGGACAGGATGCATGAAATCCCGGGCGGCGTGTTCGATCCGCTCCAACGCCGTGACAAGACCATCGACTTCCATGGGAGTCTCCTCGGCCGACAACGGGGACGCTGTGATCGGCACCGATGCTGTCACCGGGCTCGCGCGCGCACAAGTCCGCGCAAGGTTCCGCGACGGCCGGCGATCAGCCGAAACGCAGCAGCGGCACCGCGGCGGCCGCCAGCAGGACGGCCCCGATGCGCATGCGCGTAAAGGGTTCCTTGAGCCAGAAGACGGCGATGAGAACCGCGAAGATGGCGCTCGTGTCCCGGAGCGCCGCTGCCGGGGCGATCGGCGCGTGGCTCCAGACCCAGAGGATGAGCAGATACGATCCCATGGCCGCAAAGGCGATCGGCAGGGCGAGCGTCCAGTGTTCCGCCACCTGCGCCCAGGGCGGGCCTCCGCGACGCTGCCGCCAGGCCATTGCCACCGCGTTGGTGATCGATACGACGGAGCCATAGGCCCAGGGCGATCCCGAGAGCCGCACACCCTGCGCGTCGCACATGATGTAGGCCGCGGTGCCGACGCCGGCCGCCAGGGTCCATGCCATCACAGCCCTCGTGATCCCCTGCCCTCGTGCGGCATCCCAGGCAAGGACGACCAGCGCGAGCGAGATGACCAGGATGCCGAGAAATCCCGCCGTTCCAAGGTGCTCGCCCGTCATGACGGCCGCGAGCGGCACCACCATCAACACCGCCAGCGACCGGACGACGGGATAGACGAGGCCGAATCCGCCAAGCTCGTAGGCGCGCAGCAGCGCCGATACGGTGAGGACATTCATCAAGGTCGACGCCGCGATCCAGCCGCAGGACGCGAGGTTGGGGAGGCCTGACCAGAAAAGCACCGGGACGACGAGCACGGCGCCCAGCACCATCTGGGCCGTCATGACCTGGGCGGGAGCGCGGCTGGCCTTCACCGCAGCGTTCCAGCCCGCGTGCAGGACCGCGCTCAGCAGGGCCAGGGAGACGTCGGTGAGATCCATTCGTTCAGGCCGGCCGCGGCCCGACGATGACCACGCAGTAGCGCGCCGGCCCTTGCGTGGGATTGTGGTAGGTGATCGGCCGGTCGAGCACCATCGCCAGGCAATCGCCGGGGCGCAGTTCGAAGCGCTCATCCTCCAGCATCACCTGGATCGTACCCTCGAGGACCCAGACCTGCTGATGAGTGACCCCCGGCCGCGCCGCCGTCTCGTAGGCCACGCGCGCGCCTGCGGGGAAGATCACCTCGACGATCTGGATAGGGGATGGAAAGCCACCCGGGGACACGTTGCGGCGCAGGTATCCAGAGGCAGGGTCGCGCCACTCGATCTGATCGGCCCGGCGGGACACCGGATGCGGCGGCGCGGCCGGAGCCTCGAAGAGGGTGGCCAGGGAGACACCGAGGCCGGTCGCCAATTTCTCGAGAACGACGGCGGTCGGGCTGCTTTCGCCGCGCTCGATCAGAGAGATCATGGAACGGCTCACTCCGCTCGCCTCCGCCAAGGCCTCAAGCGACAGACCGCGCCGGCCCCGGAGTTCGCGAACCCGGGCCGCAATCCGATCGTTGATGCCCAGCTCCATTCTCTCCCCCATAATGGATCATTTATCTAATATATTAGATGTCACATCAAGAAGCGGGGAGCTGCGCTAAAAGGAGCCACAAATCCGAGCGGCAGGGAGTGTGGATGAAGGACATCGTGGATGAATTGAGGGCCCAGTGCCGCGAGCAGCACGGCCCGACGGATGGCGACACCAGCCTCCTCTCAGGAGACGTGCGCTGGCGGGCGGCGGCCGAGATCGAGTCCCTTCGGCAGACGAGTTGGCAGCCGATCGAGACGGCGCCGAAGGACGAGGGTCCCGTTCTGCTTTTCTGCCCAGGCCTCGCAGGTCATGTCGCCGACGAGGTCGTGGTCGGCACCTGGAGGTTCGATCCCAATCGCCGCTCCCTAGGCTACTGGGTGAGCGACGTTGGCGCCCTGGATCCCGGCTTCGCCGAAACCGGGCCCTGGATCGAGTATCACGAACTCCAGCCCCGGCAATGGGCGCCCCTGCCGGCTCGCCCCGGCAAGGGAAACTAGCAAAAACAAAAAAGGCGGCCACGAGGGCCGCCTTTTCCGTTGTCGGTGTCAGGTCTCAGCTGCGCGGCGGCAGCGGAACCTTGGCGTCATTGAGCAACTTCACCAGGACGGGAATGCCCGCCTTGTAGTCGCCGGCATCGCACTTGGCGATCGCGGCCGGACCTTCGCTGGCCACCGAGTCCCGACGCACGGAGTCGCGCCACTTCGCGGCCAACGCCCTGCAGTAGGCGGCGTCATCCATCGGAGCAGCGGCCATCGTCTGCGCGATGACGATCTCGACGCGGCGGTTCTGCGGCTCGCGCACGTTCGGGCCGGTCGCAACGAGCAGGCCCTGCATGCCGCGACCGACGACCGCGATCGCGGTGGCGGGCACGCCCTGCTGAACCAGCGCATCCTTGACCGCATTCGCGCGGCGCAGCGACAGCGCCATGTTGTAGGCTTCCGAACCCGTGGTATCGGTATGACCGGTCGCCGTGATGCGAGCGCTACCCTTCGTCTTGTAGGCAGCAGCAGCCTGACCGACGACGTTGGTGGCCTGTGGGTTCAGCTTGGCGCTGTCCCAATCGAAGAAGACCATGAAGCTCTGAGGTGCCGGCGGCGGCGGCGGCGGCGGCGCAGTGGCCGGCGCAGGTTGGTCGCAGGCGGCAATCATGAACGTCGCGGCAAGTAGAACAAACAACTTCTTGAGCATAAGCCCCTCTCCCCTTTGGCCATTTAGCCGCTCGCAATATGCAAAACTGCTACTGCGTCAGCAATGCAAAAAAGCTTCACAGGGACTGACCCAAGCTCAGCCGCGAGCAAATATCGCAGTCGCCGCCGGTTCGGCAGTTCTCGCAACCCCCGAGCGAATGCGCCGTTGTCGTGAGACATCTCAATAAGAGGAGCTTCCGTGAAGCAAGTAGCAATCATTCTCACTGTCGCCTGCTCTTTGGTCGCGGGCTGCGCCTCATACACCGAGCGCGTCGTCGAAAAGCCCGTTCCGGCCCGTACGGCCGAGCGGACCGTCGTGTACGACAACACTGCCCCGGTACCCGCCCAGACGACCACCGTCTACACGACCCGTTAGCCGACTTCGACTGCGCGACTACGCGGCCAGATTGTAGAGTTCGGCCACGTTGTCGCGCAGGATGCGCTTCCTCAGTTCCGGCGTGAGGTGGACCGTCTGCTCCGTGATGACATCCTGGCTCCACGGCCACGTTGAGTCGCTGTGGGGAAAATCATTGGCCCACATCAGCTGCCCTGGAGCCAACCGATCGGCGAACTGGAACGCCGTCCAATCGTCCTGAAACGTCAGGATGACGTGATCGCGGAAATAGTCCGAGGGCAGGCGCTCCAGTTCCTTGCCCTTCATCCAGTAGCGATGACGCTTGTAGGCATGATCCATGCGGTACATGAAATGCGGTGCCCACCCCGCGTCAGCCTCGACGCAGACGACGCGCAGCTTCGGGTGGCGCTCGAACACGCCGCTGAAGACGAGCATGCCCATGATGTCCTGGCAGCCTCGAATGATCGAAAGGAACCCGTTGATCTTCGGACCGCGCGGCTTCGACAGCGAATTGTCTCCCGAGGTCGTGAGAATGTGCCACGACAAAGGGAGCCCGAGGGCGATGGCGGCCTCCCAGAACGGGTCGTAGATCGGGTCGTCGTAGTCCTTCTCGCCGGGATTGCCCGGCATCATCACCCCCCGAAATCCCATCGCCTTGATCCGCTCGAGGTCGGCTATGCCCTCTTTCACCGTGCGCATGGCCGTCTGGCCCATGCCGACGAGCCTGTCGGGGGCATAGGCACAATAGGACTGAAGCCAGCGATTGTAGGCGTCGAAGCAGGCCTTCTTGAAATCGAAATCGGGGTGATTGCAGATCAGCATGCCCACGGTCGGATAGATTATCTCCGCCGCGACACCATCCCGATCCTGGTCCTGCAGGCGGGCGGAAGGATCCCAGCCACCGCGATGCAGGTCCTCGAACTTGGCGCCGCCGATCCTGATGTCCTCGGGGGCGACACCGGCGGCCGCGATCAAGCCCATCGGCACCGGCGTCTTCATGCCGTCGACGACGTAAATGTCGCCCATTCCGTCGTGACGGACGACGTGCGGCGCGCGCTCGCGGTAGGCGGGGTCGATATGGTCGCGGTAGCAGCCGGGCGGCTCGGTGATGTGGGAATCTGCAGAAATCGGGCGCCAGTCCATCCGTTCCTCCGTTTTCTTTGAATTAGCGTAGGCAGACGCCGGCAGGCCCGGCAAGGTGCGGAACTACCTCCGTTTCGACGGCGGCAGCGGTTGAACCGCCCCCAACCGTGTGGCATACCCCCGCCGCGCGCTGCCGTAGCTCAGTGGTAGAGCACCCCCTTGGTAAGGGGGAGGTCCACAGTTCAATCCTGTGCGGCAGCACCAGCGCTTCCTCCTTGACGATCAAGGAGATGCGGGCCCTTCTCGTTGGGTGGTAAAAACGGTCCGGGATGGCGCAAAGCAATAAAATTGCATGGGTCGGCGCTGTCGCGCTCACGGTCGCCGTGATCTCGCTGGCCATCGTCTTTGTCCTGCCCGACCTCCAGGTCGGCAGTGCGCAAAACAGGTCGGAAGTGAACGGGCCGTTGATCTCGCGCGGCTACACCGACGCGCCTGCGGGTACGGCCGTGATCGCCGGTGATCCTGTTGGCGGCTCGGTCCTCACCGAACTGCGCATCAAGAACGGCCAGGCCGTCAAACGTGGCGAGATCATCGCGATCCTCAACAACTACGCGACGGCGGACGTCGAAGTGCGCCGGATCGAACAGGAGATCGCCAAGGCGCGGCGACAGCGCGAGTCGATGGTGTCGGGCTACAGGACGGCCCAAATCGCGCTGCAGGAAATATCGGTGAAGTCGGCGTCCGAGGAGAACCGGCTCAAGGATCTCGAACTCTCGCGCTCGAGCGTGCCTCCCGACCAGAAGCAGCTCCAGTCCAACCTCTCCCAGCAGTCGCTGGAGCGCGAGGAAGCGAAGCTCAGGTTCCAGAAGGAAGTGCTCGCCGCCGATCTCGCGCAGACCGAAGCCGATATCGCGATCTTCGAGGCGAAGCTCGAGGAAGCCAAGATCGGGCGCGAGCTCGCCGTGGTGCGCTCGCCGCTCGACGGTGTCGTGGTCGACATCTACACCCGCCAGGGTGAGCGAATCTCCTTCAAGGGCATCGCGAAGGTCGTCGATCTCGACCAGATCCGCATCTTCGCCGATGTCGATGAAATCCACCTGCGCAACGTGAAGCCGGGCGGCAAGGTCGAATTCACCTTTCAGGGCAACCGCACCATCCATGTCGGAACGATCACCCGTACGCCGTTGACGGTGAAGCGCACCAAGCGGTCAGAAGCAGACCTCGGTGAATCCAATGCCCGGCTCGTCGAGGTCGAGATCAAGCCGGACGATCCGCAGAGCATCCCGCAAATGCTTGGCCGCGAGGCCCGAGTCGTCTTCCAGTAACGGGCTGAGCGGAGCTCAGCCCGACGATCCCGCTTCGCCCGGAAGGAACGGCGTGCTGCCGTCAGGCGGCGGCGCCGGTCCGCCTGGGCTGCCTGTATTCGTAGGCGATCGCCGCGGCCAGCACGGCAAGGCCGATCAGGCGCGCGGCAACGGCGCCCCCCACCCAGTCGTCGATGATGCCCGGGAAGGTGAGCGCGATCCCGGCTAGACCGCAGATCACGCGGGTCCCGACGCCGAGGGGCCGCCACAGATGGCCCTGCGCCGCCACCGCCAGTGCCACGATGCCGCCCGCTGCTCCCACCGTGACCCAAGGAATCCAGAGCCAGCTCATATCCTTGGGCGTCTCAAGCAGCAGCCCGATTCCGATCGGATCGAGCACGAAGATGAACGGCACGAGGAAGGCGGGCAGCGCATACTTCCAGCTCTGCAGCGTGGTCACGTAGGGATCGGCGCGCGTGATCGTTGCGGCGGCGAACGGCGCCAGCGCGGTCGGGGGAGAAACCTCCGAGAGCACGGCATAGTAGAAGATGAACATGTGAGCGGCATAATCCGGGATGCCGAGCTTGATCAGCGCAGGCGCCGCGATGACGGCGCACATGATGTAGGAGGCCGTCACCGGCACCGCGAGGCCGACCACCCAGACGATCAGCGCCGTGTACATCGCCGTCCAGAAGACCGAGCCGCCGGCCAGGTCGATGACGATCGACGAAAACTTCAGCGCCAGACCGGTCTTGGTGATGACGCCGACGATGAGGCCGGCACAGGCACAAGTGGCGGCGACGCCCAGAGCCTGAATCGAGCCGTCCGCCAGGGCCCGGAAGAGCCTGTCCGGCCAGAGCGCCGTGTCGGCGCGCAGGTAGCTCACCACGATGGCGAGCAGGATCGACCAGAACACGGC
>JAESFK010000404.1_pt1 | contig 24051 bp, 13 predicted proteins | sample 9269391 | NCBI WGS metagenome assembly JAESFK01 (sample SAMN14506231, study PRJNA617097) | algae metagenome | isolation source: Drouetiella hepatica UHER 2000/2452 and co-occurring heterotrophs from... | place: Slovakia: Slovak Paradise National Park, Hrabusice, Kosice Region | collected 2000-01-01
CGGGCTTGAGCTTGAGCAGGCCTTCCAGCGTGGTGTCGGGCCGGTTGCCCTCGTCCTTGTCGAGCGTGACGGCCTGCTGGCGGATCTCGCCGGTCGCCTTGTCGGTCACGGCCATGACAGCGCTCATCGGCACGATCTCGTCGTCGAACAGCCGGCGCTGCTGGGCCGCTGCGGTCCGCTGCTGGCTCTCCAGCGAGAACGCGTCCTGCGCCTGCCGCGAGATGCCGTAGCGTTGCGCGACATTGTCGGCGGTCTCGATCATCGAGGTGTAGATCGCAGGCTTGTGGGCCATCAGCCAGTCGTTCTGGGTCAGGTCGCGCCGCACCACCGGCTGGACCAGGCTGATCGATTCGACACCGCCCCCGACCGCGACCGGCACGCCATCCATCACGACGCGACGCGCCGCATGCGCGATCGCCTCCAGCCCCGAGGCGCAGAAGCGGCTGACCGTCACGCCGGCCGACTGCACCGGCAGCCCCGCGACCAGCGCCGCATGGCGCGCCACATTGCCGCCGGTTGCGGCCTCCGGATAGCCGCAGCCCATCACCACCTCCTCAACCGCCTCGGGCTCGATGTTGGCGCGCAGCAAGGCGTGCCTGATCGCATGCGCGGCCATGTCGGCGCCGCGAACCTGATTGAACGCTCCGCGATGAGCCTTGCCGATCGGCGTGCGGGCGGTGGAGACGATCACGGCTTCGGTCATGGACGCTTCAATCCCTCGTAATCAGAACTGTGTCTGTTTTCGTTGTTCGCTGGTGTCAGCGACAAGCGCGACCCCGATAGGCTACCCGGCCTTCGCTTTCAGATCGGCGAAGCCCTTGCCATCGACCGCGAGTCTTCTCAGCAAAGGCGCCGGTTCGAGCGACGTGTCGCCCGTCTCCGCCGCTTGTGCCTCCAGGCGCTTGACGATGACGTCGAGCCCGACGCTGTCGGCCCAATGCATCGGCCCGCCGCGCCAGGCCGGCCAGTTGTAGCCATTGAGCCAGATCACATCGATGTCGCCCGGCCGGGCCGCGATGCCCTCGTCGAGAATGCGGGCACCTTCATTGACCATCGGGTCGAGCAAACGCGAGAGGATCTCGTCCGGCGTGAAGCTGCGCCGCGTCACGCCCTTCTCCTCCGAGATCTGCGCGATCAGGGCCTCGACCTCCGGATCGCGCTGCCCGCTCCGGGCGCCCTCCGGATAGAGGAAATAGCCGCGCCCGGTCTTCTGGCCGAACCAGCCGGCTTCGCAGATCGCATCCGCCACGGCTGCGGTCGTGCCGCGCGCCTTGCGTGAACGCCAGCCGATGTCGTTGCCGGCGAGATCGGCCATGGCGCAGGGGCCCATCTTGAAGCCGAAGCCGGTCAGCGCCGCATCGACCTCATGGGGCAGCGCGCCCGCGACGAGCAGGCGCTCGGTGGCGCGGGTGCGCGCCTCCAGCATGCGGTTGCCGACGAAGCCGAAGCCGTTGCCGACCACGACCGGAACCTTGCCGAGCCTGCGCCCGAGCGCCATCGCGGTGACGATGACATCGTCGGCGACGCCCTCCGGCCGGACGATCTCGAGCAGCTTCATGACGTTGGCCGGGCTGAAGAAATGCATCCCCAGCACGTCCTGCGGCCGCTTCGTCGCGGCCGCGATGGTGGGGACGTCGAGATAGGAAGTGTTGCTGGCCAGGATCGCGCCGGGCTTCACGATGGAATCGAGCGCCGCGAAGATCTGCTGCTTGACGCCGATCTCCTCGAAGGCCGCCTCGATCACGATGTCCGCCTCGGCCGCAGCGCCGAGCCCGACGGCGGGCGTGATCAGCGCCAGGCGCTCGTCGCGCTTCTGCGGCGTCAGCGAGCCGCGCGTCACTGACATCTCGTAGATCGCCGCGATGCGGTTCATCCCGTTGTCGATCTGCGCCTGCTCCTGCTCGATCAGCGTCACCGGGATGCCGGCATTGGCAAAGCACATCGCGATGCCGCCGCCCATCGTGCCGGCCCCGATCACGGCCGCCTTCCCGATCGGGCGCGCCTTCACCTCGGCCCCGATACCCGGCACCCGGGCGATCTCGCGCTCGGCGAAGAAGACATGGCGCAAAGCCTTGGAACGCGGATCGGCCAGCAGCTTCAGAAACAGCGCCCGCTCGACGGCAAGCCCTTCGGCGAAGGGCAGCGTGACGGCGGCACGCACCGCTTCGATCAGCGCCATCGCATTGGGCATGTCGGCGGATTTCTTCGTGGCGTCAGCCGCCAGCGCCTCGAAAGCCTCGCGATCGGCCGAGGTCAGACGGGTCGTGATGTCGCGCACGCGTTCCGGCGCGCCACGGGTCACCAGGACCTGGGCAAGGGCGACCGCCGCCGCGACGACATCGCCACCGGTCACCTCGTCGACCAGACCCAGTTCGAGCGCCTTGCCGGCGGTAACCGGCTCGCCCGACAGCATCATCGGGAACGCCTTCGCAGCACCGATCAGGCGCGGCAGGCGCTGCGTGCCGCCCGCTCCGGGGATCAGGCCGAGCTTGATCTCGGGCAGGCCGAGCATCGCCGACGACGACGCCACGCGGCCATGGCAGGCGAGCGCGACCTCGAGCCCGCCCCCGAGAGCCACGCCCTGGATCGCGGCCACGACCGGCTTCGCGCTGGCTTCGATGGCGTCGAGCAGGTCGGGCAGGAACGGCGGTACCGGGGGCTTGCCGAATTCGCTGATGTCGGCGCCGGCGATGAAGGCGCGGCCGGCAGCCGCGATCACGATCGCTGCAATGCCCGGATCGGAACCCGCATCAGTGACGACACGGGCAAGGTCGGAGCGCAGGGCATGGCCGAGCGCGTTGACCGGAGGATTATCGATCGTCGCGATCGCGATCTCGCCATGGCGGGCGAGCCGGACGGTCTCCATCAGCGCATATCCCTGCTGTGCCGGCACCATCTGCCTGGCCGATTGAGGGCGAAGGAGGAAGTCAGACGGGTGGCTTTTGTCAAGCCGGGCGGCCGCTTGACCCTCGGTGAACGGCCATGCCAAGCCTGTCTGCAAGACAATCACGAGCCTGGAGCTGGTGCGGCAAAGATGCGCGCCGATCACCGGCCGAAGCCGCAGGGATGGGGACTTGCAGATATGGGGACTTGCCGATGACCGCCGCCGTTCTGACCGAAACCGTGGCGCCCGGCGTCGCCCAGATTACGATGAACCGGCCGGAGCGAAAGAACGCGCTCGACCGTGCCAGCTATGTCGGGCTGATCGAGGCTTTCGCCGCGGCCGACGCCGATCCGCAGATCCGCGCCATTCTGGTCACCGGCAGCGGCGGCTGCTTCACCAGCGGCAATGACATCCGCGATTTCGCCGCGTCGGGCAGTGATGGCGCCCGCATCGCCATGGATTTCCTGACGTCGATCTCGACCGCGGCCAAGCCGGTCGTCGCCGCCGTCGAGGGCTTCGCGGTCGGCATCGGCACGACGATGCTGCTGCATTGCGACCTCGCTTTTGCCGGCGCAGGCGCGACCTTCCGCATGCCCTTCGTCGCGCTCGGCCTCTCACCCGAGGGCGCATCGAGCTATCTGCTCCCGCTCATCGCGGGTTCGAAGCGCGCCGCCGAGCTGCTGATGCTGGCAGAGGCCTTCGGGCCGCAGGCCGCGCTCGAAGCCGGCCTGCTCAATGCCGTCGTCGCGGAGGGCACGGCGCTTGCTGCGGCGCTCGACAAGGCCAAGGCGCTGGCCGCGCTGCCGCCGCAATCGGTCGCGCTGACCAAGCTCTTGCTCAAGCGCGGCCAGGCTGCCAGCGTCGCCGAGACGATCGCGACGGAAGCGCAGCATTTCGGCGAGCGCCTGCGCTCCGAGGAAGCGCAGGCCGCCTTCGCCGCCTTCCTCAAGCGCTGAGGCGATCGACCGTTCTCCGCGCGAAAGCGCGCCGGAGCCTGTCCGCTACGCCGCGACCGCCCGTCGGCCCCGCATCTTGTCCATGGCCCAGGAGAACACCGGCCAGAGCAGCGCGGTGAAGGTCATGGCGGCGAGCACGCTCGCGACCGGCCGGCTGAAGAAGGGCAGGATCGAGCCGTCCGACTTGATCAGCGAGGTCACGAAGCTCTGCTCGACCATCGTGCCCATCACGATGCCCAGCACCATCGCTGCGACCGGATAGCCGTTCTTCTCCATCACGAAGCCCAGCAGGCCGAAAGCGGCGACGCAATAGACCGCGAACAGGTTGTTGCCGGCGGTGGCGAAGGCGCCGACCGCGCAGAACACCATGATGACCGGCATCACCGCCGAGCGTGGCGCCCCCACGACCCGGCTTGCCAGCCGGATCATGATGATGCCGAGCGGGATCATGATGATGTTGCCGAGGATGAAGATGATGTAGAGCGCATACATGCTCGACGCCTGCTCCGTGAACAGCGTCGGGCCGGGGTTCAACCCCTTCATGTAGAGCACGCCGATCGCGATCGCGGTGATCGTGTCGCCGGGAATGCCGAACAGCAGCGCCGGCACCCAGCCCGATGCAAGCGAGGCATTGTTGCTGGCGCCCGCCTCGATCAGCCCCTCGGGATGACCGGTGCCGAACTTCTCCGGCGTCTTCGAGAAGCGCTTCGCCATGGCGTAGCTGACCCAGGCCGCCATGTCCGCGCCGGCGCCGGGCAGAACGCCGATGATGATGCCGACGACGTTTCCGCGGGCCTGCTGCTTGGGATACTTCTTGGTCAGTTCCCACTGGCCCTTGAGGATGCCGCCGAGCTGGCGGTGCTCGAGCTTCGGCGGCTCGCGCTCCGTCATCGCCCTCATCACCTCGGCCAGGGCGAAGACGCCGACCAGCGCCGGGATCACCTCGATTCCGCCGAGCAGATCGGTCGAGCCGAGGGTAAAGCGCGCCACGCCGCCGGGATTGTCGATACCGATGCAAGTGATCAGGAGCCCGAGCAGCATCGAGGCGATCGCCTTGATCGGCGAGGAGCGCGCGACCAGCGTCGCGCACATCAGGCCGAGCATGGCGAGCCAGAAATTCTCATAGGTCGAGAACGACAGCGCGAACTCTGCCAGGACCGGGGCCAGCACCATCAGCGAGAGCGTCCCGGCGATGCCGCCGAGCGCCGAGAACCACAGGCAGATGCCGAGTGCCGTCTCCGCCTGCCCCTTTCGGGTCATCGCATAGGCTTCGTCGGTATAGGCGGCCGAGGCGGGGGTGCCGGGAATGCGCAGCAGGCAGCCCGGAATGTCGCCGGAGAAGATCGCCATCGCAGAGGCCGTGATGATCGTCGCCACCGCCGCGATAGGCGAGAGATAGAAGGTGACGGGCACGAGCAGCGCGGTCGCCATAGTGGCCGAAAGACCAGGCAGCGAACCGACGACGAGTCCGTAGATGGCGGATGCGAAGATCGCGATCAGCACATCCGGCGCAAAGACGAGCCCGAAGGCCTGGATGATGGTGTTCATCATGGTCGCATCACCAGGGGAAAGGCAGAAGACCGCCCGGAAGCGGCACACGCAGCAGCTTCAGGAAGATCAGGTTGACGACGAACGGTGCGACAATCGCCATCGGGATCGCCAGCTTCGGCTTGGCGCCGAAGGCAAAGCTCGCCGCGCCGACCATGATTGCCGCCGTCGGCAGGAAACCGAGCCGTTCGGAGGCCAGCGCATAGAACAGCACCAGCGCCGGCGGCAGCAGCGCCAGCCAGTTCCGCCACGCCGGCAGCGGTTCGAGCATCTCGGGTGCCGTGTGGCTCGCCACCTCGGCCTCCGCGACCTCCTCGAAATGGCGCCCGATGCCGAACACGATCAACGCGCCGCAAATCACCAGCCCGGCCCCGACGACCATCGGAAAGGCGGACGGCCCGACCTGCTGGCCGGGAACCGGCGGCAGCTTCGAACCGTAGAAAAAGGCAACCGAGCCGAGCGCCGCGAGGACGCCACCAGTCAAGCGGTCGGACAGTTGCATCAGCAACCTCATCATGTCGAAAGGCCGGAGACGACGACGCCGGAGAGCCCAGGGCTCTCCGGCGTCGGTGAAGCAGGGGCTTTAGGCCTTGGACAGGCCGGCAGCCTTCATGGCAGCCGCCATCGCCTTGTCGCCGTCTTCCATGAACTTCGCGAAGCCAGGACCATCAGCGAACTTCATGCCGAAGCCGCGTGCGTTCATGAAGTCGCTGTATTCCTTGGATTCAAAGGCCTTCTTCAGCGACGCGGTGATCTTGGCCTGGATATCGGCCGGCATGCCCTTGGGTCCGCCGATGCCACGCCAGGCGCCGACGGAGTAGTTGATGCCGAGCGTCTCGTTCAGCGTCGGCACGTCCTTGAACTGCGGGTTGCGGGCCTCGGCCATGATGGCCAGCGACTTCGCCTTGCCGGCATCGATCATCGCGCGTGCTTCAGGCACCGAGCAGGTGACGATGTCGACACCACCTGCCGCGAGATCCTGCATGCCAGGCGCCGCACCGTTGGACGGAACCCAGGCGACATGGTCCGGCTTCAGGCCCATGGCGACGAGCCAGCCGATCAGCGCGAGATGCCAGATGCCGCCCTGCCCCGTGCCCGACGCCTTGAGCTTGCCGGCGGGCGCGGCCTTGATCGCATCGGCCAGCGCCTTGATGTCCTTGTAGGGGCTCGAGGTCGAGACCTGCACACCCGGCGGATCCTCGTTCATCAGGCCGAGCGCCGCATAATTCGTCGACTTGAGCTCGGTCAGGCCCTGATGATGCATCATGGTGATCTCGACCGTCAGCATGCCGATCGTGTAGCCGTCGGGCGCCGCGGTCGCGATCGCCGAATGGCCGACCACGCCCGAGCCGCCGGTGCGGTTCACGACGTTGAAGGGTTGGCCGAGTTCCTTTTCCAGGAGCTGGGCGACGATGCGCGCCGTCGCATCCGTGCCGCCGCCTGCGCCCCAGGGGCAGATCAGGGTGACGGGCCGTGTCGGCCACTGCGCCTGCGCGATCGCAGGCTTCGCGATCAGGCCGGCTGCACCGATCGCAGCCGCCCCCGCGAGCACACCACGCCTGCTGATAATGTCGTTCATTGCCGTTCCTCTCCCTAAATCGATTTAGTATCCGAGCGCTCCTCGTCATCGACGGGGCTCTCTTGCGTAGACTGATGTATCAGAGCCGATTGTCGCGGCCGAGACAACTGCTCTTTGGGTGATTTCTACAATCCGCAGACGATCGGCAGCACCGACCGCGCCACCTTGTCGACGACCGCCCCCGTACTGAGTTCCGGACCGGGCGCCACGACCTGCGATGTCAGCCCGGCCCGTGCCATCAGGCCCTGCAAGGCTGCGCTGTCGGCCACCGCATAGGCCCGCTGCGGCGCCACGCCGGCAATCAGGACCTTGTCCGACGGATTGCCCGTCACGAGGCCCGCAGGCCGCCCCTGGCGGTCGAACACCGGCGTACCGGCCTGCCCCGGCTGCAGCGGCGCGAACACGGCGACACCGGCCCCGATGCGGACGCCCTGCCCCGGAAGCGTGACGGCAGCGCGCTTGCCGTTTTCCTCGCCGAAGGCGACCAGCACGAGGCTCTCGCGCTCGGCCGGTGCATCCGTCCGCAGGGCAGCCGCCGTGAACGCCGGACCTCCCTCGACATCGAGCAGGGCTAGCCCACTCTCGGGCAATCCGCGCAGCTTGGCGGCGCGCCCGCTGACACGCAGAGACCGGCAGCCTTCGATGGCGGCAGCCGCCGTCACCGCGACACGATCGGCGACCGCGAGCCCGACACCATAGCGCTCCGTGACCCTCACCGGCACGGCCGCAACCGCGGCCCCCCCCGTCGCAAGCGCCGAAGCGGCAGACGCAACGGCCGACGCCGCTGGCAGCGGCCCGGTCGGGAAGGGCTCGAAACTCGTCGCAATCGCGATCACCAGCTTGTCGATCGCACCCGACAGCGCCTTGTCGTAGCCGATCGAGAAACCGCGCAGTCCCGATGGCCCCGCCGCCAGCCGGCGATAGAACTTGCCTGTCGGCGTCTCGCCGGTGACGACGAAGAAGTCCGGCCGCAGCAGCTTGTAGGTGATCTTCCGCCCCGGATTGTTCGGGGTCGGCGCCGTCGCCTTCTCGAAGATGGCCTCCAGCGTCTCGCCCGGCGGCGTGGCGGAGGTGTCGAGCGTCACCCTGCCGTCCTCGCTCTGCCAGCGGCTGCCGGAGGGAGAGACGTCCCGTTTGGGCAGGATCTTGGCGGGGATGCCGATGCGCGCGCCTGTCTTGTCGTCGGCGATGAGCCGGAAACCCGCGGCATCCCGCGCCGCTTGTGCTGCCTGTGCCAGCGCACGCCGCTCGGCCGGGTTGAGCATCCCGTCCGGCGCGCCCCGCGACGGAGCCTTCAGCGCGTTGATCGCCCGGAAGGTCAGCGGACCATAGGAGCCGCTGGCCGCGCCGTTGAAATGGCCGGTCCAGATCAGGTCGGTCTGGATCGCCTTGCGCTCCGCCTCGGGCAGGCTCTCGAAGCTTGCTTGTGCGGCGGCAAGCTGTGGATTGGTCGCCGGCGCCTGCACCTGGGCGCCGGCGGGCGGCGCACTCAGCAGGGCGAGCGCCAGCGCGACGGCTCGGACCTGCTCAATTCGCGGGCGATGCAAACGGGCGCGCAGCATGGATCTCGTCCTCGAAGGCGGGCGAAGCGGCCGCATTGAGCGCCAGAACGGGACGCGCCGCAACCGCCGGGTGACCCGAAGGTCGCGCGCCGATACGATCCACAATGCCCGTCCCGGGACGACCTTCATTCGCATGACTTGAACGGCTGCGGTGCGGTGATAGCCTGCCGGCCCCGTCTCACGCCGTCATCGGCCTGACGCCTTGTCTGCCGACGCTGACGGATCGGCCCGACGTAGAGGAACGACGATGACCCTGATCGCCCGTCTTGCGCTCCTCCTCGGCCTCACGCTGGCAGCCCATCCGGCGATCGCGCAGAAGGCCTATGTCCGCAACGATCTCGCTGCCGACGGGCAGAGGCTGGAGGAACGACTGAAGCGCGAGGTCTCCGCCGGGGCCCGCCCTGCCGCTGAGGCCGTGCGGGCCGGTGAGGCCGCGCTCGCGCGCGGCGATGCCCGTGCCGCCCTGCCCCAGGCCAACGCCGCCGTCGTCGCCGAGCCCGCCAACGCCGCCGGCTGGCGCCTGATGGCGCGCGCCGCGAGCACGATCGAGCCGCGCGACTATCGCGAGCGCTGGGAGCTGCGCGAACGCGCCATCAGCGCCGCCTATCTCGCCTATCAGCGCTCGACCGGCCGCAATGACGAGGCCGCATCGCTGGGCGTGCTCGCTCGCCTCTTCGAGAAGAACGAACTCTGGCGCCCGGCGCTGACGACCTACCGCCTGAGCCTCGACCTCGTCGACAACGCCTCGCTGCGTACCGCCTATGAGGGCTTGCGCGCGCAGCGCGGCTTCCGCCTGACCGGCAACAAGGTCGATGCCGACGCCGCGAGCCCGCGCGCCTGCTTCGAGTTCTCCGAGCCGCTCGCTCGCGGACGCGTCGATTTCGCTCCTTACGTCGCCATCTCCGGCGGCAAGGGCGATTTCGCCGTCAGCGCCGAGGACAAGCAGATCTGCGTCGATGGCCTGCGCCATGGCGAGCGCTACGCCTTCGTCATCCGGCAGGGCGTGCCCTCCGCGATCCCCGACGAGAAGCTGCTGAAATCCGCCGATTACGAGGTCTACGTCCGCGACCGCACGCCTTCCGTGCGCTTCACCGGCAAGAACTACGTCCTGCCGCGCACCGGCCAGCAGGGCGTGCCGGTCGTCTCGGTCAACACCGACAGGCTCGACCTCGAGGTCATGCGGATCGGCGACCGCAACCTGATCAACTCAGTGCATTCCGACGACTTCCTCGGCCAGCTCGGCTCCTATCAGTCGAAGCAGATCGAGAGCGACAAGGGCCAGAGCGTCTGGACCGGCTCAATGGAGGTGAAGTCCGAACTCAACAAGGACGTGGTCACCGCCTTTCCGGTGATCGAGGCGGTCGGTGCGCTCAAGCCCGGCGTCTATGTGATGTTCGCCAAGCCGAGCGGCGGCAAGGCCGCCGCACCCTCGGACGGGGACGGCGACTATGACGACGGCACCACGCGCGCGACGCAATGGTTTGTCGTCTCCGATCTCGGCCTGACTTCCTTTTCCGGCCCCGACGGCGTGCATGTGCTGGTGCGCTCGCTCGCCGACGCCTCCCCCGTCACCAATGTTGAGCTGCGCCTGCTCGCCCGCAACAACGAGGTGCTGGCCACGGTCCGCTCCGATTCAAATGGCTATGCCCGCTTCGATGCCGGCCTCGCCAAGGGCCAGGGCGGCAACGCGCCGGGCATCGTCACTGCGGGACTGGCGGAGGATTACGGCTTCCTCGACCTGAAGCAGACGGCGTTCGATCTCTCGGACCGCGGCGTCAAGGGCCGCGTCGCCCCCGCGGGGCTCGACGCCTTCCTCTACACCGAACGCGGCGTCTACCGCTCCGGCGAGACCATCTATCTGACCAGCCTGTTGCGCGATGCGCGCGGCGCCGCGGTCAGCGGACTGCCGCTGACGCTCGTCGTCAAGCGCCCCGACGGCGTCGAGTACCGCCGCCGCCAGGTCGAGGACCAGGGCGCCGGCGGCCGGGCGCATTCAATCCCTCTCTTGTCGGGCGCCGCGACCGGCACCTGGCGCGTCCAGGCCTATGCCGACCCGAAGGGCCCCGCGATCGGCGAGGTCTCCTTCCTCGTCGAGGACTATGTCCCCGAACGCCTCGAACTGACGCTCGCGCCAAAGGCGCCCGTGCTTCAGGCCGGCGAGCCGGCTGAGATCGACGTGACCGCGCGCTATCTCTATGGCGCACCGGGCTCCTCGCTCGACGTCACCGGTTCGATGACGATCCGCGCCGCCGGACAATCGGCCATTCCGGGCTTTTCCGGCTATCAGGTCGGCCTGACCGACGAGGCCTTCGAAGCTGTCCAGTCGGAATTCGAGGAGAGCACGACGACCGACGCCGCCGGCAAGGTCACCGTGACTAACCCGGTTACGCAGCCGGAGACGAACCGCCCGCTCGAGGCCGAATTCACGATCCGCGTCGGCGAGCCCGGCGGGCGCGCCATCGCCCGCTCGGTGACCCTGCCGATCGTGCCGAAGGGCGCGGCCATCGGCGTCAGGAAGGCGTTCAAGGACGGCGAACTCGGCAACGTCCAGACCGCGACTTTCGACGTCATCATGGCCAATGGCGATGGCCGCCGCCTCGCCCGGCCCGGCGTGAAATGGACGCTGTCCAAGGTCACCCGCAACTACCAATGGTTCTTCCAGGACGGCCGCTGGAACTTCGAGGGCGTGAAATCGACCCGCCGCGTCGCCGATGGCGAGATCGCGGTGGCGGAAGGCACGCCCGCCCGCATCGCGGCACCGGTGCAATGGGGCAACTACCGGCTCGACGTCACCGCCGACGGCCCCGATTCGACCGAAACCTCGGTCTCCTTCAGCGTCGGCTACGAGGCCGACAAGACCGCCGATACGCCCGACGTGCTCGACGTCGCCCTCGACAAGGGGGCGTATGCCGATGGCGAGAGCCTGCAGGTGCGCCTCGCGCCGCGCTTCGCCGGCAAGGCGACGCTGGTCGTGATCAGCGACCGTGTCACCGATCTCCGCACCATCGACATCGCGCCGGGCGGCACCACCGCGAGCATCCCGGTAAAGGCCGAATGGGGCGCCGGCGCCTATCTCGTTGTACTCGCCCACCGCCCGATGGACACCGCCGCCCAGCGCCTGCCCGGCCGCGCCATCGGCCTTTCCTGGTTCCAGATCGGCAAGGACAGCCGCACGCTGGCACTCGATCTCGGCGCGCCGAATCTGGTGCGTCCGCTCTCGACGCTGTCGCTGCCCGTCAAGGTCACCGGCGCCCGCGCCGGCGAGGAGGCTTTCGTCACGGTTGCGGCCGTCGATGTCGGCATCCTCAACCTGACCCGCTTCGAGAGCCCCGACCCGAGCAAGTTCTTCTTCGGCCAGCGCCAGATCGGCCATGAGTTGCGCGATCTCTACGGCTATCTGATCGACGGCATGCAGGGCGTGCGTGGAGCGATCCGCACCGGTGGCGACGCCGCGCCCGCGCTCGAAGGCGAGAAGCCGACGCAGGAGCCGGTCGCCCGCTATTCCGGCGTGGTCAAGGTTGGCGCGGACGGCATCGCCAAGATCGATTTCGAGCTGCCCGCCTTCAACGGCTCACTGCGCATCATGGCGGTCGCCTGGTCGGCTGGGCGCACCGGCCAGGCCAGCGCCGAGGTCATCGTGCGCGATCAGGTTGTGGCACAGGCGACGCTGCCGCGCTTCCTCGCCATCGGCGACCAGTCGCGCTTCCACCTCCAGATCGACAACGTCGAGGGTCCGGCCGGTCCCTATGTCGTCGATCTCGACGTGCGCGGGCCTGTCCTCGTTGCGGCCGACGCGACCCGGCGAACGATCCAGCTCGCGGCCGGCGCCAAGTCGCAGATGACGATCCCCGTCACCGCAGCAGGGCTCGGCCGCGCCGAATTCGATGTCCGCATCTCAGGCCCCGGCGGCGTCGGCACGGTGCAGAACCTCGCGGTCCGCGTGCAGCCCTCGGCCGCGACGATCGCACGACGGATCGTGCGCCCGATCCCCGGCAATGGCGGCGCGATCACGGTCTCCTCCGATCTGATGGCCGATCTCGTGCCCAACTCCGGCCAGGTCTCCGTCTCGGTCTCGCCCCTCGCTTCGCTCGACGTGCCCGCTCTGCTCAAGGCGCTCGACCGCTACCCCTATGGCTGCACCGAGCAGACGGTGAGCCGCGCCTTGCCGCTGCTGCACGTCAACCGGCTGGCCTCGCTCGAACATCTCGCGCTCGACGCAAATGCCGACGAGCGCGTCCAGAATGCGATCGAGCGCGTGCTGGCGCGTCAGGGCGCCAATGGCTCCTTCGGCCTCTGGGTCGTCGGCGGCGACGATCTCTGGCTCGACGCCTTCACCGCCGACTTCCTGACGCGGGCTCGCGAGCGCCAGTTCGCCGTGCCGCAGATCGCCTTCAACCTCGCGCTCGACCGCCTGCGCAACCAGGTCGTCAACACCGGCGAGGTCGTCAAGGACGAGGCCGCCGGCATCGCCTATGCGCTCTATGTGCTGGCCCGCAACGGCCGGCCAGTAATGGGCGATCTGCGCTATCTCGCCGACAACAAGCTCGCGGATTTCGCGACGCCGCTGGCCCGGGCCCAGATCGGCGCGGCCCTCTCGGCGCTGGGCGATCGCGGCCGCGGCCGCGCCGCCTTCACCAGCGCGCTCGCCGGTCTGCAGGAACGCGGCGACGACAGCCTGTCGCGGCCCGACTACGGCTCGCGCCTGCGCGACGGCGCCGCCGTGCTGGCCCTGATCGCCGAAGCCTCCGGCGAGCGCGCCGACATTACCCGCGCGGCCTCGATTCTGGACGGCGCGCGCAACAGCGCGCGCTACACCTCGACCCAGGAGCAGATGTGGATGGTGCTGGCGGCGCAAGCCATGGCGAAAGACGCCGAGGGCATGACGCTGACCGTCGATGGCGTCGAGCGCAAGGGCGCGCTCTACCGCACGATCTCCGCCGAGGCGCTGGAGGCGAAGCCGCTGACCGTCGCCAATCCCGGCGCGGCCACCGCCCAGGCCGTCATCACGGTGTCGGGCATCCCGATGGGAACCGAGCCCGCGCTCAACCAGGGTTTCGGGCTGGAGCGTGTGATCTACACGATGAAGGGCGATAGGGCCGATCCTGCCCGACTGCGCCAGAACGAGCGCTATGTCGTGGCGCTGACCGTCTCCGAACCGACGGCCCGCTACGGCCGGCTCTTGTTGGTCGACCCCGTCCCGGCCGGACTTGAGATCGAGAACGCCAACCTCACCGAGGGCGCCTCCGTCGCGGGTCTCGACTGGCTGAAGCAGGAGGTCGCTCCCGTCCACACCGAGGCACGCGACGATCGCTATGTCGCGGCCTTCGAACGTTCCGGCGGCTCCGACCAGAAGCTCTTCTATACGGTCGCCTATATCGCGCGCGCCGTCTCGCCGGGCCGCTACGTCTCTCCCGCCGCCGTGATCGAGGACATGTACCGGCCCGACCGTTTTGGGCGCACGGCTTTCGGCACGGTGGATATTTCCTCGCCGCGGTAGAACAATGGACGCGAAGCAAGACCAGCCAAGCGCCTCCCCTCCCCCTGGTGGGGAGGGCTTTGCGTCGAGGCGCTTCCGCAAGCTGAAGGTCGCCGCCGCCTCCATCGCCCTGCTACTGACCGGTGCGACCGCCGGCCTCATCCACTACGCCACAACACTCCCGCCCCTCGACCTCGCCGCCGCCACCGACCGCTCGACCGTGGTTCTCGACCGCGAGGGCAGGCTGTTGCGCCCCTTCCTCACCGCGGACGGTCGCTGGAAGCTGCCGGTCGGCGTCGACGACGTCGATCCGCGCCACCTCGCCATGCTCAAGGCCTTCGAGGACAAGCGCTTCGACAGCCATCCCGGCATCGATCCCCTCGGCCTCGCTCGCGCCGCCGGCCAGATGCTGCTGAACGGGCGCGTCGTCTCCGGCGGCTCGACGCTGACCATGCAGGTCGCGCGCCTGCTGGAACCGCGCGAGGAGCGCAGCGTCGCAGCCAAGCTCCGGCAGGCGGTCCGCGCGATCGAATTGGAGCGTCGCTTCACCAAGCCGCAGATCCTCGACCTCTATCTCACCCTCGCCCCTTTCGGCGGCAATCTCGAAGGCGTGCGCGCCGCGAGCTTCGCGTATTTCGGCAAGGAACCGAAACGCCTCTCCACCGCCGAGGCGGCCCTACTCGTCGCCCTGCCGCAATCGCCGGAGACACGCCGGCCAGACCGCTTCAGCGAGGTAGCCCGCAAGGCCCGCGACCGTGTGCTAGCGCGGGTCGAGCAGGCCGGCCTTGCCACCACCTCCGAGGTCGCTGCCGCCCGCGAAGAACCGCTGCCGACTGCGCGCAAGCCCTTCCCCCATCTCGCTCCGCATGTCGCCGAGCAGGTCGTGGCGGAAGCGCCGCCCGCGCGCCGCCACCGGCTCAGCCTCGATGCACGCCTGCAGGCCGGGCTCGAAGGCCTCGCTCGCGAGCGCAGCCTCGGCCTTGCTCCCCAGGTCTCGATCGCCATCCTCGCCGTCGACAACGAGACCGGCGAGGTCCGCGCCTCCGTCGGCGGCGTCGATTATTTCGCGACGGAACGGGCGGGCTCGCTCGACCTGACGCGGGCCCTGCGCTCGCCGGGCTCGGCGCTGAAGCCCTTCATCTACGCGCTCGCCTTCGACAATGGCATCGCCCATCCCGAGACGATGCTGGAGGACCGGCCCGCCCGCTACGGCATCTACATCCCAGAGAATTTCGACATGACCTTCCAGGGCATGGTCTCGGCCCGCAAGGCGCTCCAGCTCTCGCTCAACGTGCCGGCGGTCGAACTGCTCTCGGCGCTCGGCCCACAGCGCTTCCTGTCGCGCCTGCGCGATGCCGGCGTCGCAGTGGCCATGCCGAAGGAAGGTGGCCCGCCCGGCTTGGCCGTCGGCCTCGGCGGGCTCGGCATCACGCTGCAGGACCTGACCCGGCTTTATGTCGGTCTGGCGCGCGGCGGCGAGGTTCCGGAATTGAGGGTGAGGGCGGAGGAGGGACGCAAGGGCGTTGCCTCGCCGCGCCTCGTCGAGCCCGTCGCGGCCTGGTATGTCGCCGACACGCTGCTCGGCGCCCCGCCCCCGCTCAATGCCGTGCCTGGCCGCATCGCCTACAAGACCGGCACCTCCTATGGCTATCGCGACGCCTGGGCGGTCGGGTTCGACCGCAAGCACACGATCGGCGTCTGGGTCGGGCGGGCCGACAACGGCGCCGTCCCCGGGTTGGTCGGACGCAGCGTCGCGGCACCGATCCTGTTCGACGCCTTTGCCCGTCTCGGCCTTGATCCGCGCCCCTTCGCGCAGCCGCCCGACAGCATCGTCGCGACCAGCGCCCATCTGCCGCCGCCGCTGCGCCATCTGCGCCAGGACGTGCCCAAGACGGTTGCTGCGATGACGACGCCGACGCTCAGGCTCGCCTTCCCGCCCGAAGGCGCGAAGATCGATCTCGCCGCCTCGGCCGCGGACGGCCAGACGCAGCTCAACCTCAAGGTCGCGGGCGGCGCGCCGCCCTATACCTGGCTGGTTGACGGCGCCCCGGTGCTCAGCCCGACGCGGCGACGCGAAGCCGTCTGGCAGCCTCCGGGCAAGGGCTTCATGCGGATCTCGGTGATCGACGGCACCGGCGCCAGCGAAAGCGTGTCGGTGAGACTGCAGTGAAGGCCTGCAAGATCAGGACGGAGCTACTGGACCGTCACGCCGCTGGCCTTGATGATCGGCGCCCAGCGCGCAATCTCCGCCGCGACGAAGCCGCGCAAGCCTTGCGGCTCGAGCAGGTTGGCCGGAGGCACTTCCGCCCCGAGCTCGTTGAGCTTCGCCTTCAGGGTGGCATCGGCGAGCGCGGCCTTGAGCGCGCCGTTGAGTTTCTCGATCGCCGCGGGCGGCGTCTCCTTCGGCGCGAACATCGCGTTCCAGACCTCGACCTTGAAGCCTGGGACCCCGCCCTCCGCGCTGGTCGGCACGTCCGGCAGCGCGGTGGCGCGCGCCTCTGAGGCGACAGCCAGGGTCTTGATCGTCCCCGCCCGATGCTGCGGCGCGACGTTCACCGCCTGGTCGCAGAGGTAATCGACCTGCCCCGCGACCAGATCGTTCATCGCCGGCCCGGTGCCGCGATACGGCACGCCATTGGGTTTCACCGCCACGACGCTGTTGAAGAGCAGGCAGGTGGTGTGGCTGACCGAACCGACGCCGGCATGGGCGTTGGTCGCCGCCTTCTCGTTCGCCTTCAGCCAGGTCACGAAATCGCCCAGCGTGCTGCTCGGATGGGTCTTGCGAACGGTCAGGAAGATCGGATTGGTATTGACCAGCCCGACATGGGCGAAGTCCTCCACCGGCCGGTATTTCAGGCCGGGATTGAGTGAGACGGCGGCAGCATGGGTCCCGGTATGGCCGATCAGGATGACATGTCCGTCGGCAGGCGAGGCGATCAGCCGCTGACCGGCGAGCGTTCCGGCGGCGCCGACGGCATTCTCGATGATCACCGGCTGGCCGAGCGTGCGGCTCATGTGCTCGCCGACCAGGCGCCCAACGACATCCGTCGGGCCACCGGCCGCGAAGGGGATCAGCATGGTGATCGGCTTGCTCGGGAAGCCCTGAGCCTGCGCGGACGAAACTCCCATGATGGCGGCTCCCGCGAGCGCCAGAACCGCTATCGCCCTATTCCTGTACCTAGCCATGCTGTCTCTCCCCTGAGCGAGCAGCTATTGGTTAGGTTGTCCTCGTGACGCTGCCGCCACTATCGACTTAGAGACGCAAATCCGCGTTGGCGAATAGACAAATCCGCTAGCGGCGATCGGCCGGCCGTCTAGCGGCCGGCTCGATCATTCCGCAGGCTGCGGATGCGCGGCCGTTTCCTCGGCATGGGCCGTTCCGCGGCTGCCATGCTTGCTGCGCGCCAGATACGAATAGGCGACCGGCACCACATAGAGCGTCAGCAGCGTGCCGAAGGACATGCCGCCGACGATGACCCAGCCGATCTGCGAGCGGCTTTCGGCGCCGGCGCCATGGGCAAGCGCCAGGGGCACCGCGCCGAGCACCATCGCACCCGTGGTCATCAGGATCGGCCGCAGGCGAAGCTCGGCCGCGTCGACCAGCGCCTCGATCATCTCCTTGCCTTCTTCCCGAAGCTGGTTGGTGAACTCCAGGATCAGGATGCCGTGCTTGGTGATGAGGCCGACCAGCGTGATCAGGCCGATCTGGCTGTAGACGTTCATCGTGCCGCCGGTGAAATAGAGCGCGGCCAGCGCGCCTGTCAGCGACAGCGGCACCGAGACCATGATCACGACCGGGTCGACGAAGCTCTCGAACTGCGCCGCGAGCACGAGGTAGATGAAGCCGAGCGCCAGCAGGAAGACGATCGCGATCGAGGCGCCCGACTGCTTGAACTCGCGGCTCTGACCGGAGTAGTCGATCTGCACCGCCTTCGGCAGCACCTTGGTCGCAGCCTGTTCGAGAACGGCCAGCGCATCGCCGAGCGAGTATCCCGGCCCGGGAACGGCGGTGATCGTCGCCGAACGGAGCTGGTTGAAGCGGATCAACTCCTTCGGCGCGACGGTCTCCTCGATCTGAACGACGCTCGATAGCTGCACGATCGCGCCGCTGCGCCCCATCAGATAGATCGATTGCAGGGCTTGGGGCGTATTGCGGTCCTCGCCGCCGACCTGGATGACGACGTCATATTGCTCGCCGTTCATATTGAAGCGCGTGACCTGGCGGCCGCCGAGCAGCGTCTCCATGGTCCGGCCGATCACGTCGACGCCGACACCGAGATCGGCGGCGCGCTGCCGGTCGATCGAGACCTTGATCTGCGGCTTGTCGAGGATGAGGTTCGACTCGACATTGGTCAGCACCGGCGAACCGGACACCTCCGCCAGCACGGCGTCGACATACTCCTTGATCTGGGCATAGGAGTCCGACGAGCGCAGCACGAACTCGACTGGCTTGCTGTTGGCGCCGCCCTGCCCGAGCGAGGGCGGGTTGGTGGCGAACATCCGGATGCCGGGGATCTGCGAGAGGTTGCGGTTGATGTCGGCAACCATGTCCTGCTGCTTGGTCGAGCGCTGCTCCCATGGCTTCAGACGGGCGAAGGCAATGGCGCGCGTCACGTCCGGGAAACCGACGATGACGAGATTGGTCTCGACGTCCGGGTATTTTTTGAAGAACTCCTCGGCCCGCCGCGCATATTCGGAGGTGAAGCCCATGGTCGCGCCTTCCGGCGCGACACCGGTGACGGTGAAGCTGCCGCGATCCTCGACCGGCGCCAGTTCGGAGCGCAGGTTCATGAAGAAATAATAGCTCCCACCCGCGACGCAGATCGCGAAGATCACGATCAGCGGACGCACCGCGAGCGCGGCGCGCAGCGAGGCGCGGTAACCGCGCGACATCGCGTTGAAACCGCCTTCCAGCAGATTGTAGAGCCAGCCATGCGAGGTGTCGTGCTTGAGCAGCTTGGCGCACATCATCGGCGTCAGGGTGAGCGCAACGAATCCCGAGACCAAGACGGCGCCGGCGAGTGTCAGCGCGAACTCGATGAACAGCTTGCCCGTGCGGCCGGTCGAAAACGCCATCGGCGCGTAGACCGCGACCAATGTCAGCGTCATCGCGATGACGGCGAAGGCAATCTCATTGATGCCCTTGATCGCCGCCGCGTTGGCCTCCATCCCGTCCTCGATATGACGGTGGACGTTCTCGAGCACGACGATGGCGTCGTCGACGACGAGGCCGATCGCCAGCACCATCGAGAGCAGCGTCAGCGTGTTCACGGTGAAGCCGAGCGCATACATCAGCGCAAACGAACCGACGAGCGAAACCGGAATGGTGACGAGCGGGATCAGCGTCGCGCGAACCGAGCGCAGGAAGATGAAGATGATCAGGACGACCAGCAGCACCGCCTCGACGATCGTGCTGTAGACGGCCTGGATCGAGCGGTCGATGAAGACCGAGCTGTCGTAGGAGGTCGCGATGGTCATGCCATCGGGCAGGTCCTCGATGATCTCAGGCAGTGCGGCGCGGATGCCGCTGGAGACGTCGAGCGGGTTGGCCGTCGCCTGCTTGACGATACCGATGGTCACCGACGGATTGCCGGAGAACCAGGCGGCATTGCGCTCCGCCAGGGCGCCGAGTTCGACCCGTGCGATGTCGCGCAGCTTGACCGAGAAGCCGTTCACGTCCTTGACGACGATCTGCTGGAACTGCTCCGGCGTCGTCAGCCCGGTCTGGGAGAGGACAGTGAACTCGCGGTTGTTGCTCTCGATCCGGCCGGACGGGATCTCGACGTTCTGGGCGCGAACCGCCGCCTCGATCTCCTGGACCGTGACGTTGTAGGCCGACATCCGGGCGCGATCGAGCCAGATGCGCATCGCATAGCGCCGCTCGCCGCGGATCTGGACCTCGGCGACGCCGGTGATGTTCTGCACGCGGTCGGTGATGAAGCGGTCGGCGAAGTCGGTCAGCTCAAGCGGGTTGTGCCGCGAACTGACCAGCGAGAGAAACAGGATCGGCTGTGCGTCCGCCTCGACCTTGGCGATGATCGGCTCTTCGATCTCCGTCGGCATGCGGCCGCGCACGCGGCTGACGCGGTCGCGCACATCGGACGCCGCAACGTCGGGATCGACGTCCGGCCGGAAGCGGACGGAGATGAAGCTGCGTTCCTGGCGGCTGGTCGAGGAGATGATCTCGATGCCCTCGATGCCCGCGATCGAGTTCTCGAGGACCTGGGTGACCTGGGTCTCGATGATCTCGGCGCTGGCGCCGGTGTAGTCGGTCCGCACCGAGACGATCGGCTCGTCGATGTTCGGGTATTCGCGCACCGTCAGGCGCGTATAGGACACCGCGCCGATCAGCAGGACGAGCAGGCTCAGCACCGTCGAGAGGACGGGCCGGCGAACGAAGAGTTCGAACATGCTCATTGTTGGGCGCTCGGTGTCGAGCCAGGCAGCGCACTTGTCTGCACTGCAGGCTGGGCATTCTTGATCGAGACGGCCGAGCCATCGCGCAACCGCATCTGCCCGGAACTGACGACAATCATCTGAGGCGTCAGACCCTTCACGATCTCGACCTTGCCCGGCAGGCGCTTGCCCAACTCGACGGCAATGCGCTTCGCCTTACCGTTGTCGACGATGTAGACGATCTTGCCGATGCCGTCGGGCACGATAGCCGATTCAGGAACCAGCATCGCGTTCTCGCGGCGGTCGACGACGATGGTGATGCGGGTGAACAGCCCCGGCTTCAGCACGAGATCGCCATTGGGAACGGTGGCCCGCAGCTTGATCGCGCGGCCGTTGACGTCGACCACCGGATCGACGGCGAAGATCCTGCCCTGGAAGTTCCGCCCCGGAACCGCATCGACCTTGAGGCTGATCGGCTGGCCGAGCTTGACCTGGGCGAGGAAGATCTCGGGAACCCGGAAATCGACCTTGATCGGGTCGATATTGGTCAGCGTGATCAACGTCTTGCCGACGGAGACGTAGTCGCCGAAGCTGACAGAGCGCAAGCCGACCACGCCGCTGAAAGGCGCCATCATCGCCGATTGCGCCAGCTTCGCCTGGGAAAGCTGCACTTTCGCCTCGCTGGAGGCGAGTTGGGCGGTCGCCTGCTCGAGCGCGACCTGCGTTCCGGCTCCGCGCTGCACCAGCGACTGGTTGCGCTGGAAGGTGTCGCGCGCCAGGCTGAGATCGGCCTGAAGCTGCTTCAACTCCGCGTCGAGGATCGCGGTGTCCAGCTTGACCAGAAGCTGTCCCTTCTCGACCCGCTCGCCCTCCTTGAAACCAAGCGCGATGACGCGGCCGGCGATCTCGGGGGCGATCACGACGGACTCGTCGGCCGCCAGGGTGCCGAGCGCCTCGACCTCCTCGTTGACCGTCGCCCGCTCGATCTTGGCAACCTCTACAGGCACGCCAGCAGTCCGCCCGGCGGGAGCAGCCGCCTGCGCCGGTACGCTGCCCTGCTTGAAATGGCGATAACCGTAATAGCCACCGCCCGCCAGGCCGATGATCAGGAGCAGATAGACAAGCCGCTTCATAGAACTGGACGCTCCGGAGTTACGCGTTTAGCTTAGACTGGACGGTCCAGTTTGATAAGAGGCCCGATGGGCGGAAACATGACAGTCACGGCCGCGTCGCAAGGTTCCGCGACCGAGGCTCCAGATGCAAGACGCTTGCCGTCCGAAAAGTCTCGGCTGAATAAGCACGATGCGATCACGCAGGCAGCCTCGGAGATGTTCCTCGCCGAGGGCTTCGAGCGGGTCACCCTGGATCAGATTGCACAGCGCGCTGGAGTCTCGAAACAGACCATCTACAGCCACTTCGCCGACAAGGAGGCGCTGTTCAAGGCGATCTGCACCGAACTCACTGAAAGACTTACGATTCCGCTGCGTAAATCGGCATCGGAAGGAGACCTTCGCAGCACCCTGACGCGCCTCGGTGAGGATGCGCTGGCGATGATGCTGCATCCGGCCTCGCTCGACCTGCACCGCCTCGTGATGAGCGCCGCCGTGCGCTTCCCCGAGCTCGGCCACGTCGCCTATGAGGCCGGGGCGATGCGCATGATTCATGACCTTTCGACGCTGCTGGTGCAGCGTTCACGAATCGGTGATGGCCTCGGCAAACCGCTTGATGACGACCGTGCGCGTATCCTGGCCGAACAATTCATCGGCATGCTCCGCGGCTTCCATCAGGTCCGCGGCCTGTTGAGCATCAAGCCGGCGACCGCGACCGGCCGCAGCGACTATGTCCGCGCCTGCGTCGACCTGTTGCTGCGCGGAGCCTGAGGCCGGCCACGGCCACCGACAATGGCAGCACGGGGCCGCCGGGCCCGGCGTGTCACCGGCCTGTCATCTGCACTGGCTAGCTCTCCTGCATGAAACAGCGTGAACCCGACGGCAGCCTGCTGCCTCGGGCCAAATTCATGCTCGTCCCGCAAGTGAGAACGCCGTCATGCTGCGCATCGAAGGCCTGACCAAGCGCTTCGGCGCAAACGCCGCCGTCGATAACGTCACGCTCTCCATCCCCAAGGGCGAGATGGTCGGCGTGATCGGCCGCTCCGGAGCCGGCAAATCGACGTTGCTGCGCATGCTCAACCGCCTGGCCGACCCGAGCGAAGGGCGCATCGTCTCGGGCGAGCGTGACGTGACGGCGCTCAAGGGCGCCGCCCTGCGCGGCTGGCGTCGCGATACGGCGATGATCTTCCAGCAGTTCAACCTCGTCGGTCGGCTCGACGTGCTGACCAATGTCCTGCTCGGCCGGCTGAACCATCGCTCCGCCGCCCTGACGCTGGTCAAGAGCTTTTCCCGCGACGACAAGATCCGTGCCATTGCGGCGCTCGAGCGTCTCGATATGGGGCACCTCCTGGCCCAGCGCGCCGAGACCCTCTCGGGTGGCCAGCAACAGCGCGTCGCCATTGCCCGCGCCCTCGTGCAGGAGCCGCAGATCATTCTCGCCGACGAGCCGATCGCCTCGCTCGACCCGCGCAACACCCAAGTCGTGATGGACGCGCTGTTCCGGATCAACCGCGAGGACGGCATCACCGTCGTCTCGAACCTGCATCACCTCGATATCGCGTCGAAATACTGCGACCGGCTGATCGGCATGGCCGGCGGCAAGGTCGTCTTCGACGGCCCGCCGCACCAGCTCACCAGCGAGGTCGCGGCCAAGCTCTACGGCATCGAGGCCCGGGACGCAGGCGCCGAGGCGCTCGACCAGCTCGACGCCATTGCCAGCGAAGAAGCCCAGCGCGCCAAGCAGAACGTCGCCTGAGTCCCGTCTCCGGTTCGCCGGGGGCAACCGACACCACCCACGACATCCCAACACCAGGAGCAAACCATGCTGACCCGTCGTCATACCCTGACGCTCGCCGCTGCCGGCCTCGCCGCCTCGCTCGCGGCCCCCGCCTTCGCCCAGGATTGGAAGGCGAAATATCCCGAGCTCGTCTTCGCGATCATCCCCGCCGAGAACGCCTCCGGCGTCGTCGAGCGCTACACCCCCTTCGTGAACTACCTGTCCAAGGAACTCGGCACCAAGGTCACGCTGCGCATCGCCAGCGACTACGCCGCCCTGATCGAAGGCCAGCGCGCCGGCAACATCCACATCGGCATGTACGGCCCCTCGTCCTTCGCCCGCGCGCTGATGACCGGCGCCAAGATCGACGCCTTCGCCATCGAGACCAACATCGACGGCACCAAGGGCTACTATTCGGTCTTCTACGTGAAGAAGGACTCGCCGTACCAGAAGATCGAGGACCTGAAGGGCAAGAACCTCGGCCTCGTCGACCCGAACTCGACCTCGGGCAACAACGTCCCGCGCTTTGCCCTCGACGGCATGAAGATCGAGCCTGAGACCTATTTCGGCAAGGTCGTCTACACCGGCAGCCATGAGAACGCGGTCATCGCGCTCGGCCAGGGCACCGTCGACGTCGCCGCCAACTGGTGGAACGACGAGCAGGAATCCAACCTCCTGCGCATGGCCCGCAAGAACATGGTTAAGGCCGAGGATTTCCGGATCATCTACAAGTCCGAGCAGATCGTGAACTCGCCGATGGCCTA